>SL_7KL_010_BRINEDRAFT_10001187_pt1 | contig 12520 bp, 8 predicted proteins | sample SodLak_010_BRINE_FD_10663 | JGI IMG/M metagenome (IMG submission 10663)
CACCGGATACCCGGTGGGCGCGCTGGCGTTATCGTGGGACGATGTCCGGGGCCGGGGCGGTCACCACACGGTTCCGTCCGGCGTTCTTGGCGGCATACAGCGCCTGGTCTGCTGCGGCGATCAGCTGTTCGCGGTTCGGGTGGCCGGTGGTGGTGGCCACGCCGACCGACACGGTGACAGGCACGTGAGCCACTGGGGTGTCGCCGCTGCCGGCGAGAACCGGGTTGGCGGCGAATGCGGCTCGGACCTGTTCGGCGAGGTGTTCTGCTGCTGTGAGGTGGGTGTCCCACAGCAGTAGTGCGAACTCTTCTCCTCCCCGACGGGAGAGGTGGAAGGTTCGGTCTCCGCCGCGTCGTGCGGTGGCATCGAGCAGCTCTGCGGTTGCGGTCAGGACAGCGTCGCCGACGAGGTGCCCGTAGGTGTCGTTCACCGCTTTGAAGTGGTCCAGGTCGAGATACAGCAGCGCCACTTCGATGTTGTGCCGCCGTGCGGTTGCCAGCATCTGGTCGAGATCGGCGTCGAACGATCGGCGGTTGGCGATCGCTGTGAGCTGGTCGGTGGCCGCTTCGGTTTGTGCTTCGGCGAGCTGGCTGGTTTGCCGTTCGTGGACGTCGCGAAGCTGCTCGAGTTGGAGGTGGGTGGCGATCGTCACGGTGACTGTGAGGGCGGCGAGTGTGGCGATCAGCGCGACTTGGATGAGGGTGATCCCTGAGGGTGGGGTGACCCCTGAGGTGGTGATCGCGTCTGGTTCGGCGGAGGCGACGGTGACGCCGATGGCGGCGGTGGCGGTGATGCCGGCCGCGATGGTGGCTGCCCGTGTCCAACGACTCACGGGTTCTCCTCCTTGGTTGGTTTCCACACCGTGGTGCAGGTGCGGCGTGGTGCACCGTGGGCGCTGCTGCCGTGTTGGGAAACCCGCTTGTGGGTAGCGGGTGGGCGTCGAGCGTGTCTGGTGTCAGCGGCAGAGGGCCGCACACCACACAGGACGGCCGTAGGGCCGGAGGAGTACCACGATGCAGTACGCAGAAATCTTCGCCGCGTTCAAGTCGTTCGGCTTCGACGTCGAGGAGTTGGCGGGCGGGTTCCTGCTCGCGACCCGCCGGTTCACCGATCCGCGGTCCGGGATCGAGTTGACCTTGGAGGTCGACATCGACACGTCCGGTCGTCGTGCGGCGGTCTACCGTCCGACGGTGGACGGCGACCACACGATCGACGTTGAGCTGGTGGAGCACCAGCTGGACGGTTTCGGCGATGTGGTGGCTGTCGCGGTCACTGCCGACCTGCTCGAGCAGACCGCCGTCGAGGACGACCTGGATGATGTGGGGGTAGTGGCGGTGTCGCCGCTCCTCGCCCCGGTCGCCGCCGTGGCGGGCTGATAGCGGGGGTTCTCTGGAGGGGTGGCTGCGGCCACCCCTCCTCCCTTGTGTGGGGACAGTGCGGCACCCCCACCTGGTGGTGGGGGTGCGGTGTTCGTCAGGCGGCGGCGGTGAGCTGTTCCCAGGCGCGCTGCCAGTCGTTGGGGTCGTTGTGGTGCCAGGCGGCGTTGGCCGGGTCCAGTGCGATGTCGATGCGCCGTGCGGCGTCTTGGTCCCAGATGCGGGCGGGGAACCGGAGCGTCTCCCCGGCGGTGGTGGCGCGTGCGACGGCGGATGAGACGCGGTGGTGGCCGTCGTGGACCCATAGCTGCCCGAGGCTTTTGATGAGTTTGGCGGGCGGCCAGGTGGCCATGTCGGCGGTGTCGAGTTCGGGGAACCGGCCGGGTTCCTGCCAGTCTTGGCTGGCGTACAGCGGGGTGTCGGTCGTCACATGGACGGTGGGTAGGAGTTCCCACAGCCGGTGGGCGATGTCGGGGTGGGATGGGAGGGCGGGTTGCCGCAGGTGTGCGGGCGACCAGCTGGTGTCGGGGGTTCCGGCGACGTAACGTCCGCGTCGGATCATCCCGGGTTCTCGTCCGTGGGGGTAGTGGGGGGTGGCGGGTGGCTGCCACGGTTGGTCGGGTTGCTGCCAGGTGTGGGTGTCGGGGTCGGTGACGGCGACGGCCCACAGGGCAGCGTGGAGATCGGTTCTGATACCCATCGGGGCCTCCTTGTCTGTGGCTGCCACTGTGGTGGCCGGTCTGGGGTTTGCAACAGGTCGGGCTGCTGCGCCGCGGGCGGCACGCTGCGTATGGGTGGGGTGGCGGGCTGCGGGCGCGTAGATCGGCGCCCCCACCGTCTGGTGGGGGCGCCTGTCGAATTCGGTGTGCTGTCAGGGCAGCGCGGTGTCGTCAAGGCGGGTGGCCGCCTCGGTTACGGTCTGGTGGGACAGCCAGATGCGGGTGCCGGTGGTGGTTTCGGCGAGGAGCACCTCGCCGGAGGGGCCGACGGCGACGTCCCAGAGGCGGCCCTGGTTGTCGTTCGCGTTGGTGCGGAAGCCGTTCTGGATCTCGGCGTCGCCGGTGATCCACCCTTCGGTGTAGGAGGCGTCGGAACGGCGGGTGTCGTCGAAGCGGTGTCCCAGCATCCCTGCTGCGAACCCTTCGTCCCATTCCGGGGACGACGTGTCGTAGCCTGACATCGGATCCTCTTTCTCGGTGTGGTGTGGCACGGTGGGGCGCGCCAGGGTCATGTCCAGCGGGCCACCGCGGTCACGGTGCCAGGCTCCACTTCGGTGAACCCCGCATCCCGGATGACGACCGGTGCCGCGGCGCAAAGGTGCATGAAACGGGTGACGGACGGGTGTTCGACCAGCACCGGGAACCCGTCTGCTGCCCACCGGCGACGCACCCTGTCGGGCATCTGCAGCCAGGCGACCTGCGCCGCATGACCACACGCCGCCGCGGCCTTACCCGTCGGCAGATACGGCTCGGGCGGCAGCGAGACCACCAGCACCGAATCGACCGGGTCAAGCCGCCGGAAGGGCGCAGGGTCGTCAAGCTCCGTACCGGACAGCTGCAGCTTCGCAACCTCAACCGGCACCTGATCTGTCGGGCATGGCACGAACGCCCGCACCTGCGCACCGTCATGTTCGACGGTCACGCCATCCAGCGCCTGGACCTTCTCCCACTTCGCACCACGCGCACGGCGCACGTGCTTACGGATACGGCCCTGGGTCCACCGTTCGATCGCCGGCCGCCACTCGTCAGCGGCACGGTCATCCTCCAGCAGTCGGACGGTTGCCATCGCCGCCGCCGCACATGCGGCGGTGCGCGTCGGCGGGTCGGTCTTCTCTACGCGGGCCACCAGCTGCATCGACCAGGGGGCCTCGCCGTCCGGGTCAGCCGAGCCGGTCACACGGGCGGCAGTGTCGCCAGTTTCCATCGGGCGCTCCTTCGTTTGGACACTACCGTCACCGTGCGCGCCGAACGGCGGGCACCTAGCCGTCCGAAGAGNCGGCCTGCAGGTACACGTGCGCGTAGTCTGCCGCCATCGCCGCCTCAGACCGCAGATGCTTCGTCGTCGCCCCGGCTCGCATCTCCTGCCAGCCGTCGGGGTCGTCCGCGATCGCCACCAACCGGTCGTAGATGCCAGCCACATCCTCCGGGTCGACCAGCCAGCCGCCCCCCTCCGCCGCACGGAGCCGTTCCCCCAGCGCACCCAGGTCGCTGGCGACCACCGGCACGCCGGCCGACCAGCACTCGGACAGCGTGTGGCTGTAGGTTTCCGGCCACGGCGACAGGATCGCTGCCACCTGTGGGGCGATGTCCGCGACCCGGGCAGCGAACTCACCACGGCTGTAGGTGCCATGGTCAACGCCGAGGTGCTGCCAGCGGGCCGGCACCTTGCCGAGCAGGTGGAACTCCAGCCGGCCGTCGGTGTCCATCTTGCGGAGCTGCTCGAGGACCGCCGCACCCTTCGCCACGTTCAGATTGCCGGGCACCAGGACCCGCAACCGCCGCCCTGGGGTTGGCGGTTCCGACAGCGGGCCGGCGTCGGCCAGGTCTCGGCCGTGGGGGATGATGTGGAAGGGGGTGCCGTCCGTCTCCGCGGCGAACACCCGCTGGTACAACTCCCGCGCGGTCGGTGACGTGGTGATCAGCATGTCGGCGGCTGCCAACACCGGGCCGGTGATCTGCCGCCATTCGTGCACGCCCTCGTGCTTCAACTGGGAGGTGAAGATTGCCGGGCCGTCCTGGAGCCACTGCATCGACAGTGGGCAGGGGCCGGCGCCGGTGGTGCATTCGGCGTTGCAGAACCGACCGTTCTCGTCCAGCAGCTGGATCGTGGGGCACGCCAGGTAGAAGTCGTGTAAGGACACTACCAGCGGCAGATGCAGCTGCTTGGTGAGTGTCACCACGTCATGCAGCGGTTGTTTCACCAGCTGCCGGATATGGACAATGTCGATCGCATGGTCCACCAGCAGCCGTTCGAACGTGTCCCGGTAGGTCGGATGTGTGGTGTCACCTGGCTGCACCGGCGGGTCGAGGCGCACGGTCTCCAGTTGGCGCAGCTGGCCGTCCTCGAGGCGGAACACCTCCAGCTGATCGGGGGCACCCACCGTCAGGTACGGCTCGATGTCGTGCCGGTCGGCAAGTTGGCGCATCAGATCGGCGTTGGTCTGCGGCGTCCCTCCCCCGCCGTTGTGCAGGAGGAACAGCACCCGGCGGCGTGGCACGGCCAGCGACAGCGCATGAGCGACACGGGTGCGGACCGTAGCCATCGCCGGTGACACACCGAACGCACGTGCCTGGGCGGTGTATGCCGGCCACCGCTGGTCGATGACCGTGCGGCCTTCCAAGATCAGCGTCTGTTTCTCGTCTCCGAAGGACACGGACCGGGCGTGGTGCACGTAGGTGGCGTCGTCAACCACATGCCGCCAGCCGGCGGCTGCAGCCCGCATCGACCAATCGTTCTCCTCACCGTAGCCGCGAGGGAACGCATCTTGGTCGAACAGGCCAGTGCTGTCGATCGCGTCGCGGCGCAGGTAGACGCAGAAGCCGTTCGCTGTCGGTGTGTCCGGGTAGTGCCGTTCGGACTGTTGGGCGACCAGTCGGGCGGCGTCTTCCCCGTCGAGATAGGCAGGGAGCGGGTTTGGCTGGCCCGCCTGTGGGGCGGAGAACGCCCCGGCGTTGTCGCTCAAAGCGGTGGCGGAGGCGACGTCTGGGGCGCTGTAGGCCGCCAGCCACAGGTTGCGCAGCCAGTGTGGACCTACTTCTGTGTCGGAGTTGAGCAGGACCACATCACCGTGAGCAAGCCGCATCCCCCGGTTCACGGTGGCGGTGAACCCGAGGTTCGTGTCGTTGACCAGCACCGTCACCTGCGGGGTGTCACGCAGTTTTTCCAGCAGCACGTCCACCTTCGGGTCCTGGGAGCCATCGTCGATCAGTACGAGCTGGTAGGGCACGTCGGTGTGTTTCTGCACCGACCGCACACAGCGGTGGGCGTGGTCGGCCGCGCGGAACACGGGGATGACGACGGTCACCGGGTCAGTCGGCGACAGCGGCCGTGCATGCGGCAGGTTTGCACCTCCGGTCCGGGCCTGCGGCAGGGAGGGACTGTCGCCGCTTCTCTGCAGAGCCGACCGGCAGGAGGGGCACGTGGACGTCCGCGTTCGGGATTGTCCGCCGGTGAGGCGGCGCACCGTCCGGCGGGCTGCGGTGGGGAGACGGCGGGGTGCTGCATGCAGCAGCTTCGCCACACGCCGGATGACCCGTCTGCCGGTCTGTCGGGGACGGCGGGACACGGCTGCAGCGAGCAGCAGTGCCCGCACCGCCGGATGGGAGCGCAGCTGGTGGTAGTTCACATCCAGCTGGTCACGTTCGGCCTGCAGCTCGTCGAGTTGCTGCTGGGTGCCTCGCAGCTTGGCGACCAGCTGGTCGGCGTCGGAATAGCCGGCTGTCAGGAGGCGTGCGCGGGTAGCTGCTAGTTGGACCAATGTGGCTGCATGTTCTGGATGTTGGGCTGCCAGTTCGACTATCGCAGCTGCCACCGGGACGGCGTGTTCGGGGTTCGGGGCGACCCACCTGCCAGGGTGTGGGACCGGGGCATCACAGGATGACGACACAGAGACCGAATACGGTTCGCCGGAGTGCAGGTGTGGCAGTGCGGCAAGCCACCGGCGAGACGCTTGCTCCCCCTTAGGTTGTGGTGGCAGGGCGACAACGGTGTGCTGCTCAGATCGTGGTTGGTCAGCTGGGTCTGGCACGACGGTCCTTCAACCGGGGGCCCTGCTGACTGTTCCGGTAGGTGGCAGCTGTCCACCGGCTGCCTACCAGGGCCAGCGTTCGTCCGCAGACCCGCTCCCAAGCGTGGTGCGTACAAAAAGTTGACCGTCTCGTTCGATGGCGTTCGTCGTCGCGTCGGTTCCGGCGAACTTCCCAGCGAGCGGGCGGTCGCCCACGCGCCCGTAGGTGAAGCTGCGGTCGGCACGACCGCCATCGTGGCTGTTGTCCACGAACCAGCGGCGCCCGCGGACCACCCCGGCGGTGTCTCGCCCGTCGCCGTTCCAGTCGCCGACGATCGGCTGGTCGCCAGCACGTCCGTAGGCGAACCGGATGTCGGAACTGCCGCCGTCATGGGTGTTGCGAAGGAGCCAGCGGTTTCCTCGGACCACCCCGGCGGTGTCTCGCCCGTCGCCGTTCCAGTCGCCGACGATCGGCTGGTCGCCAGCACGTCCGTAGATGAACCGGACGTTGGCGCTGCCGCCCTCGTGCCGGTTGTTGATGAACCACTGGGCTCCGCGCACCACACTGACCGTAGCTTGCCCATCCCCATTGAAGTCGCCGGCGACTGCGACATCTCCGGGGACCCCGTAGGTGTAGACGATGTCGTTGAACCGGTTGCCTATCTCGGGCCGCAACCGCACCTCTCCGTCGTCATACCAGCCGAGCGTCTCGGTACCATCCCCGTTCCAGTCACCAACCAGCACCTGTCCGGAAGGGGGGTCGTAGGTTGGGGCGGTGGCGGTGAAACGGGTGGAGCGCAGCCCAAGGAGCCGGCGGGCCTGGTCGCCTGACAGCACGGCGGTTCCTTCTGTGCCAGTGATCGTCACCGCCGAGTCCTGGTTCAGCTGGCCGACCCGGCCTCCCACGCCGATGTTGGGACCCAGGTCGACGTCCGTTGCGACCCCGACGTCGGCACGTTCTCCGAGTTCTTCCGGGGTGAACGTCTCAGTCCATGCGTCGTGGGGGAAGCCGCCCGCTTCGGCCCAGCGGGAGTCGTCCACCGCTTGCAGGTAGTCAACATCCCAGTTCCACACGAACGCAGACGAGTCGCCGTGTCCTCCGTGGCTGGCGGCGTAGTTGCCCGAGGCGATCTGTCCGTTGTAGGTGAGGAAGCGGCCGGTGGTCGCATCAACGGCGTCTGCCCACTGCTGGCCCCAGTGTCCTCGTTCGCTGCTGGTGGCGCCGTTGCCTTCCGCTTCCTTCTCGAAGCCGACATACGCTTGGGAGAACACGGAGTCGTACACGTCACAGCGGCAGTTGTCCCGCCAGCCGTCCTGCCCGGCCGCCTGGCGGTTGCGCCGTTCGTTGAGGTTGATGGCGGCGAAGGACCGTCCAACGATCGCTTGGGCTTGGAGTGCAGCATCTGGCCAAGAGGACGGCATCTCCCCCAGGCCATACAGGTACGTGTCAAGGTCGTCAATCACGGCGGTGAGGTAGAAGGTGTCGGTGTCGACCACCCGGTCGTAGCGCAGGTGTCCGTGCTGGTAGCGTCGGTCCTTCTCTGCCAGCTTGACGGTGGTCTGCCCATCGAGCGGGAGGGTGAGCGGCTGAGTTGCTGGCATTCGCGCCTGCACGCTGCCGCCAGCGGTAAGCACCCAGTCCGGACCGTCGATCTGGACCGCCCAGTCGGTCCCTGCCGGTTGGGTGGCGACCGTTGTTCCGTTCTGGCGCCAGGTGACCTGGCCGTCGAGCTGGCGGACGGTGGAGCTCGTTGGCGCGTCGGCAGTCGGGGTGTGGGGTGCCAGGCCAACGTGGATCGGCCCGTCAACCTGGTCGTCGGCGACGAGGGTGCCCTGGTAGTAGGTCTCCAAGATCGTGTCAACGTCGCAGCCGAGGACGGCGGCGCCACGTGCGCCATACTGGCTCATCCCCACCCCGTGACCCCAGCCGCGTCCGTTGAAGGCGAACAGCTCCGGGTTCGTTTCCTCGAAGGTGGGCAGGCTGCCTCCCCCTGGTTCGGGGCAGGCGTGCGCGGGTGCGGTGGTGGTTGCGGCAAACAGCAGACCGGCGGCACCGGCGGCGATGATGGCAAAGCGGGCTGTGTGGTTCACGGCGGCTCCTGGTCCGCGCGGACCGTCCCGGCGGGTGCGGCACCGGCAACCCTCTCTGACGGTCTGTAGCCGATTACCTCGGTCACAGCGGGTCCCCTTGACCCCGTGGGGGGTGCTCGGTTCCCGTGGGATCGAGCGCCGGTGTCAGGAGCTCTCCCTTCCGACTTCGTCGCTTCCGGTTTCGTACCGCCCGTGAGGGCGGTGCCAGGGCCGGATGCTCCATCGGCGCGTCCACGCCCACTTGCCGAACACTATCGGTGGGGCGGCGGCGCCTTGCTGGTCCGCACTGTGAGGGTGGCGGGGGCGGGCCGGCGGGCCAGCGCTTCCGCCGCGCCCTGCAAGGCGGCGTCTGCGCGTGCCGCTGGCGGCACCTGCCGTTCGACGTGCCTGAACCGGTCGGCGACGTTGCCGAGACGGTTCCCCCACTGCCAGCGTCGCGACCCGGTAACCGCCCGGGTGGCGTGGATCAGCTCCTCGAGGGCAGCACGGTCAGCGGTGCGCTGACCTGTGAGCTGCTCAAGTCGCTGTTCCGTCTCGGTGTGCAGCTGCTGTTCCCGCCGGGCGGACTCCGCTGCACATTCGGATGCGGCCACAGCGTCCCGTCGGGCGGCATCACGTTCCCTCCGCATGTCCTCAAGGCTGCGTGCAAGAACCCGCGAAACGTCACGCGGTGGTCGTTCTTCAGCGTTCATGCGCTGGTCGAGCTGCTCCTGCCGGCGACGGAGAACGGACATGTCCTGACCGGAAACCTTGTGTTGCAGTTCGACCTCAGCCGGGCGAAGCCGCCACAGAAGGGCCGGATCAAGCTTTCCACGGCCCGCGAGACGCCACAGGGCGGCGGTGAGCTCACCAACGGTGAGTTGAGATCCGAACGGGTGATGCGCACCGGTGGCGACCAGGGCGGCTGCGGCATACCGAAGCCCACGCAGCAGAGCGAGAGGGGCGCTGATGGGACCATCGACGCGCCACTCGTCGTCGAAGAAGTGGATCTGGTCACCGTCATCAAGGAAGTTGTCCAGGTTGGTGTCGAGCAGGTGACACTCCAGACGCTGTTCACCGTCCAGCGGGCTGAACGGGTGGGTGCCTGCCGGGAGGTCACACTCGTGGCGGAAGATCGTCTCAGCCCAACGGTGCAGCACCCTAGCGGCGGCAGGCTTGTCACCCTGGTGCAGCACCTCGGCCAGCTGCTGGTAGAGGTCTCGACCATCGATGTGCGGCTGCCGATGACGGCGAAGCTGGGAAAGCCAGCCGTCACACACCTCCTCGTCTTCGTCCTGGCCGTCAGCCACCACCTGCCAACGGTTACCGGACGGCACGATCCGTCGCGGGCGAAGCCAGCGCCGCAGACGCTCGCCGCCGCCAAGCCAGGCGACAGGGGGTGCCGGGTTGGTGTGTAGTGCGGTATCGCTGGCGAGAACGAGGAAACTGTTTGCGACCTCTTCTCCGACCCCGGCGTCCAGGAGGCCGCGATGTCGGGCGCGCACATCTCCTGCGGCGCTGGCGTGATGCTGGGTGGCTACGGGATAACCGGCAAGTTGGTCGACCAGGTCGGTGACGTTGGCCTGCCGGTATGCGGACTGATCGATGATGACATGGGGAAGCCTGTAGTCGGGGAACGGATACAGCCAGTGCAGATGGGGCAGCCCAGCAGCGGCAAACAGGGCGGCAAGCTGCCGTCGAGAGTAGATGGTATCCCCGTTTGTGGCCGGGTTCGGGTAGCCCTCGAGGCCGAGGCCGCGGATGTTGTGGTGCTCTTCTGGTGCACCAGAGAGGTACTGGATGCCATACCGATTCTCGACGGCAACCGCGAGGGTGCCTCCCGGACGGAGTTTACCGGTAAGTTCGGAGAGGAAGTCGGTAGGGGTGAGGTTTCCTCCGGTGGCTGTGGTGGTGTGTGCGAGCGTGCCGACACACAGCACCAGGTCGAAGCCACCTGCTTCCAGTTCGGTGATGTCGCCACAGACCACCTCGACGGTGCCGAGGTCCTCACACCGTGCTGCCGCCACGTTGGCGTGGTCAAGCTGGTCCTCAACCGCGACAACGGTGTGACCGGCTTCTCCGAGGGCGCGGGCGAAGGTGCCGGTCCCTGACCCGACCTCGAGGATGCGACTTCTGGGCAGCAGGTCGAGTGGCTGGAGGAGATTGACGGGCTGCCGTGCAAGGTGGGTGCGGCTGCGCCGGTCGGTGATGTGGGCAGCGAGCTCGTCTGAGCGGGCAGTGCGGTCCGACGCCGAGTCGATGATGGAAGTGATGGCGTCTAGCTCTCGGTAGCTGGTGGTGTTCGGTTCGCTGAGCAGGCGGACGCCGGGATGGGGTTGTGCCACAGTAGGCTCCAACGTGGGTGTGGAGGAACGGTGCCGGCTGGTGGACGGCGGCAAGCAGCGGGTTAGCGGACGTGCAGGGTCTTCTCCGCCCGGCCGCCGGTGAGGCTGTAGCGCAGATACAGCTGGGCCTGGCGACCGTCGGGGCGGATCACTGCAGCGACGGTGGTGTCCGACCCGGTGAGGGATGCGGGTGTGGCCTGGTCGGTCGTCCACCCGTAGGAGAAACGGTGGTCGGCACCGCCCCCCTCGTGGCTGTTGGTGACGAACCAGCTGCGTCCGCGGACCACCCCGGCGGTGTCCCGCCCGTCGCCGTTCCAGTCGCCGACGATCGGCTGGTCGTCCGCCCGTCCGTAGGTGAACCGGATGTCGGCACCGCCACCCTCGTGGCTGTTGGTGACGAACCAGCTGCGTCCGCGGACCACCCCGGCGGTGTCTCGTCCGTCGCCGTTCCAGTCGCCGACGATCGGCTGGTCGTCCGCCCGTCCGTAGGCGAACCGGATGTCGGCACTGCCGTCGGCGTGAGTGTTGCGAAGGAGCCAGCGGTTTCCTCGGACCACCCCGATGGTGTCTCGTCCGTCGCCGTTCCAGTCGCCGACAAGGTAGGTGTCGCCACGACGGCCATAGGTGAAGGTGCTGTCTGTGCCGGTGTGGCCGACGAGGGTGATGCGTGTCCCTACTCGCCAGCCGAGCGAGCTGTCCCCGTCACCGTTCCAGTCACCGACCAGCCACTGGTCGGGGGTGTGTCTGCCAGCTGGCAGGGTGTGATTGCCGCGCGGGGTGAAGGTGGCGGTGATGGTGCGGGCCTGGTCGAGGGTGGTGGTGATGGTTGGGTCGCTGGAGCCGGTGGACCACTGGTCGAACCGCCACCCGAGGTCCGCTTCGGCGGTGAGGGTGACGTTGGTGTCGTGGGCGTAGGTGGTGCGGGAAGGGCTGCGGTGCACCGACCCGTCCCCGTCGATGGGGGTGGTGAGGGTGTGGCGGACGGGGACGAACTGGGCGTCGAGGCTGCGGTCCTGTGTCATATGGAGGGTGAGGGGGTTTGCGGTGGAGCCTGAAGACCATCCGTCGAACCGCCAGCCGTCTGCCGGCTCTGCCGTCAGTGTGACCGTCTCCCCGGCGGTGAAGGTGCTGCGTTGCGGGTCGGTGGTGACCTCCCCCTCCCCGTCGGTGCCGGCGGCGAGCTGGTACGCGGCGGGGGTGGTGTTGCCTGCGGCGATGGTGACCGCTGCTTCGAGAGGGCGGGCCCACTGGTTGCTGCTGTTGACCGCGGACAGGCGGGCACGGTAGCTGCCAGGCTCGATGTAGCTGCCGTCGTCGAGTTGTCCGTCCCATCGGACGTTGATGTGGTGTTCAGATCCGGTGGTTGTGCCGGTTGCGACCGGGCCGGTGCGGGTGTCGCTGCTGTCGAACAGGTTGAGCTGCCAGGTGACACGTTCGTTAGCGCGCGTGTCGAGTGCCAGCTGTCCGTCACCGAGGGTGAAGCTGGCGCTGGAGGGCAGCGGCTGGAAATATTTGGGGGCGCCGGCAGCTGCGACGTCGGCGGCGAGGGTCCGGGCCTGGACTGTGGTGGCGAGCCGGGTGCCGGGGCAGGAGGTGGCGCGGGTGTCGCCGTGGCCGACGATGGTGGGGATCTCGACGGTGGTGCCCGACGGCCAGTAGGTGCCGTTGCCGGTGACGGTGTGGAAGGTGGTTGCCTGGGGGTCGAGCTGTTCGAGGTCGAACCGCCAGGCGAGCAGGTTCACAAGGCTGGTGTAAGCGGCGTCCGGCGTGTCCGTGTGCCGGAAATCGCCGATGACGCCGACGCCGACAGAGCCGGTGTTGAACCCGCCGGCGTGCGCGCCGATGACGGCGGTGTCTTCTGCGCCGTAGCGGCCGTGGAACACCTGACCGCACCGGTCGATGAGGTAGTTGTAGCCGATGTCGGCCCAGCCGTTGGTGTTGACGTGGTAGCGGTAGATGGAGCGGACGATGGCTGCGGAGCTGGAGCAGGAGTAGTCGTTGCG
>SL_7KL_010_BRINEDRAFT_10001189_pt1 | contig 12514 bp, 11 predicted proteins | sample SodLak_010_BRINE_FD_10663 | JGI IMG/M metagenome (IMG submission 10663)
TACTCCGCAATATCCAGCTATTACGTCTTAAAAAAGTTTGTATCTTACTATTTAAAACAGTTTTGACAAAGTGAGAATAATCGAACTCAGGTTATTAAGTACAGCTTTTTAAGTGGAATATCTTTTGCCTTGGGTTTGGCTTTATTTGATTATTTTGGACAAGCTGGTTTTAACTTATGGAAATTTATTTTTGATCTCGTTTTTTTTGGATTCTTTATGGGTTTATTTGTTTACAAGCCAAGCTTCAGAAAGCATACAAACAACGAAAAAGATATTACTATGAATTAATTTATCTATTTTAACTAAAATACTTTATAAGTCTTAGTCCAACTAAAGTCGTTTAAATTGTTTTTATAAAATCAATTTCTAATTTATAGCATTTATCAATTCTAATTATGTTTAGATGTCTAGATGGTGGAGTTAATTTATTTCTATTTTACATAATATATATTATGTTTTTTAATTATATATTTAAAAAGCCTTTAATACAGCTGATTAAAGGCTTTTTACAAACAACAACAAAGTGTATTAATTTAAATCAAATTGCTTAGCAAAATTATCAAGTATTCCAGTATCCATTTTTTCAGCCATTTTCATAGTTTGATAAAAGTTATTTGGATTAATTTTATTTCCTAATACACGGGCTACAATCATTCCCATTTCGTCATTCTTGCCTAAAAAAACTAATTCGTTGATGTTGCTTACATCGTTTCCTTTAATATTCATCATCATTGACCCGTCCTCAGAATTTACCTGAAACAAGGATGAATATGTGGATTGATTTAAAATTTTTGAGACCTGTGTGTATTCCTCATTCATTTTATCTTGATTAGATGAATTAAGAACCAATACATTTAATTTACTAATGTTTTTTAGCTGATCTTTTTCTTCTTGCGTTAGCTCTTCAAAATTGCTAAATAAGGTTTTTGTTGATAAGTCTAATGCAGTAAAATCAACGTCTTCATGCTTATCTACAAAATATTTCTGAATGCTTTCTTCCTTAGAACAAGCTGCTAGCAAAAAAGCAAATACTACTATTATAACTATGTTTTTCATAAGCTTTTTAGTTTTCAATGTTTTGAAGTTTTGATGATCCTGGCAAACTAAATTTATTTGCTAAATTTCCTATTTCTTTTAAATCAATAAGGCCTTCAATAATTATAATAACATCTTCAGAACCACTGTTTACATGCATAAATAGTTGGTTAACTTCATTGTTATTTGCTCCTGATTTGATATAAATTTCTACTAATTCATTTTCTTCAGAAACACGCATTAGTTCGTCTAATTTCATGTTTTTTACATAAGCTTTGGTATCCTCCTGAAAAGATTGTTTGAGATCAGGGTTTTTTGTAGTAAAAATTTGAATATTATCTAAGTTTTCAACCATGCGAATCATTTTTTTAGCTTCTGGGTCATCTACATCAAGTTCCATGGCGCTCATTAACTTAAACATAGTTTTATTAATAACTACTGATGTTACTCCGTTTTGACCATCGTACTTAGAAAAATCTTGTCCTGTTGATTTTAGACTTAAAAGTCCTAAAAATAAGGCAATACTTAATTTAATTAGTGTGTTCATTTTACTCTTGATTTAAATTGATATATGGTTTTGTTTTCTCGTTAAATAATTCAATATATTCTACTTTTTGTTTTGCTGTGTTCATTTTTGAGCCAACCATGTTTATGGCTTGTACAGCTTGCTCAAAAGCTAATTCTGCTTGCGCTTGTTCTAATTTTGATTGTTGGTGTTTGGAAAAAACTATGGTACCTAAAACAATAACAGCAATGCTGGCCACTTTCCAAATCAATTTCCAATTGAAAGCGGATGTTTTTTGTTCTAAATGATCAATTTGCTTTTCAGTTTCTAGAAAACTAAAATCAATTGATGATGTGTTAGGTTTTGTTTTTTTATTGTGATTAATTGTCGCAAAATAGGTTTTGTAGAACTTATATTTTTGGCCGTCAAACTTTTTTAAAAGTTTTTTGATTTTTAATTCTTCCTCGTATGATGTGTTTGCTTCGTCAAATTTTTCGAGCAAAACATCAAGTAACTTTTTTTTATTTTCCATATTGAATTGTATTTTTCTTCTCACTCATTAAATCTTCATAGAGTTGCTTAAGTCTTTTTCGGGCTCTTGACAAGTTTACCCTCACACTCCCCTGCTCCATTTCTAAAAGTTCGGCAATCTCTTCAAAATCAAAACCTTTAAAGTCTTTTAACTCTATGATTATGCGTTGCTTATCGGGTAGTTTTTCAAGTAAAGATTGAACTACCTTAAAGCGCTCAGTTACAAAAGTATTTTCATCTAAAGCCTGATTTAATTCTTGGTTGTAATCATTATGAACCAATCTTAAATGATTATTCGCTTTGCGTTTAAGTTCATCAAAACACCAATTTTTGATAATACGCATACAGTAAGCTTCTTTGTTTTCCACTTTTGAAAAATAATCAAGCTGATTCCAAAGTTTTATTGTTACCTCTTGAAGCCCGTCTTTAGCTAAGTCTTCATTTTTAATAATTGACATAGCTAGTCCAAACATTTTTGACTCATGTTTTTGAATTTCAGCAACAAAATCTACTTGATTCATAGTTATGATTTCAACCTGAAGACGATTTACTTTAAATAATGTAACATCATTCTTTAAATATTCAAATAATCTATTTAAATTTACTGTTTTAAATTCATATTCATGAAGCTTTTAAAGTCTATTTTTCTCATTTGTTTATGCGCTATTTTTTTAAGTGCTTGTCAGGACGATTTAGACGATCGTATTTTTCCAGCTGATGATAAGGCTTTGAATAACTTCATTTGGAATGCAATGAATATATTTTATTTGTACAATGATGAGTCGCCTGATTTGGGAGATGACAGATTTGCATCTAATGAAGCCTTCAATCAGTTTTTAGAGGATTTTAGTCAGCCTGAAGATTTATTTAATCATTTAAAGGTTAATCATGATCGTTTCAGCATTATTGTTCCAGATTTTAGGGTATTAGAAAACGCCTTAAGCGGAATTCGTGTTGATAATGGTATGCGATTTGGCTTAGTGTTGGATGACGAAACTTCTGAAGTTTATGGTTACATAAGGTATGTTGTTACGGGTTCATTTGCGGAGCAAGTGGGGTTAGAAAGAGGAATGATTTTCAACAGAATAGATGGACAAACCTTAACCGAAGATACAAATTTTAATGAATTATTTTCTCCTGAAGTTTATACTGTTGGTTTTGCTGAATTTATTGAAGGTGAATTGACTGCAATAGAACAAGAAGTTCAGTTAATTAAGTCTGAAACTACCGAAAACCCAATCCATTTTACTGATATTCTTGAGTTTGGAAGCACAAAAGTAGGGTATTTGGTAATGAATAATTTTAGAAGAAATTTTGATAATCAACTTAATGATGTTTTTGGTAATTTTAAGGCAAGCGGTATAAACGAGCTTGTTTTGGATTTAAGGTACAACGGTGGTGGTGACTTACGAACAGCAATCGATTTGTCAAGTATGATTACGGGTCAGTTTACTGGAGACTTATTTATTAATCAAATTTTTAATGATAATTTTGATAATACTTCGGCTACTTTTACTTCAAAAAACAGGAATGAAGTTGATTTAAATTCACTGAATCTAGATCGCTTATACGTCTTAACCACATCTTCCACAGCTTCAGCTAGTGAAGTAGTTATTCTAGGATTAGACCCTTATATTAATGTGGTTCAAATCGGAACTACCACTACTGGAAAATTTGAAGGCTCCACTACCCTATATGATTCACCTAATTTTGGAAGACAAGACGCAAGTATTCATCATAGCTATGCTTTACAACCTATAATTTTTAGTTTAACCAACGCGAATAATGACCAAGGAAGTAGTGAAGGTTTAGTTCCTCAAATTGAAATTCAAGAAGAATTTGAAGACTTAAAACAATTTGGAGACCCTACGGAAACATTGCTTAACCTAGCATTAATAGAAATGGGGGTGATTAGTGAAAGAGACTTTAGCAATAAAACTAATCAAAACAATAGAAAAATTATTGGAGAAGACGGAAAAACAACTATTGACTTTCAAAAAATGTATTGGTTTTTTGAAAATGATTAATTTAAATGAGTAATAAAATAACCTACCTCGTATTATTTGTATGCTTTACTCAACTTATTTTTTCACAAGAATTTGTGGATCAATGGTATAATGAGAAAGACCTACCCCAGAATTCAGTAAAGTCAATAGCAAAGGATTCATTGGGTTTTGTTTGGTTGGCAACTGAAAGTGGTCTAGCTAGATTTGATGGTAAGAATTTTAAAATATTTGCCGACTTAGATAGCTTAAGCACAAATAGATTTAATTTTTTTTACAAAAGGGAGGATTCACTATTTGCAAGAACTATTTATCAAGAAGATGTATTAATTACCAATAACCAAATACAAAAAACTGAAAGACGTAAAATCTCAAAAATAGAACTCCCAATTAAACATGAATTAATCAGTGAAAAAATTGGTCATGTTTTAGAATTGAACCAAACAACTAGTTATATCCTACCAAAGTCTGAAAAACAGCTTTTTTTAAAACACAATGAATTAGAACGTAGCTTCAGCTTTAAGAATGAAATCTCTTCGGTAATCAACTTCAAAGACCAAATTTATATTATTACTAAGAGGAATTTTTTTAAAATCAACCTTAATGAAGCTAAGTTAACAAAAATTAATCTACGAAATTCTTTAAATACAGAGGAAAAAGAGTTGAACAAGGACAAGAAAATTAATTTTATATTCGATTTTAATCAAAAGTCTATTTACCTTAACCTAAATAAAGAAGTTTATCATTACTGTATTAAAAAAGATGAGTTAACAATTATTCATAATCATTTAAACTTTACTGAAAAGAACATTATATCAGCTTACTATGATACTACTGAGAAAACAGCTTATTTTGGAAGTGGCTATAAAGGTTTTCTAGTCTCTCGTCCAAATTTATTCACCATCTATAAGGCAGAGACTCCTTATTACGTTCAAAATTTAATATATGCGTTTGATGTAATAAATGATGGAAGTATTCTTACTTCAAGAGGCTTAATGTTTGATAAGCAAGAAGTGAAAAACTTAAGTTATATAAGTGGTCTCAGCTCGATGTCAATGGAGAAAATTGACGATTTTAAGTATGCTCAAATTCTTTCTGATCAAATTGTGATAATAGATTACAAAGCTAAAGGTGAGAAGCAAAAACTCATTAAATTTGAAGAGGATTTGGGGGTTTTACATTATGATAAGGAAAAACAATTACTTTACTTTAGCACTAAAAAGTTTGTTTCAGAAACCAATATAGACCTTTATTCGTATAATTTTAATACTGAAGAAATATCAAAAATAACTTCTACTAATCATAACCTAAACATAATAGATTATTATGATGAAGACAAGCTATATGTAGGAACAGAAAATGGCGCCTATATTCTTGATTTAACCACAGATGAGCTTGAACTCATTAATGGAACCTCTAATTTAAATGTTAGAAACATTAACTTTCAAAACAATTATGCTTGGATAAGTACCTATAACAAAGGTTTACTTCTTAAAAAAGGAGGTTTTATTCATGAATTTCCTGTGATTGTAGAAAAAGTTTCAAAATCTGTGCATCATGCCATTGAAGATGACTTTGGTTATTTGTGGATTTCAACAAATAATGGACTATTGCGAGCTAAGGTAGATAACTTGTTAAACGAAAGTAGTGAAGAAATACATTTTTTTAATTACTTTGGAACAAATGATGGATTGCTAACCAATGAATTTAACGGTGGCTGTAAACCTTGTGCAATTAAGCTTGAAAGTGGCAAGATTTTATTTCCTAGCCTTAACGGACTTGTGGAAATTAACCCTGAAGAATTTCTGTACTTAAATGATCAAATTGAAGTCATAAAATCAACTATTTACATAAATGACCAAGAGTTTACTTCAAATGAATCACTTGTAAAACTTGTATTTCCAAAAAACACACAAAAAATAAAAATTGAATTTGACTATGTGAAAACAAATTCTATTTTTGATTTTTACTTTAGTTTAAATAAAGGTCTTCCGTCAGAAATTAAAAATGATGAAATTGTTTTAAATAATCTAGCTCCAGCTGATTATTCTTTAGAATTTTTTTTACCAGAATTATCTAAGAAAAGGGAAATTAAATTTTCAATAACCCCTAAATTTGTTCAAACCAATCAATTTAAAATTCTGTTATTATTTTTAATAACTTTATTAACCTATGGAATAATAAAAATAATAAAATTTACAGAAACGAAAAGAAGAAAACAGCTTGACCTTGTTATAAACGAGAAAACAAAATTACTTAGAGACACTATTTCCAACTTAACCACTACCTCTAAGGATTTAGAAGAAAAAGTACAATCTCATAAAAAGATTATAGCATCCATTTCACATGATATTAAAAGCCCACTACAATATTTAAAATTAGGAGCTGAGTTTTTAGAGCATGAGCTTTCTAATAAAGACCTAGGAAACGAAGTAAAAGAGAATGTTAGTGCCTTAAATGACTCGATTAAAATGTTGCAAGATTTTACAGATAATATTCTAGCTTACTCAAAGGCTATTATCAACCAAGACACAAGTCAAAAGGAAATTTTCAATATTAAAGATTTAGTTTCAGAAAAAATCAAACTATTTAATCAAGTTATAACATCGAAAAAAATTGATATTAAGTTAAAAATTGACTCTAATTTAGAATTAAAGACTAATAAAAATTTATTAGCAGTAATTATCCATAATGTTCTAGATAATGCCTTAAAGAATACGCATAAAAGCAGTATTACTATAAGTTGTAAGTCAGTTTTTAATAAAGTAATTCTGAAGATTGAAGATAAAGGAGCTGGCATGGATGAGTCCACCTTAAATAAATATAGAAAAGTATTTAATGATACCAATAAAAAAATTCTTGTTTCAGGGTCTGGTCTGGGACTTTTTATAGTTGCCGAATCTTCTAGATTAATTGGTGCCGAAGTTGAAATAGAAAGTACTAAAAATGAAGGGACAAGTTTTATTTTAATTATAAAGGAATCAAACTAATTCAACTTTAAGCTACGTACATTTTATATTTTTCAACCAAATCAAGAACATTACTCACCTCAAACTTCTCCATTAAACGTTTTTTATATGTACTTACAGTAGAGTTTTTTAAGTCAAGTTCTGTAGCAATTTCTAAATTACCATAACCATCTAAAATATAGGACAATACTTCTAATTCTCTAGTGGAAAGCTGTTCGACAGGGTTTTTGTCTTTTCTTAGTTTTTTAGAATTCATTTTAGATTCTAACTCCGTACTCATATATAAACCACCTTTAGAAATAATTTCAATGGCATTTAAAATTTCTTCTACCGGTTCGTTTTTACTTAAAAAACCATTTACATCAAGTTTCAAGTATCTTTCTCCATACTGAGCTTCGTCAAGACCTGAAAACATTAAAACTTTTGTTGAAGAAGAATGTTGATTTATATGTTTAACCAAATCCAAGGTGCTTCCTCCAGGTAGTTTTATATCAATAATAGCTAAATCAAAACTCCTCTCTCCTATTTTCTTGTAGGCATCAGTTACGTTATCAGATTGAACAATGTTAGTATCATCCAATTTAGCACGTATAACATTAGCTACTCCAGTTCTTACAATGCTGTGGTCATCTATTATTAAAATATTTTTCATAAAATTAAATAGAATAAATCAATTCACAATATTACAAATTAATTAAAGGTAATCCTATGCACAAACCTATTTTTTTTTAATAAATCAATCTTCACAATGCAGTAATGATTAAACCTTTAGATTAATCTAACCAAAACTTTTCCAATTCAAAAATTTTTAATAAAATTAAATCTTTTTAAATTTCATCTTATGAAGAAAATTATTTTACTCTGTTTATGTTTCTTTTTAGTAGGTTGCTTTCCTAAATTACATAACGTAAGTGATTTTGAGTATTTCGAAGAAAAAAGTAATGAATCCTATAAGAATTTGATTATTTATGCCGATGAGGCTAAATTTTCTAGAAAGTTTTCACTTGAACTTTACAATCAATTAAAAGATTTAGGAGCTAACGTCCAACTCATACAAGAAAAAAAACAATCTCATTTTATATTTCCTGACCTAACACTTAATGAAAAATCTCCATATCAAATACTAAAAGATCAATTAGTTGAAAGTAATGCTGATTTGTTAATTAGAATTAAATTCTCAGGCTTTATAACTGGCTATAGTAAATATGATGAATCTTTTCTTGATGTATTTAATATTGATGTCAAAACAAAATCTGAAATTAATAAAACAAGAATAGGTTCAAAGTCAGCTGTTATGGGATATAGTATTAAAGAACCTGCTGAAGAGTACATCAAGCAACTAAAAGAACAAAAACTAATTTAACATGAAAAACATTCTATTACTGTTTGGTTTATTGCTTTTAAATTCCTGTGGAACCATGTATAGAAGCATTGATGACCAATCTTTAATCAATGACAATGGATATAAAAGTATCTTATTTGTATATAGATATTACCCTGACGAAGAGCTTGAATTCTTTGAGTTATATTTTGAAAAATTAGAAGAGTTATTTAAAAACTCTCCAACAAAAATTGCTTCAACTTATCTAAAAATTGAATCATTTGAAAAGGATTTTATCAAGCCTAATCAAGAAATTCAAGATCAGATAAATACAGAAGTTTTTAATAGTAAAGCAGATTTAATAGTTTTTGTAAACAACGTTGGAGGATACATAAATGGTGATGCTGGAAATGGTGTTTATCAGAATACAGCCACCGATTTAAAATCAAACAAAGAAGTTTGGGCTTCTCAATTTATGGCTAGAGCTAACGGCATAAAACACAAAAAAAACCTCTCAAAAAGCGCTTCTTCTAAAATTTATGAAGACCTTAAAGAGTCGGGAGTTATCAAATAATTTATATCATTTTAGCTTGTAACATTTCGCTTAAAATCTTCCTTTCTGGCTCTTACCTCGCCTTTCTAATTGATTGGATAAACCAAAGAAAAAATTAGCTCATCAAATCTACTTCTCAATACAGAAAGTTAAAATATCAGTATTTATAAACCTTTGAAAGATACAGGTACAAATAGATACAAGCTTTTGTAACTTTCTACATAAAAATTAACATTTGAGCATTGACGAGGCTAACGAGAATATCAGAAAGTTGCATCATAGCAAAAAAACACATATTGACGACAATACTAAAATTCAAACATCTTATTTCCAGTAAATTAATTAAAAATAGCTATTGTAACTGAATGATTTTGCATAATTCGAGGTACAAAGTTGAAACATATCGTGCTTCATACAAAGAGATTTTGTTTTAAATAGATAAGCTGATCTTTGTGTTAATATGCTATGTTCAATAAAATGTTGTATATTATCAACATATAGCATATATTTGTTGAAAATATTATACAATGAGTACTAAAAAAAGTATCTTGTTTCCAAAGCATAAAGCTATGTTAGAGCGTGTTGGAGAACAACTCAAACTCGCTCGTAAAAGAAGAAAATTAACTACTGTTCAGGTTGCTGAACGTGCAGGTATTAATAGAACCACGCTTTATCAGATTGAGAAAGGAAATCCAAAAGTAGCCATGGGCTCTTACTTTAATGTTTTAAGAGTTTATGGTCTTGAAAATGACATACTCAAATTAGCTGAAGATGATGAGTTTGGAAGAAAATTACAAGACATTGAGATGTTGTAAATTTGAAATGAATTTTTTAGCTCTATAACCCCTAATCAGAATTGAAAAAAAGTAAATTAGACATATTTGTTTACGCACATTGGAAGCCGATAAAAGAACCAAAATTAATTGGAGTGCTTTCTGCTTTACAAGCAAAAGGAAAAAAAGCTTTTAAATTTGAGTATGATAAAGAATGGATTAAGTCTGAAAACCGTATTCTACTTGATCCAGACATTCATTTTTTTTCGGGTCCGCAGTATCCTAACAACAAAGAAAATTTTGGTATTTTTCTAGATAGTATGCCAGATACATGGGGAAAAACTTTAATGAAAAGAAGAAACGCCCAATTGGCTCATGAAACAAAACAAAAGCCAAAAACACTTTATGAAGTTGATTATCTACTAGGCGTTTATGATGCAAGTAGAATGGGCGGTTTACGCTTTAAATTAGACAAAGAAGGAAAGTTCTTAGATGACAATGACTTAAGCCCTACTCCACCTTGGTCATCAATAAGAGAATTGCAAACCGCTGTCCATCATTTTGAAAACGATACTGATAGTGAAACAGTCAAGGAGTGGTTAAGTATTTTGATGGCCCCTGGCTCTTCGCTTGGTGGAGCAAGACCAAAAGCTAATATAGTAGATGAAGACAACAATCTATGGATCGCTAAATTCCCTGCAAAAAATGATACAATCAATAAAGGTGCATGGGAATTCTTAGCCTATAAATTAGCAATTAATGCTGGAATTGATATGGCTGAATCAAAAGCAGAAAGAGTTTTAGGAAACTACCACACGTTTTTTACAAAGCGTTTTGACAGACAACAAAAAGAACGAATACATTTTGTTTCTGCAATGACTATGACTGGTAATAATGAAGCTATACTAAAAGATGAGCCTGCCTCCTATTTAGATATTGCCGAATTCATTCAAAATCATTGTAAAAATGTAGATAAAAACCTAGCCCAACTTTGGAGACGAATTGTTTTTAATATTGCTATTTCCAATACCGATGACCATTTAAGAAACCACGGATTTATAATTGATAATAACGAATGGGAATTATCTCCTGGTTACGACTTAAATCCTTCTATTGATAAAGATGGATTGGCTTTGAATATCGATATGGATCAAAATGCCTTAGATTTTGAATTAGCAAAAAGTGTAGGTGAATACTTTCGTTTAGGGAAAAAAGACATGAACTTAATTCTTGACGAAGTATTAGAAGCTGTTAGCCATTGGAAAGCAGTAGCCAAGCAAATCGGCATTTCAAATCAAGAAATTAATCTGATGTCTAGGGCTTTTCCTTTTTAGCATTTCTTAACCTGTTTAGATGCCTTCTAAATTCTTGGTTGATTTGGGTTTTTTTAGATAAGTTTAAAGAAAAATCAAATTTTTTATGAATATCCCTCAAATAACAGATTTAAATAGTTTTTTTAAAAAGATCCTGTTCCATTCGTTCCTCATTTCACGAGGATGATTTTTTGAACTTAGAATCAGTCCAAAAAATTACTTCCCAATACAGAAATTAGCAAAAATATTCCCTAAAATCTCATCGTTGGTAACCTCGCCAGTAATTTCTCCAATGTGGTAAAGGCATTGCCTGATATCAATGGCCAATAAATCTGAAGTCAATCCAGCGTTTAATCCTTCTTGTACGCGATTAATTTCTTCTAATGCACCTAATAAAGCTTGATAATGACGCGAATTGGTGACAATAGCATCTTGATTTTGTAAGGCGCCCGTATCTACAAATTCCAATAATTTATTTTGCAACTCCTCTACCCCGTCTTTTTCCTTGGCCGATAAAAATAAAAGCTTTTCAAAATGACTTGCCAACTCCTTTTTTTGGTCAGGCGTTAATAAATCTGCTTTATTGGCAATCAAAAGATAAGGACGATTTGGGAATTTCTCATTTAATTCAGTTACCGCTTTTTTAATGCTAGTCAAATGTGCTTCATGAAGTTTTCCATCCTCAAAAAGCAAAGTGGTATTAAGTAAGTGAATTACGACTTGCGATTGCTCAATTTTTTCGAAAGTCCGCTGAATTCCTAAACCTTCAATAGTGTCTTCAGTTTCTCTAATCCCCGCCGTATCAATAAATCGGAAGCCAATACCTTTAATCGAAATCTCATCTTCAATCGTATCTCGTGTAGTTCCTGCAATGTCACTAACAATAGCTCGTTCTTCATTCAAAAGCGCATTCAATAAAGTCGATTTCCCAACATTGGGTTCGCCTACAATGGCTACTGGAATGCCTTTTTTCAGGACATTCCCTACGGAAAATGAATCAATTAATCGCTGTAAAGTTTTCTGAATTTTCATCACTAAAGCCTGAAACTCGTCGCGATTAGCAAATTCAACATCCTCTTCAGAAAAATCTAATTCCAATTCAATCAACGAAGCAAAATTGAGTAATTGTTCTCGCAACTGACTCAGTTCATTGGCAAAACCACCGCGCATTTGTTGCATGGCTAGTTGGTGACTTGCCGCATTTTCAGAAGCAATTAAATCGGCCACCGCTTCTGCCTGGCTCAAATCCATTTTGCCGTTAACAAAAGCACGTAGGGTGAATTCACCAGGTTCAGCCGCACGACCGCCTTTCCGAATCAGCAACTGAATCATTTCCTTCAAAATAAAAGCACTTCCGTGGCATGAAATTTCTACCACTGTCTCCCCCGTATAAGAGCGATTTCCACGAAAAACTGAAACCAAAACTTCATCTAAAATTCGTTCTCCATCTTTAATCACCCCCAGCTGTAAGGTATGCGATTTCTGTTCCAACAAAGACGTCTTTCCCTTAG
>SL_7KL_010_BRINEDRAFT_10001190_pt1 | contig 12510 bp, 9 predicted proteins | sample SodLak_010_BRINE_FD_10663 | JGI IMG/M metagenome (IMG submission 10663)
AACCCTTCCTGGCGGTCGCCGGCATCGGCATCCTCGGCTACGCGCTGCGCCGCCGGCTGCAGACCGAGGTCAGCTGCGAGGTGCCCGCGACCCGGGTCTGACCCCACGGAACGACGCAGAGCTCACCCTGCCGTGGCGGCTTCGACGGCCGTCGCCATGGGCGCAGCGCCGCGCCGCGCCGCGGTCACGCCACCCGGCCGGCACCAGCCGCAGCGACGCACCGGTACAGCGCGGGGTTTCGTTCGGGGAAGCGTTCCCGGTAGCGGCCCTCCACGAGCGCGGCGACGTCGTCGGCACGGTCCTCGACCACCAGGGCGATCGCCGCACCACCGAACCCGCCGCCGGTCATCCGTGCCGCGGTCGCGCCGGCGTCGACGGCCAACGCCACCATCGCGTCGAGTTCCGGCACCGACACCTCGTAGTCGTCACGCAGGCTCGCGTGGCCCGCGGCGAACAGCACCCCGATCCGTGGGCGATCATCCGCCTCGAAGGCCGCGACCGTCTCACGGACACGCAGGTTCTCCGTTACCACGTGACGCAGGCGACGGGCGGGAACGGCGTCCAGCGTGGCCACAAGCTCCGGCAACTCATCGACATCGACATCGGCGGGACGACGACCACCGAGGACCGGCAGCGCCGCCTGCAGCTCCGCCGCGCGCTGTCCGTACCCCGAGGACTCGAGCTGGCGGCGCACCCCGGTGTCCATGATCAGCAGGGCATGGCCGGCGGGCATCGGCACCACCTCGTGCTCCAGGGTCCCGCAGTCGAGCAGCACGGCGTGGTCCGCCTGCCCGAGGACGCAGGCCGCCTGGTCCATGATCCCTGAGGGCACGCCGACGGCGCGGTGCTCGGCGCGGCGGCAGAGCGCTGCAAGATCGAGGGGTGCCACCTCGAGGTCCGCAGCTGCACACAGCGCCGTGGCGACCACGACCTCCAGGGCAGCGGAGGAGGACAGCCCGGCGCCCTGGGGGAGGTTGGATGAGAGCTCGCCGGACACCCCGATCGGGTCGCGACCGAGCTCGTGGAGTTCCGCGGCGACGGCTGCCACGAAGCGACCGAAGCCGGAGCGGGGCATCTCACTGCCGTCCGCCGCGACCTCGACGACCTCGTCGACGGCGTCGGAGCGCAGGGCGATCCTGTCCCCACCGAGCGCACCGGTGAGCGTCACCCCACGGTCGATGGCCGCGGGCAGCACCAGCCCGTCGGTGTGATCGGTGTGCTCACCGATCAGGTTCGCCCGACCGGGGGCGTGGAACGTCGCTGTCACCTGGCACCTCCTGCGCAGTTCCCGTATCGTAAACCAACCGAAGGTTATGGCAAGATGCCGAAAGCTGAGGAGCCACCATGCACGCCCTGGTCACCGGTGGTGCCGGCTACATCGGTGCCACCACCGCTGCCGCACTGCTCGACGCCGGCCACGAGGTCACGGTCGCCGACGATCTGAGCGCCGGCCACCGCGACGTCGTCCCGACCGATGCGGCCTTCGTCGAGGTGGATGTCACCGACCCCAGGGCCATCGACGAGGTGGTCGGTGACGGCGACTTCGACGCCTGCCTGCACTTCGCCGCACTGATCGAGGCCGGGGAGTCGATGCGCGCACCGGAGCGCTTCTTCCGGGTCAACACCGGCGGCTCCGCGACGTTGCTGGACGCGCTGCTGCGCCACGGGGTGCGGCGGTTCGTCCTCTCCTCCACCGCCGCGGTGTACGGGGAACCGGAACACGTCCCGATCACCGAGGACGATGGCCTGGTCCCCACCAACGCCTACGGGGAGTCGAAGCTGCTGGTGGAACGCATGCTCGCCTGGCACCACCGCATCCACGATCTCCGCTTCGCGGCGCTGCGCTACTTCAACGCCGCCGGTGCGGTGCCCGGCCGCGGTGAGCGCCACGACCCGGAGACCCACCTGATCCCCCTGGTCCTCCAGGTCGCCGAGGGTCGGCGCGACCACATCACCCTGTTCGGTACCGACTACCCCACCGACGACGGCACGGCGGTGCGCGACTACATCCACGTCGCCGACCTCGCCGACGCCCACGTCCGTGCCGTGGAGCAACTCGACACCCACGGCACCATCACCTGCAACCTCGGCAACGGGCGTGGCTTCAGCGTCCGCGAGGTGGTGGACGCAGCCCGCCGCGTCACCGGACACCCGATCCCGGCCGAGGAGGCCCCCCGCCGTGCGGGGGATCCGGCCGTGCTGGTGGCTTCCTCGCAGCGGGCGCAGCGCCTGCTCGGATGGCAGCCGCGCCTGCCGGACCTCGACCGCATCGTCGCCGACGCCTGGGCCGAAGCACGACAGACCGGCTGACCCGCCGACGCGACCACGCCGACGCGACCACCGGGGCAGCACCCGACCAACAGCCCGATCAGCGCCCCCGGCAGGAGGACACGATGAGTACCCGCGACGACGATCCCCGTCCGGTCCCTGCCCGCGTACGCCGGGACCGGATGGTGGGCCTGCTGCGGGAGCAGGAGTTCGTGCGGGTCAGTGAGCTTGCCCAGCGCTTCGAGGTCTCCGAGGTCACTGTCCGCGCCGACCTCGACGCCCTGCAGCACCGTGGGCAGCTCCGGCGGGTCCGGGGCGGCGCCGTCGCTCAGACCACACCCCGAAGTGAACAGCGCTTCGAAGAGGCGGAGATCGCGGCACCGGGCCAGAAGCGTGCCATCGCCCGGGTCGCGGCGGCGATGGTCAACTCCGGCGACACGGTCGTGCTCGATGTCGGCACCACCACCACCGCCATCGCCCACGCACTTGCGGCCCGCGCCGACCTCGAGGAGGTGACGGTGTTCACCTCCTCGCTGACGATCGCCCTGGCACTGGAACGCGCCGACCCGCGCCTGACCGTGGTCGTCACCGGGGGCACGCTGCGCTCCAAGCAGCACTCGCTGGTCGAGCCGCTGGCCGGCCTGGTGCTGGGCTCGATCAACGCAGGGACCGCCTTCGTGGGGTGTAACGGCGTCGACCTCGACCGTGGCATCACCAACGTCAACCTCCCAGAGACGGAGATCAAACGGCTGATCCTGCGCTCATCCCAGCAGCGTGTGGTGTGCGCCGACAGCTCCAAGCTCGGTCAGGTGTCCCTGGCCCACGTCTGCGACCTCGACGACATCGACCGCCTGATCACCGATGAAGACGCCGACCCGGAGCTCGTCGCCACGATGCGGGAGACGGGCCTCGAGGTCGTCCTCGCACCCCTGGAGACCTGATGTCCGACCATCGACAACCTCGGTTCCACACCGTTGCGGAGCACCGCGTCGACCCCACCGCCGCGCTGGTCTACGAGCACGGGTGGCAGTCCTGGAGCCCCGCCGGCGTGCATCGCGTGACCGGGACCTCACCCCGCCCAGGCACGCCCCGGTGGCAGACCATGGCCTACCGCCCGGAGACACCGGGGCCTGACACGGGGTTCCAGGCAGAGGGCCTGCTCGCCCTGCAGGTCGAGCCCGGCGCTCCCGTGCTGGTGTTCCACAGCCCCGAACCCCACGTCGAGGTGGCGTCGATCCGCCTCGAGGTGGTCGCCGGCAGCGGCGCCGGTGACGGCCAGGTCGGCGTGCGGGTCAGTGCCGACGCCGAGGTGGCGGTCACCGAGTACGGGACGGACCTGGCCACGGCGCTCGAGGAGCACGCCGGTGCGCTCGCCGACCAGCTCGGCGTCCCCGCCGGGGGTACCGAGCGCACCCTCGGCACGGGGTGGTGCTCCTGGTACGGCTACTACCACGATGTCACCGAGCAGGTGATGCTCGACGAGCTCGCCCTGATCGACCGTCACGGCCTGGCCGTGGACACCGTGCAGCTCGACGACGGCTACCAGACCGGCATCGGTGACTGGCTGACACGACGCACCGACGCCTTCCCCGCGCCGCTGTCGGAGCTCGCGGCGCGGATCGCCGACACCGGCCGTGAGGCCGGGATCTGGACCGCACCCTTCCTGGTGGGTGCCGACAGTGCGCTCGCGCGGGCGCATCCCGACTGGCTGGTCGGTGGAGCGGAGGCCTCCGACCACCACTGGGGGCAACGCATCGGCGTGCTGGACGTCACCCACCCCGACGCTGCGGAGCACCTCCAGGAGGTGTTCGCGACCCTGACCGGCTGGGGGTTCAGCTACCACAAGATCGACTTCCTCTACGGCGGTGCACTGCCCGGCCGGCGTCACGCCGACGTCACACCCCTGGAGGCCTACGGGCACGGGCTCGACCTGATCCGCGAGGCGATCGGCGATCAGGCCGTGCTGCTCGGCTGCGGCGCGCCGCTGCTGCCCTCGATCGGGCGGGTGGATGCGATGCGGATCTCCCCCGACATCGACGCCAGCTTCGAGCCACCCCTGGGTGACGTGAGCCAGCCCTCCGGGCGGGGTGCGGTGCTGATGGGGCGCTCCCGGGCCTTCCAGCACGGCCGCTGGTGGGTCAACGACCCCGACTGCCTGATGCTGCGCCCCGGGGTGGAGCGACGGGAGCTGTGGGCAAAGGAGCTGGCCGCGCACGGGGCCCTGGCCGTCTCCGGTGACCCGATCGCGGCCCTCGATGAGCAGGGCCTGGCGTGGACCCGTGACCTGCTGCTGCCGCCGGCCCCGCGGGCGGCGAGGTGGGAACCGGACCCCGACGAGGAGCTCGGCGGCACGCTCGCTGGCCGGCCTCTACGGTGACGGGTCTGGCCGACGGCGCAGGCCGCTGGCACCAGCCGGTGGAGGACGAAGGAGCGGCGCAGATGCGCTTCGGTGTGTGCTACTACCCCGAGCAGTGGCCCGAGGAGCGGTGGGCGACCGACGCGACGTGGATGGCGGAGCTCGGACTGGGCCTGGTGCGCGTGGGTGAGTTCGCCTGGAGCGCCTACGAACCCGCGCGCGGACGCTTCGAGTTCGGCTGGCTGGACCGGGCGATCGAGACCCTGGCCGCCGCGGGCCTGCAGGTGGTGCTGGGCACGCCGACGGCCACGCCGCCGGTGTGGCTGCTGCGCGAACGGCCGGAGATCCTGGCGGTGGATGCGGACGGGCGCCGCAAGGCCTACGGCTCACGCCGTCACACCTCGCCCACCTCACGGGCCTACCGTGAGGAGGCCCGCCGCATCGTCGAGGTGCTGGTGGAGCGCTACGGCCAACATCCGTCGGTGGTGGCGTGGCAGGTCGACAACGAGCCCGGCAACCACGACTCGGCCCGGTGCTGGAGCGCGGAGAGCCAGGCCGCCTTCCAGGGGTGGCTGCGCACACGGTTCGACGACGACATCGACGCGTTGAACGCCGCCTGGGGCACCACCTTCTGGTCGATGACCTACCCCGACTTCGACGCGGTGGAGCTGCCCGTACCCACCGTCACCGACCACAACCCCTCGCTGCTGGTCGCCCATCTGGAGTTCGCCGCCGCCCAGGCCGCCGAGGGTCTGGCCGAGCAGCGCGAGGTCATCGCCGCAGGCAGCCCCGGCCGGGAGGTGTTCACCAACCTCTACCTCGGCGATGTCGACATCGACCCCCGGCAGGTCGCCCGGCCCACCGGGCTCGGATCCGTGGACATCTACCCCCACGGCCTACGTGACGCTGACGAGGTCGCCTTCGTGCTGGACCTCGCACGCGGCTCCGCGCTGCCGTCGGGTGCTGGGCCGGAGCACCGAGGCGGGCGGGCCTGGATCGTCGAGCAGCAGCCCGGTCCCGTGAACTGGACCGGCGACAACCCCGCGGTGTCCGCCGGGCAGGTCCGGCTGTGGTGCTGGCAGGCGGCGCTGCACGGGGTGGAGACCCTGCTGTGGTTCCGCTGGCGGGCGGCACGGGCCGGCCAGGAGCAGCACCACGCGGCCCTGCTGCGCCACGACGGCACCCGCGCTCCGGCGTGGTCGGAGGCGGAGCGCTTCCTGCGGGAGTACCACCGCGTGGCAGGGCTGTCACCCCAGGTGTTGGAGCGGCCGGCCGCCCGGGTCGCCCTGGTCCACGACCACCTCGATGCCTGGATGCTCGGGGTGATCCCCCAGGTGCTCGACGCCAGCCACCGTCATCTCGTCACGGCGGCGCACGCTGCGGCCCGACGGCTGGCTCTGGACGTCGACATCGTGCCCCCGGACGCCGATCTGACCGGCTACGAGGTCGTGCTCGCACCGGCGCTCCACGTGGCCACGCCTGCGCGACTGCTGCACCTGGAGCAGGCCCTGGACGCCGGCGTGCTGGTCATCCTGGGACCACGCAGCCTGACCCGCGACGAGCACACCGTGTGGGTCGATGCAGCGGTCCCTGCGGGGCTCGCCGCACGGCTGGGTGCACGGGTCGAGCACGCCGGGAACCCGTCAGGCTGGCCCCGCGAGGCCGCGGAGCCCAGCCGCCTGGTCCTCGATGATCCTCGCGAACCCCTGCCCGTGGGCGGCTGGATCGAGACGCTCACCGCGGTCGAGGCCGGCACCCAGGTCCTCGGCCGGGCCCAGGGCGGCCCGCTGCACGGCGAGCCGGTGGTGGTGCGGCGCGGCGGTCTCGTCCACCTCGGCGCGGCCTCCGAGGAGGCCTGGACCGCGGTGCTCGCCGGCCTGCTCGACCGGCGTCCGAAGCCCCGACACCTCGAGGTGTTCGAGCGGGGCGGTCGTCACGTGACCCTCGACCACCGCGACCGCACGATCGGTGGGCTGGGTCCGGTCTCCGACCGCGACTGACCCTCCGCTGCCGCATCCTCTGAGAACACGAACCCTCGCGCGACGCAAGGGTACGCGCGGAGATCAGCTGCGGAACGCTTCGTTCGTGCGCCCATCGGACCCCACAAGCGAAGCACTAGTGGGGTAGTTGCAAAGTTTCCGTAACTTCACTATCTTCCGATAGATGGAGCGACTGGAGCGGTGGGAGCTGCGGCACGGCGATGGCCGGCGCCTGTTCGTCTACGGCGCCTACGACGGCCAGACCCTGCCCGACGATGGACCGGACGGTGAGTGGCCGGCCCTGCACCTGCGGCACGACCCTCTGAGCGACAGCTGGGTCGCCATCTCGCCCGCACGCAACACCCGACCGCAGACGGCCCCGACCCTGGACCGCCCTACGCCAGGCTGCCCCCTGTGCGTCGGCGGACCGGAACTGCCCTTCCCCTACCAGGCGGCGGTGTTCGAGAACCGCTTCCCCACCCTCCTGGCGGCGCCACCCGCGCCGCCACAGCTGGACGGCCGCACCGCCCCCTCCCGGGGCCGCTGCGAGGTGGTGCTCTACACCCCCACCCACGAGGGCTCCCTGGCCACGCTGACCACCGATGAGCTCGCCCGGGTCGTCGCGATCTGGACGGACCGTTCCGCAGAACTGTGGGCGGACCCGGCGCTCAGGGCCGTGCTGGTGTTCGAGAACCGCGGGGAGGACGTCGGCGCAACGCTGTCCCACCCCCACGGCCAGATCTACGCCCTCGACCATCTCCCGGTGCACCTCGAGCGCCGGGTCGACGCGCTCGCCGCTCACCGGCGGCAGGAGGGCGCATGCCTCAGCTGCGAGGTGGTGGCCGGCGACCTGGCAGCACCCGCCCGGCGCGTGCGGGAGAACCAAAGCTTCACCGTCGGTGTGCCCTTCGCCCCGGACTGGCCCTTCGAGGTCCACGTCCGCGCGAAGCGTCACGGTGCCCGGCGGCTGCCGGACCTCACCGTGGAGGAGCGTCGCGACCTCGCGGCGGCGCTGCGCGAGGTCGTGCACATCTACGACCGCCTCTTCGACGCCCCCATGGCCTACCTGATGGCCTGCCAGCAGGCACCGGTAGCCGAGGACGGCACGGTCGCTGAGGACTGGCACCTCAGTTTCGAGTTCCTGCCCCCCAACCGCGGGCCCGACAAGCTCAAGATGCGGGCCACGGTGGAGACCGCGGCGGGGCTGTTCATCAACGACACCCAACCGGAGATCACCGCGGCTGCGCTGGCGGCGGTCTCCACGACCCCCAACGGCACCACCGCGGCGACCTTCCCCGACATCGAGGTGGAAGCGATCGCGGACCTGGCCGGCGCCGGCGGGACCTGACAGACCCGCGTGCCGCGGACCCGCGGCACGTCGACGACGACGTACCACACCCGTGGTGCGGGAGAGAGGGAACGATGAGGACCAAGCGGTGGATCGCGCTGCTGATGGCCCTGGGGCTCACCCTGGCGGCCTGCGGCGCGGATGAAGCGACCGAGGAAGCACCCGAAACCGACGACGAGGTCGAGGAGACCGAGGAGCCGGAGGAAGCCGAAGAGGAGGTCGACGAGGAAGCAGCCGCCGACCCGGGCGACGCCGTGTCCCTGCGGTGGCGGACCCGTCCGGACAACCAGCAGGAGATCGACGTCTATCAGGGCGTCAGCGACAGCATCGATGCTGCCTGGGATGTCGCGGAGCTGGAGTACGAGGCGGGTGGTACGGAGACAGCTGCCTACCAGGACGTGCTGCGCACGGAGATCGCCGGTGGCACGGCCCCGGACGTGTTCTGGATCCCCGGCACCGACATCGCGGACTTCGCCAACCGCGGGCTGATCCTGGACCTGCGTGACCAGGCGGAGCAGAGTGAGCGCTACGCCGGGGACGACGCCTACGCGCCGGGCCCGATGGAGCTGCTGACCTACGACCCCGACACACAGACCTCCGGACCGTCGCTGTGGGGCCTTCCCCGTGACGTCTCCACCTTCGCCTTCTACCTCAACCTCGACCTGATCGCGGAGGCCGGTGCACCCGACCCCCGGGAGCTCGACGACGCCGGCGACTGGGACTGGGACACCTTCCGTGAGGTTGCGGAGGCCGTCGACGGCCTGGGCGATGACATCCAGGGCTTCGGGATGAACAACTGGTGGGCCAACCCCGGTATCTGGATGAACTCCGCCGGTGGCGGGTTCTTCGACGAGACCCGCACGGAGTCCCGGGTCGGCAGCGATGAGTCCGTGCTCGGGCTCGAGTACCTGTCCGGGCTCTACCAGGACGGCCTGGGCGTGCCCTACGGCGAGGACTCGCAGCCGCCCTTCCAGGCCGGCCAGGTCGGCATGCAGCTGACCGGTCGTTGGTCCACCCCCGCCTATCGGGACAACGACTTCAACTGGGACGTCGTCAACATCCCGGCTGGTCCGGCAGGCGCGGTCAACTGGACCTTCTGGGGTGCCTACGTGGTCAACGCCAACACCGAGCACCCCGAGGAGGCCTTCGAGCTGGTGACCCGCCTGACCGATGGCGAGGTGCAGGCGGAGATCGCTGAGCTGGGTGCCAACATCCCCTCCCGGGTCGACGACCCGGACACCATCGACCAGTTCCTGACCTTCACCCCGCCGGAGAACAACCAGGCCTTCATCGACGGCCTGGAGACCTCTGAGCCGGAGGGGCCGCTGTGGGAGGGTGACTGGCCCGCCTTCGACGGGATCCTGGCACCGGCCATCGAGGCCGTCATCGCCGGCGACCTGACGTTGGACGAGTTCCAGGCCACCATCGACGACCAGCTGAACGCCACCTTCGAGTGAGGTGACCGGTGGGGTGGCGCCGCTGAGCGGCGCCACCCCACCTCTGGTCCGTGGGGAGCGAGGCGCCGACGCTGCACTCCCCACCGACGAGAGCGGGTCACGGTCCACGCCGCGTGTGTGGACCAGGGGTGAGGGAGACAGGCGGATGACGACGTTGTCCCTACCGCGGCTACGCGTGCCGCGGCTGCTGTCCGCCAGCGTGTGGCTGCGGGCGCTGCTGGCCTGGCGTGTCCTCCACACCCTGGCCGTCGGCGGGGGTCTGTGGTGGGCGCTGACCAGCGAGGCGCTCGAGGGGCCGGGCCGGATCGCAGCGATCGCGGCCGCGTCCATCGTGCTCCTCATCGACCTCGGCGGGGTGGTGGGGCTGGCACTGCGCCGCTCCTTCGGCCGCTCGTTGTCCCTGGCCGCCGACTACCTCACCTTCCTCGGCGCGATCCTCGTGCTGTTCCAGCGCAACGACGTCTTCCGCGGCCTGGATGCCCTGGGCGCCACCTTCATCCGGGGCGTGCCCTTCGGGCTGCTCGCCATCCTGGCCTGGGTGGTCACGGGCTGGGGCGAGCAGCAGGGCACCTTGATCCGTGTGCGGCGCATCGCCCGCTACGTCGCCTGGGCAGCGGTGGCAGCGCTGCTGCTGGCCGTCGGGTTGCTGCCGGGGATCGCGACCTTCCTGGTCCGCACGGCCGATCCAGGGGGCCTGCTGCTGGTTGCCGTGGCTGCGGTCAGCGGCTATCTGGCCTGGCGCACCTTCCAGAGCGACGTCGCTGAGCAACTGGAGGTCTCCAACCAGACCACACGCACCCTGGACGGGCTGCTCTTCGCCTCACCCAACCTGCTGGGATTCACCGCCTTCTTCGCCGGGCCCCTCATCTTCAGCCTGTTCGTCTCCCTCACCGAGTGGGATGCCTTCGGCGATCCGACCTTCGTCGGCCTGGCCAACTACGCGGAGATCCTCGCCCTCAACGTCGGAGTGATGAGCGCCGGGCAGGGTGCCAGCGAGGTCCTCGCGCCCGGCTACTTCGAGTGGTTCAGTATCGGCAACGTCGTGGTCGGTGCGCAGGACGTGCTGTTCTGGCGTTCGATCCGCAACATCTTCGTCTTCACGCTGTTCGCCCTGCCGCTGTCCACGATCCCCGCGCTGTTCCTGGCGACCCTGTTGAACTCCAAGGCGCCGGGTATCAAGGTGTTCCGCGCGATCTACTTCGTGCCGTCGATCGCGGGCGTGGTAGCCGTCGCCCTGATCTGGCGTCAGCTGTTCGACTCCACGATCGGGTGGTTGAACTACCTCATCAGCCTGGCCGTGTCCGGACTGAACAACCTCCCCGGTGTGACCCTCACCGATCCGAGGGTCCAGTGGCTCTCCGACGCTGACATCGCGCTGTTCTCGCTCGTGATCGTGTTCTCCTGGATGTTCATCGGCTACAACGCGGTGCTCTTCCTCGCCGGACTCCAGGGCGTCGACTCGACGCTGTACGAAGCCGCGATGATCGACGGGGCCAACCGCTGGCAGCGCTTCCGCAACATCACCCTGCCCTCACTGCGGCCAACGACCTTCTTCGTCGTCGCCTCCACGGGGATCCTCACCCTGCAGTTGTTCGGTGAGAACGTGGTGCTGTTCCCCACCACCACACCGATCGGTGCCGGGCCCCAGAACTCGACGCTGACCCCGGTGGTCTACCTCTACGAGCAGGGGTTCCGACGCTTCGCCTTCGGCTACGCCTCCGCGGTGGCGTGGGTGCTGTTCGTCCTGATCTTCATCTTCACGCTGGTGCAGTTCCGCCGGCAGCGCGCGCAGACGGAGGGCTGACATGGCGGTGGTCACCGGTTCCAAGCGACGGCGCAAGCTCGAGCGTGTCGGCCTCTACCTCGGCCTCGGCGCCTTCGGTGCCATCATGCTGTTCCCCTTCCTGGTGGTGGCCTTCGGCTCGTTGAAGGAGTCGACCGACATCTTCCGCTTCCCGCCGCGCCTGCTGCCCTACAGCCAGGACACCGTGGAGATCGACGGCGAGGAGCAGGGGCTCTACGTCATCGACGGGGTCGAGCGCGTGCTGCTGGAGACGATCACGGTCGGCATCTACGCACCGCCCGACGACCTCGAGGACACCGTCGTGGTGCCCACCGCCGACACCGAGCGGCGCGGCGGCTTCCTCGATGCGGAGACCGTGGAGATCGACGGTGAGGAGGTGCCCCTCTACGACGTCGAGGTGGACGGTGAGGTCGTGGCGATGGTGGAACGTTCCACCACGACCCAGGGACGCTTCGCCGCCGTCGGCGACGTCGATGACGTGGTGGGCGCCAACGTGCGCCTCGCCGAGCAGGTCGACTCCGTCGCACCGCAGCCGGAGAACTTCCGCCGGGTGACCGAGCTACAGAACCTCGACCGATCCCTCACCAACACCCTGCTGGTCACCCTGCTGGTCGTGGGCGGCACGGTACTCACCTCGATCCTGGGCGGGTACGCCTTCGCCCGCATCGAGTTCCCCGGCCGCGACGCGATCTTCCTGGTCTACATCGGCTCGATCATGGTGCCCTTCGTGATCCTGATCGTGCCCCTCTACCAGCTGATGGTGGCGCTCGGGTGGGTGAACTCCCTGGCCTCCCTGGTGTTCCCCTTCGTGTTCAACGCCTACGGGACCTTCCTGATCCGCCAGTTCTTCGTCTCCATCCCGCGCGACCTCGAGGAGGCGGCGGTGATCGACGGCGCCTCACGCTGGACGATCCTGTGGCGCATCTTCGTGCCCCTGTCCACCCCGGCGATCGCGACGCTGTCCACCTTCATGTTCCTCTACGCCTGGAACAGCTTCATCTGGCCCTTCATCGTGATCAGCGCGGGCAACTTCGACAACCACGTGCTGACCGTGTCCCTGCAGCAGCTCGGTGGGCGGGCCGCGGACAGCCCGAACCTGATCCTGGCCGGGGTCATGATCGCGATCGCGGTACCCGTGACGGTGTTCGTGCTGGCCCAGCGCTACTTCGTGGAGAACGTGGCCACCTCCGGCATCAAGTGACCACAACGTGAGGGCGTGCCGACGTGCCGGTTGCATGTGCCGAACCCCGCCCGAACGTGGTCATCCCCTGGGCTCTGGCCCAGGAACCGACCACCCC
>SL_7KL_010_BRINEDRAFT_10001191_pt1 | contig 12509 bp, 10 predicted proteins | sample SodLak_010_BRINE_FD_10663 | JGI IMG/M metagenome (IMG submission 10663)
GCGCGGGTATTCTCCTTGAAATTCTATAAGTCTCAACAACTGTAAACGTTCGACTGCGTACCAATTCTTTGGTGAATGCTGTGGGAATTGTTATAATGGACGAAATATTCCGATCGATTAGCCTGTCGCCGAACCTCACAGAGCAAATAAGTATATTTCAACGAAAATAATATTGATATAAATATTAATCTTCAATGAGTTTTATACGTGTCTGTTGAATAGAGATCTATTATGAAGAAGAATAACAGTTATCTTGAACATTCAGATGCGTCAAAATGTCATCTAGATCCCAATCAAAAAGAGACGACCTCAACTCAGACGATCGAAAAAAAGCAAGCTAAAAATTCGGTAGATGCTGCAAGCGACGAAGCAAGAGGTAGAACCATACAGTTCAATACACACCCAAGTAAAAACGAGAATCCCGAACAACACCTGAATTTGAACAACTTTCTAGCAAGTAAAAACCATGGGGACCAACTTCCAAGTGATGAGGTAACTGATCAGAAAATCCTTAAATTTCAAGACTTTTGTTATGGAGAACTGGACATCGATCCAACGGATTTCTCTATTAGAGAGAAGTATGTTAGGTTGCTCTATTTTTATTTCGCTCGTGGACTTGGCGTGAATGAGACGATCAGATATCTTAGAGAGCATCCAGATCTGTTCGGTTCGATTGGTGTTCAAAAAACCATAAACGCAGGGATGCTATCAAGAAAGAAAAACAAAGTCACTCCGGAAGAAAAAAATAAAATAGAGCTTGTTGCAAAGCACGCTGTAGGTTCAATCCATAGGAATGGATGGTCTTCAGAACACTTTGCAGAAACCCATGGACTTTCGTTTGATGATACTGATTTCACAAAGACCGAGCGACCAATAGAACAAGAGGCTCTCAAAAACATTGTTCAAGAATATATTGATACCGTAATCTGCTCAACGCTTACATTCAACAGAGCTAGCAATTCCAGTAAGGAATTTAAATATATAATTGGCACCCTGATTTGTACTGCATTATATAATTCTGCACCCGATAAAATCAAAGACACAGTTGATTATCAACATGACAGATCAAAAATTCCGACTGGCGGACATATATACGACTTGATAAAGTCGCTTGATTGGGGCCCAATTGATCCAAAACAAAAGACCCTCTCTGGCGAGGCCGTTGAATACAAAGCGTATCCTACGGAACTCATTGAGCAGGCAGATCAAGCTTTTAAAGAATCCATCAAGTTCGCGAACAAGTACGGTGTCACAAAAGAAAAACATCATTTGTCTTGTGATGGTACTGTTATAGAGAGCACAGCCGGTTACGAGGGAGAGACGGAAAATGATCCTCGAATAGATAACAAAAAGTCAAAATTTGATACAAGCGAAAGTAAAAGCGGTTGGGGATATAACGTGGTCGGCACCACGGGAAAGGGCCTCAATTTAGTTACAAACATTAGGCCGGTATTGTACAACACTAGCTATCTCTCGGAGATCTCGATTGAGCAGTTGAAACATTTTGAAACGATACCTGATATAGAGAGAGGTACGATAGTTTTCGACCGTCAATATTACAGAGGTGAGCTAGTTGAAGGCCTTCGTAATATGAAGCGAACATCCACTACCAATAACGAAAGTATCGATTGGATCATTGGTGCAAAGAGGAGCAAAAAGTCTGAACAACGAATAAATTCGGATTTAAATGATAAAGTACAAATGAGTCGTTTAGACTTTGCTGATGTAGAAAAGGATGTCTGGCTACTTGCCTATCCGCTCACAGACAATACAGATTCAGATGAGAATAGTATTGATACTAGTAGCAAACAGTTGTCAATCGAAGGTGATGAATCACGCTCACAATCGCGAAAACCAATTGCTTCGAACCCAAAGAGATCAAGCAAATCCCACCTACTACTCATAACTGATAATAAACTATCAGAGAATGAGGTACATAAGGCGTTCGCCCTGTATCGAAAACGGGGTGGAATAGAGGCAGTCATACGTGGAGTGAAAAATAACATGCCAGAGGGACAGCCCAAAGATGCCGCATGTCGATACTATTTCATGATCCTTGGCNGTTTGCTCTACAATTTGAGACAGATCGTCAACGGGGCTATTTTGGACGAAGGCGTAGACCTCAAAACGAATTCGACTCAAATATTAAATGTGGCCGCCAACTGTTGCTTTGATGATGAGTGAATGCTGTTGACTCAACCGAGAGCATATTCTCGGTAATGGCCAGAACTCACTTATACGGGTCTGTTGAAACCCTATTTTTTAGATATGTAATCGCGTGAATCTACTGCACACTACACCTGCTTACTGAAAATTTGGCCTTGTTGAAATCCTTGCTGACAAACACGATAGGTGAGTAGCTGGAGAGGAGGTGGATGCTCTCCCGAAGTCACGACTCCTTCGATTCGTTGAACGGGCTATGGTGTTGGCTCGCCGTGCTGTCAAACGGTTTCCGACTCGCTATTCGCGGAAGCGGTTCACGCTCCGGCAACACGGTGTCTTGCTCTGTCTCAAGGTGAAAAAGACAACCACGTACCGCGACCTCGTCGATGAACTCATCGAAATGCCTCGCATTCGTGACGCCCTTGATCTCGATTCGATCCCTGCACCCTCGACACTCTGCAAAGCCTTCGACCGCTTAGAGATGGCCGTTTAGCGAGTCTTACTGAACGTCTCGCTCGCGGACTTGCCCCTGAACGGTGTCACCGGCATCGATGCGTCCGGGTTTGCGCGAGCGCATGCCTCAAGACACTACACGCAGCGAACGAACCTCACCATCCAGCAGTTGAAAACAACACTACTGGTCGATACAGCGACCAACGCCGTTCTCGATATTCACGTGACGACAACGCGAAAGCACGATACACAAATTGGGCCACAGGTAGTGAAACGGAACGCAGAGTCCATCACAGTCTTGACCGCTGATAAGAGATACGACGATCAGAAGCTCCGGCAGCTCGCCAGCGACCACAATATTCGACCACTTATCAAGCATCGTGAGTTCACCTCACTCCACAAAGCGTGGAATGCACGGCTGGACAGCGATCTCTACCATCGGCGGAATGTGAACGAGACAGTCAACGCAGCAATCAAAAAGAAATTCGGTGCATTCGTGCGGTCACGCCTCTGGTGGAAGCAGTTCCGGGAACTCGTCATCAAGTGTATCGTTCACAATCTTGAGCGAGGGCTCGCTATTGAATCTGGGGAGGGAGAATATCGGTAATTCGAGAGAAGTGGGCTGCTGAATATAGAGCGCTTGTGAAGTATTACACTGTATTGTTCCAACTTTCGCTGGTAGCATCTGGAGAATGTCAGTTTAGTACGCCCAGGTTTAGCTACCCGCAGTCGATATCCGCAATAGAAGTCACGCCCAGAGCCCTTCTTGAGTCCCGTCAACGAAGATTCCTCCATCACTTGTGACGGTTACTTCATGCTCAGGGAGTTCAAATGTCAGGGTCCATGATGCTGTTCCATGTGATGCCAAGCGGTGAATCGCCTCGGGATCAATATACTCGTAGAGAGCAAGATTGAGTTTGGAAGGTTCAGTCTCTTTTGCCTCAGCAATAGCTTCGACAATATCTGGAACCGGAGATTGTTCCATAGGACTATCTAGAAATTCAGCACAAATAAATGTAAGACTCTACTTATATATGTTGGAAAGTGAAATTTAAATTAAGAATCAATTAGTAAAGTATTGCTACACCTATTCTCTATATTCAGCAGCAGATTCCTATCAGAGTATAGGTAGCTCCCAAGTCCACGTGATACAGCGTTCCGCTGTATGTACCGGTCAGTCAGTCTTCGACTTCTATGATAAGTCGTCACTCGTGTTCCCGCCCTCATCCCCCTGAATCATCTGGTACAACGACCGTGCAGACTGACCGCTGCGGAAAATTACACATTGATATGATATTTGTACTGGTATGCAAGATACAGAGCGCGAATGTTGCAGAGGTGACGAGTAGGGCTGATAGTGCAATACTTGGAGTGAGAAGCGTAACTTCAGGTACGAATGATAGCATACCAGCTCTGGTTTTCATCGGGATTCAACAGTACTCATAGACAGGTTTGTTGTCTCCGGTGCTCAGGAATAGCCCTCGCGTCGTCTCACTGTTTCCTTGACCGTTAATTGTATCAATTTATCCGAAATCAATCTAACATTGAGCTATGAACGGACTGAAACGCCGCATTATCAGTTATATGATCGTTCTTGGAGTCGCACTCATTGTCACGTCCCTCGGGTATCAGTGGGGGATGGCGACGTACGAAGACCGGCCACGGAGCTTTCTTGACTCGCTGCAGTTCACCGTCGAGATGTTCACAACGACCGGGTTCGGCGGTGACTCGCCGTGGGAGAGTCCACAGATGCATACGTACATCATCGTGACTGATCTACTCGGTATGGCACTCCTCGTTGGGGCTCTCCCGGTCGTTGCCACTCCCCTGTTACAATCCATGTTGTCTTCAAGCGCACCTGAAAAGGCGGACGAGGGCCTGACGGACCATGTCGTGATCTGCTCGGATACGACGCGCTCGGAGGTGCTAATCGACGAACTCGATTCCCGGGGGATTCCGTACGTGATTGTTGAGTCAGATCGAGACAGAGCAGACGAACTGTACAAAACAAACGATCATGTTATCAAGGCCGATCCAGCTTCGACCGACGGTCTCGAAGCTGCAAAAGTTGCATCCGCGCGAGCAGTAGTCGCCGATGTCTCGGACCAAGTGGACGCGAGCATCGTTCTCACGGCAAAGGAAGTCAGTCCAGATGTTTCAGTCATCAGCGTCGTCGAAGACCCCGACAATGCACGATATCACGAGATCGCCGGGGCGGACCACGTTCTCTCACCGCGGTCGCTAATCGGCCGGAGCCTCAGCAAGAAGGTGACGAGTGCGATGCGAACCGAGATCGACGAATCAGTTGCGATCGGCGATGAACTACGTCTGGCGGAGATATCGATCCGTCACGGGAGTGCCCTCGCCGGTACGACGCTCGCAGAAAGCAACATCCGCGAGGAATCGGGAGTAACCGTCATAGGCGTGTGGGTGGACGGGCGGTTTAATCCGGCACCGGGTCCGAAGACACGGTTGCCACCGGGAGCCGTACTCCTTGCCTCGGGCCGCACCGACCAACTGGAACAACTCGTCGAGATGACACAGTCTACGATTCGTGGATTCAAGTCAGAAAACGTGGTGATCGTTGGCTACGGACAGGTTGGGCGGTCGGTTAGAGATGAACTGGATAAGACAACAATCACGTATACGCTAGTTGATAAAGCTGACACAGAGGGGATCAATGTTGTCGGTGACGCGACAGAGCCGGAGATACTCACCGAAGCTGGAATCGAAGACGCCGACACCGTGGTACTTGCACTACCGGACGACAACACGACGGAGTTCGCCACGCTCATGATCCGTGACCTGGCTCCCGACACCGAGATCATCGCTCGGGTTAATCAGCAGGAAAACGTCTCGAAAACATACCGTGCCGGAGCCGACTACGTCCTTTCACTTACGAGCGTTACTGGTCGCATGATCGCTTCACAGATCTTTGAAAACCGTGACCTGCTTTCGTTGGAACAGCAGGTCAAAGTGATCCGCGAACGTGCTCCACAACTCGTCGGACAGTCACTCGCCGAAGCGAACGTGCGCGACAGGACGGGTTGTATTGTAATCGGACTGGAGAGCGGTAGTACGGTGATTACTGATATTGGACCACAGACAACATTCGAGCCGGAAGATGAACTTATTATTGTTGGGACGGACGACGGGATTCGAGCGTTCGAACAGGCGTTTTGCTGAACTCACCCTCTGCATGTTTCACCGAGATATTAATAGATCACAGATAGGTTGTCACTCGTGGCGGCCTGTGTGGACCCTGTAATGAGCGATTCCTATTACGTGTGAGAAGTCTTCTATGACACCCTCAAAGAGTGCGTCAGGCGTCCGGGAGCTTTTGGCCTGTGCTGATGAAGACTACGTATGCCGTTCAGCGCACGTTGGCACACGCTTCTCGATCACGCTGAGGAATTACCGTCTGATGCGACACTTCTCACGCCATTATCGCACAAACCCTTTCGTCTGACCGACGTACAGGAACACCGGATTCTCATCACGTATCGAGATGACGACGGAACCACTCCACTCCAGCGCGACCAGTTTGAAACACTATTCCAACGTGTACAAGACTCCCACGCTGGCTTCGAGTTGGACCGACTGCCAGCAGACGCCGAACCATACGCGACCGTCGTAAGTCTGCATCCCCGGTTCGAACTCGATGACCGAGATGGGACGCTGACAGAAACAGAGACGCCAACGAGCTCCCCACTTGTTGAGGCCCACGAAGTGGCTAGTGACACGTCTGACCGAGAAGAACCGGACATTCCAGTCTACGCCGACACACTCCTCCTGATCGACGCGCTCGAACGCTACGACCCGACCGATCTCGAAGCGACAGAGACGCCTGCACTGGTGAACCTCTACACGTTACTGTCAGATGTCCAGCGGAATGCCAACGAGCTCCGGCAAGAGGTACGTGCCGTACTGCTTGATCGGCTCCATCATGACCAGCCAGTCAGCGGCCAATACGGCTCAGTGCAGCGCACATCACGCCAGAATCGAGCTCTCAAAGACGACGAGGAAGTACTTACTCTGTTAGAAGACGCGGGGATTGACCGTGAGCGTGTGACGACCGTGGATGCCAGTAAAGTCGATGAAGCATTGGAAGTAACCGAACTCGCTGAATCTGACGTGTACGACATCACGGAGAGTGAATATGTCCGGAAAGCTGAGGTGGACGAGGAAACCAAGCAGTCCCGGCTACAAGGGCTGAAAGACCAGCTTGCTGCCACGGACGAGAACACCGAAGAGCTTCAGCAGGAAATCGAGGAGTTGGAAGCTCGGATTGACGACCTCACAAGCTTCGATGCCGGAACGACGTTCCACACAACATCCCAAGAATGACCGCGTTGATGCGTGCGACTCGCTTTCAGCGACAACGAAGGTTCCAGCAGCGATTTCCGGACGAGGTAACAGATCACAGCCGATAACTCGCCACCTCAGAACTGCCACACGCGGGACAGTGATCCACATCTGTGGACTCCAGAGTCGTGCCACACCGTCTGCACTCCACTATAGGATCAGGGGAATCTGACGAGCGGAGTACGTGCTTGAAGAGACGTATCATATGTCGGGATCTACAACGTCTCCGCAGCCTGGACACTCTGCCCAGTATCGTGGATCATCTCCCATCTCGTACTCAATCAAGACGTGGCGGTGGTGTATCTCTTCACCGCAGCGTGGACACCCTCCAAGTCGAGGATCTTGAGAGCTCATAGTGTGGGGCATACCAAAGAGGGAATACAGCCTTCTACGGGTGAAGGCCGGGTTCTTGGGAGCGTGTGACAGAGGGGTTGAACCACCCTCTACCCGGGACAAGAACGAGCAACCCCATATAGGTCATCGAACCACAGTGAAACTAATCTGCGGCGAGCAGTTGGTAAGTTAGTACAAAGTGCTAATCAAACGCGTGACTATGGTCGCTCTTCGAGCGAAACATCCCACCCCTCGTGCTCTTCATCATCCATATAGGCAAAGTGGTTCTGAGCCTGCTCGTAGGTATCCATCCCGCGGAATTGGAAGAAGGGCGCATCACAGGCAGGGCAGGTCTCAGCGTCGGAGACCCGACTAGATGATTCTCCAGTTGTCTGCTGACCCATTGTGGCGCTCATAGCCCGGGAAACGTAGTCTGTATCTCCGGGTTCGAATTGTTGTTCAATCTGCGTCAGTAACGCTAGTGTCCAGTCCCTGGCGTCACCTCGGGTTGTGATCTCTCCTGGGCCATCGAAGAAGTCCTCAACCACGCCGACCAAATCAGCTGCCCACCGAAGACTAATACTGTAGCTGTATTCTGCATCCAGTTCAGGGTCAATCTCCTCCGCATCCATCGCAAGTACGCTAACCTCGACGTCCAAGTACTGGTGGCGGTAAGTGTAGGTCGGATTCGGGTCTTCCGAGACACGGTACCGTTCCCAATCCCCCGGAAGATCCTCGATAAGCTCCGTCATATTCTACTCTTTGAAAAGTCAGCAGACTCACTTAGCAACACCGCTCTATCCCCTGCGAAGTTCGTCCTGCCCTCAGATCACCCTGGGTAAAATACAGGACTGGACGGCAAGGTATAGCTAAACAGGCTCTGTTGAAATCCTCAAGCAGTGATAGGTTTCATGCGTCGTGCTGAATATAGAGGTTCTAAACAGCAACTAACGGACGTTCTATTCACGTCAAAGCAACTGAATCAGCTGTAAGAACCTGCTTGCGAATTGACCACGGGAGGAGCCTCAAGCTCTATTAAATACGCCGTCCGTAATATAGGCGGTGTTCAGATAAGGATTGAAAAGTGAGGCGTGACGTTTTCAAAGTGATCTATGCCCGAAAACGCACGCCTCAGTGGTAGTATCGACCAGATCGAGTTAGGTTTTGTGGAACGCGAGGCGACACCGGAGCTGCTGATGAAGCTCGGTATTCAGCTCCACCTTGCTGGACTATCACTTTCGAATACCGTTTCTATTCTCGAACTATTCGGTGTCAAACGTGCTCGATCGACCGTGCATAACTGGGTTCACAAAGCCGATCTACAGCCGAAAGATGGCCAAAGCCCGGATCACGTTGCGGTTGATGAAACCGTGATCCGACTCAATGGACAGCAGTACTGGCTGTACGCTGCTGTTGATCCAGAAACGAACGAATTACTCCATACACAGCTTGAACCCACCACTACAACCGTTCTCGCTCAGTCGTTTCTTGCTACGCTACGGGAGAAACACGACGTTGACAATGCTGTGTTTCTCGTTGATGGCGCAAGCTCGCTCCAAACAGCCTGCTCACGACACGGCCTCGATTTCAGATACGAAAAACGTGGAAATCGGAATAGTGTTGAACGTGTTTTTCGAGAGGTAAAACGACGAACTTCTTCGTTTAGTAATAGCTTTAGCCACGCCGAACCAGAAACTGCTGACAACTGGCTCAGATCATTCGCCTTCGCATGGAATCAGCTTATCTGAACACGACCGTAATATACCAGGAAAAGTTTTTTGCTTTATGTTTAGTAAATAACTCATGATCAGCGGAGTTTATCGACGATCTATTCTCAAGTCAGGTGCCGCAATCGCGATCATGGCGTACGGGGTCCCGGGAAAAGCACAGGCGAATGGCAGACAAGATAATATTCACCACCTGAATTTTGACACTAACCAGGTGCCGGATGATGTGCGAGACCCGCTGATAATGATCAATCATAGTGTCCATGGGTTATTTGAAAGCGAGATGGGGTGGGATGGTGTTGATCAAGAACAAGTGATTGAAGAACTTCTTCGGCTCGGCCCAGAATTGGTCAACGAACTTGATCTTACTGGGTGGCATGGACCACCGGTAGAATCAGGCGCATATGAACTGCGTCACCAGACTGTTCAAGAATTTGCGCTCACATACGAACTACCATACAACTGTGGAGTTCACTGGGAATTCAACCCAGATCTATTACATGGGGACTGGTATTCTCAACTCGGTCGGGATGAGAAATGGGAATATCCCGATGGAAGTGTGGTTGAACATCCGTCAGAAATCCTCGCCAAGGATTTTGGAGGCAACATCCGAGGTCGTAATGGAGGGGACAATCTCATACAGTCTTCATTTGCTGCGGGTGCGAAAGATCGACTTATACGGACCGGACAAGACCTTTTTGAGCTGGGGGTAACTCAATTCTGGATCGATTCACCAGTTGGTGAACTTGGGTTCGGATTCGATTTCTCTGAGTGGGCACAGGAAGCTTTTAGAGAACATCTGGCAACACTCGACGATACTGAACTTGAACGACTCGGTATTGATGATCGAGAAACGTTCGACATCGTCGGATATTTGTCCACAAATAATCTTGCACCATATGATACCGACCATCCAGAAAGGGATCCTGTTTATCGAGAATTCGTTCAGTTCCAACACGAGCAACAAAGTTCGTTCGTGACAGAAGTCTTCGAAGGTGTTCGTAAGGACCTTCCAGATAGTGTTGAAGATGCAGGGACGACAGTATTTGGGCTCGGATTTGGCCTGCAGTACCACGCGCTAAATCCGGCATCGATCTATAAATCCGACGACGTAGACGTAGTTGCTGTCGAAACCCAGCCGACGGTTCCTCCGGATCGTCCGCACGATGTAACTTTCAAAATCGCTCGTGCAGCGGGTCACTTTGAGAAGCCAGTGCGAGTCTGGGGGCGAATGAACGAACCGTTTGGAACAACTTATGGGTTCGATACCGATGGGTACTACAAAACCTTGATGCGGTTTCAGATGGCTCAAGCCTATTGTCACGGTGGAAGACGGAGTATCCCGATCACGTCCCTGCCAAACCACTCCTATGACCAGTCGGTAAATAGTTGGTTACGTCCTGATGGAACAATCCCGGATACAATGCACGATTTTGTGGATTTCATCCGGGCACATCGACGATTTCTCACCGAGGTAGAGGAAGCGAACTCCACGTGTTTGATTGTGTCCCTTCCAACGCTCATTTGGCAATACAATCCGGATTGGGATCAGGGAGCACCAACACCACACTCAGAGGCTATAGGTGAAGCAGCAAATGTACTCCGAGAGGAGCACATCCCATATGATGTCTTAATTTTCGATCAGCCACCAATCTGGGAAGCTCCAGAACAACTCGAACGACTGTCTGAATATGACACGGTCTTGCTACCTGGTATCGATTGCATGACTAACTCACATGTATCGGCAATTGAAGAAGTGCTATCGGAGGAATCGACAGTCATTGCGACCGGGGAGTTACCTAACAGGGACGAAGATTACGAAGAACATAAAGACGTCGCAACACTCTTTGAGAATCATTCAAATGGGTTGCTGATCGACCATGAGCCGGATATCGATGGGGAAAGTGAGAGTGCATCGGTACTTCGTTCGAAACTCGATACTGAAGACAGAGACATTTCAATCGATACTATTGCAGATGTGAGCATCAACCTACACTCGCAGACCAATCCCGATCGGTTGGTTGTTCACCTTCTAAACTATGAATACGATCGTGACTCTGATTCGATGGAGAAACTCACAGATTTACAAGTGTCACTAAGGGAACTCCCGTTTGAACCATCAGAGGCCAAATATTACACTGTAGATGGTCAGCAGTCGGTCGAAATTGACACCGACGGTTCCATTGATGTTGAGGTCCCTTATCTCGACATCTGGGGTATTTTGGTGTTTGGTGCCGATTCAGAAGCTCTTTCGCCGGCCGTCTCTGCGGAGACGGCCCAATCTGCAATCGATGACGCCACGGCCCGGCTTCAACAACACAAAAATGATATTGAATCCTCTGAGGAGAGACTCTTTTTGTCGAAACTCCAGAACGCACGACAGAGCGTTGAATATGGCGGGTATGAAGTCGCCCAAGAACTCGCACAGGACGTCTTTGAACGGTTAGAATCACTTCAAGAAAGTGAGGAGGAGATCGACGACGTAGACGCTGATGGTGATGACACAAATGAGGCGGAAGCCGCCGACACAGATGAAAATGGAAGAGACGACGCAGTCGACGAGGTTGTCCCCGGGTTCGGCATTGGCGGAGCAGTTGCAGGACTCGCTGGCGTGAGCTATCTACTGACCCAGCGACTCTCTGACAGCGACGAAGTTGAGTGAACAACAATCCACCCAAACCAAGTGACGACACTCTGTATTCGTAACGGTATTATTATGGATTATATCTCTGGAAGATACCCAACTACTTATTACCCCTGATCACCAGTTACTGCACTATTTTCGCTGAACGATATCTTAGCAAATTGATTAGAATCTTGTGCTGCATATGCGCGCTCCATTCAGCAGGATTGCGTAAACCTATCAGAGGCTGAGGGTTTTAACAAGGCCGAGGATTTCAACAGAGTCGATTCATTCTAATTTTTGATACCACTGTGCGATCTCCTGCTGAAATTGGTCGAACCAATATAGGTCGTCGTGTAATACACCATACACAATGTCATGATTTACGTCACCATAACGGTGGGCGAGGATATTTCGAAAGCCAACTGTTTTTTCTACTTGCTCTTGAACCTTTGGTGAGAGTATACCTGCAATCCCAAGTGACTCAATTTCATTTTTTGCAGTTCCACTTGGCGAAAGGCCCTCCGAAGCACGAATATGCTGGGCAAGGTCAATACAAGATTGAATTAGGTTCATAAATGTTCGCTCAACGGCTCGTTTGACGATGATATCATCAACATACTGCTGTTTTGACATACCCCGAATCTGCTTCAGATCGTTCGTGTACTCGTTGATGTATCGAAGTTTGTCAATGACAATATCATCATCATCATCATCAACCATCTACACGTCACCATGAGCCAGCCGATCGATAAATTCTCGCTGTTCTCGCTCTCGCTTGCTCGCATCCGCATCATACTTGGTGTTAATTTGGCGTTTGTATGTGGCGATTTTTTCTGAATCAC
>SL_7KL_010_BRINEDRAFT_10001192_pt1 | contig 12507 bp, 11 predicted proteins | sample SodLak_010_BRINE_FD_10663 | JGI IMG/M metagenome (IMG submission 10663)
TGTGCTCAGCCGAAGCCGGCAGACCCGGCTTGCGTATCTTGAGGCAATCGCCCGCGCAGCGGACGACAGGCCCCGCCGCGGCGGACTTTCCTGTACCAATCTGGCGCATGGCTTCGCCGCCGCATCGGAGCAGGACAAGTCAGCCCTGAAAGGGCTGCAATGGCCGAATCTGGCCATTGTCTCTGCGTACAACGACATGCTGTCCGCACATCAGCCGCTGAACAGTTATCCCGACATTATCCGGCAGGCGGCGCGGGAGGTCGGCGCCACCGCGCAATTCGCCGGTGGGGTTCCGGCCATGTGTGATGGCGTCACCCAGGGCCAGCCCGGCATGCAGCTGTCGCTATTCAGCCGCGACGTGATCGCCCTGTCTACGGCGGTAGCGCTCTCCCATGACATGTTTGATGCCGCGCTCTATCTTGGTGTCTGCGACAAGATCGTGCCGGGCCTGCTGATTGGTGCATTGTCCTTCGGTCATCTGCCGGCTGTTTTTGTCGCCGGCGGGCCCATGCCCTCGGGTCTGCCCAACCCGGAAAAGGCCCGTATCCGGCAACAGTTCGCCCAGGGCAAGGTCGGGCGTGAGGCCTTGCTCGATGCCGAATCAGCGTCCTACCACAGCCCGGGCACCTGCACCTTTTACGGCACCGCAAACAGCAATCAGCTGGTGCTGGAATTCATGGGGCTGCATTTGCCGGGGGCCGCCTTCGTCAATCCAGGGGATCCGCTGCGCTTCGCCTTGACCGCCGAGGCCGCGCGTCGGGTTGCCGGGCTCACCAGGTTTGGAGACCGTTATCTGCCGATTGGCCGTCTGGTGGATGAAAAGGTGGTGATCAATGGCCTTGTCGGCCTGCTGGCCAGCGGTGGTTCGACCAATCACACCCTGCATCTGGTCGCCACGGCGCGGGCCGCGGGGATCTGTATCGACTGGGATGATTTTGACGCGCTTTCCCGCATCGTGCCTTTGTTGGCCCGGGTCTATCCCAACGGCAGTGCCGATGTGAATCACCTGCATGCCGCCGGCGGCACCGGCTTCATGATTCGCGAGCTGCTGGATGCAGGCCTGCTGCACGAGGATGTGGAGACCGTCATGGGCAGTGGGCTGCGGCATTACACGGAGGAGCCGTTTCTGGACGAGGGCAAGCCGGTCTGGCGGCCCGCACCAGCGGTGTCCGCCGACGCCGACGTGTTGCGTGGTGCGGGTGAGCCGTTCGACAAGAGCAGCGGCCTGCGACTGATATCCGGAAATCTGGGACGCGGCATCATCAAGACCTCGGCGGTGCAGGCGGCCCACCGTATCGTCCAGGCACCCGCGCGGGTGTTTGCCAGTCAGCAGGCGGTCATGCAGGCCTTCCAGGACGGGGAACTCGATCAGGACGTCATGGTGGTGCTGCCGTATCAGGGACCCCGGGCCTGTGGCATGCCGGAGTTGCACAAGCTCACGCCGCTACTGAGCGTGCTGCAGGATAGGGGGTTTCAGGTGGGTCTGGTCACCGACGGCCGGATGTCCGGTGCCTCCGGCAGGGTGCCGGCAGCCATTCATCTGTCGCCGGAATGTCTGAGCGGTGGGCCCCTCGCCAGGATCCGTGATGGCGACATGGTCCGCCTGGACGGCGATGCCGGCACGCTGGACGCGTTGGTGGATGAAGCCGACTGGCGGGCACGAACGCCGTTGCCGGCGGATCTTTCGCCGGAGCACGAGGGCCTCGGTCGCGAACTGTTCGATACCTTCCGCGCCAACACCTCCAGCGCCGAAACCGGAGCAATGAGCATCATGTTGCGGGGTGCGCTGGGCACGGGTGGTGGCGCATGAGCGGCAACGGCTCCGACAAGAGCACGCGTCTGCGGCAACTGATCGGCGAAACCCCGGTGATTCCGGTGCTGCAGATCACCGATGTTAGCCATGCGTTGCCGCTGGCCGAGGCCCTGGCCAGCGGTGACTGGTCGTTGGTCACGCGCCGCGCTCGCGCCGCCGCCGCATTGGCCAATCCGGCCTGACCGGTCCGTTGTTTTGGGCGCGCGATAACAGGCGCCGCTTGCTGTACACTCCCGCCCTGTTTCCGGGAAACGCCTGTTTATTCCCATGCCTGCCAGATGACCAGGAGCGGTCTCGGGCGCAGGTACGGGAGTCGATCAGCGTTCCCCTGACCGCACATTCATGCATGTGGCCTTTCGTATGGGTCACCACTGTCGGGGATCAACATGCCTGTCATTACCCTGCCGGACGGCAGTCAGCGTCAGTACGACCAAGCCCTTTCCATCCTGGATGTCGCCGCCGATATCGGCCCGGGTCTGGCCAAGGCCACGCTCGCCGGTCGGGTCAACGGTGAGTTGCGGGATGCCTGCGACCTCATCACCGAGGATGCCGAGCTGCAGATCATCACGCCGAAGGACGAGGAGGGGGTCGAGATCATCCGCCACTCCTGCGCCCACCTGGTCGGCCATGCCGTGAAGCAGCTCTACCCCGAGGCGCAGATGGCGATCGGGCCCGTGATCGAAGACGGCTTCTACTACGACATCCGCTACGACAAGGGCTTCACGCCCGAGGACATGGAGCGGATCGAGAAGCGGATGAAGGAGCTGATCGAACAGGACTATGACGTGGTGAAAAAGATGACACCGCGTGACGAAGTGCTGGCGACGTTCCGCGAGCGGGGCGAGGACTACAAGGTGACCCTGGTGGAGGAGATGCCCGAGGTCTCGGAAATGGGGCTCTACCACCACCAGGAATACATCGACATGTGTCGCGGGCCGCATGTGCCCAATACCCGTTTCCTCAAGGCCTTCAAGCTGACCAAGCTGGCCGGCGCCTACTGGCGCGGGGACGCCAGCAACGAGATGCTGCAGCGGATCTACGGCACGGCCTGGGCCGACAAGAAGGACCTGAAGGCCTACATGAAGCGCCTCGAGGAGGCGCAGAAGCGGGATCATCGCCGGATCGCCCGGGCGCAGGACCTGTTCCACGTGCAGGACGAGGCGCCGGGCATGGTGTTCTGGCATGACCGCGGCTGGCGCATCTACCTGGCATTGCAGGAGTACATCCGCGAGCTGCTGCGCCAGCACGGCTATCAGGAAGTGCACACCCCGCAGTTGGTGGACCGTACCCTATGGGAGAAATCCGGCCATTGGGAGAAATTCGGCGACGACATGTTCTACACCGAGTCCGAGAGCCGGACTTATGCGGTGAAGCCGATGAATTGCCCCTGCCACGTGCAGATCTTCAACCAGGGACTGCGCAGTTACCGTGACCTGCCGTTGCGCATGGCGGAATTCGGATCCTGTCATCGCAACGAGCCCTCCGGGACGCTGCATGGCCTGATGCGGGTGCGCAACTTCATCCAGGACGATGCGCACATCTTCTGCACCGAGGATCAGATCCAGCAGGAAGTGTCCGCATTCATCGAGCTGCTGTTCCACGCCTACCGTGACCTCGGTTTCGATGAGATCACCGTAGCCCTGTCAACGCGACCGGAGAAGCGGGTCGGTGCGGACGAGGTCTGGGACAAGGCGGAAGCAGCGCTGCAGACCGCACTGGAGACACGCGGTCTGGATTATCGTCTGCAGCCGGGTGAGGGTGCCTTCTACGGGCCGAAAATCGAATTCTCGCTGAAGGACTGCCTGGGGCGGGTCTGGCAATGCGGCACCATCCAGGTGGATTTCGCGTTGCCGGGACGGCTTGATGCCACCTACGTGGCCGAGGATGGCAGCCGGCAGGTGCCGGTGATGCTGCATCGCGCTATCCTCGGATCCTTCGAGCGTTTCATCGGTATACTGATCGAGGAACATGCGGGCGCACTGCCATTATGGCTGGCGCCGGATCAGGCGGTGGTGCTGACAATTACCGATCGTCACGCCCCATTTGCCCGTGATGTGGAAAAAACCCTGCGGAATCGCGGTTTTCGAGTCGAAGCCGACTTGAGAAATGAAAAGATCGGCTATAAAATCCGCGAGCACACGATTCGCAAGATCCCCTACATGTTGGTGATCGGGGATCGTGAAATGGAATCCCGCACCATCGCCGTACGGACCCGATCGGGAGAAGATCTGGGTTCCATGAGTATTGACGCGCTGATCGAGCGTTTCGATGCCGAAGTGGCGCAACGCGGCTCAATGAGTTAGGAGGACGAAAGCATCGCCCTGAAAAGCAGAAAGAAGGCTGGACCCGGTGACAAGCGTATTAACGAGCGGATCGAGGCACCTCAGATCCGGTTGATTGCGGAAGACGGTGAACAGCTTGGGGTCGTTTCCCTGCAGGACGCTTTACAGCAAGCCGAGGAAGCTGGGCTCGATCTTGTTGAAATGGTGCCGCATCCCGAACTCGCCGTATGCCGGATCATGGATTACGGCAAACACAAGTTCGAGCTGAACAAGAAGCAGCAGGCGGCCAAGAAAAAGCAGAAGCAGGTCCAGGTCAAGGAAATCAAATTCCGACCCGGGACCGACCAGGGGGACTACGAAGTGAAGCTTCGTAACCTCAAGCGCTTTCTGGAAGACGGCGATCGCTGTAAGGTGACGCTCCGGTTTCGCGGGCGGGAGATGGCGCACCAGGAGCTCGGTCTGCAATTGCTGCAGCGGGTGGAAGCGGATCTGGAAGAAATGGCCACGGTGGAACAGCGACCGAAGATGGAAGGTCGCACGATGGTCATGATGCTGGCGCCTCGCAAGAAAAGTTAGGCGACGTTCAATTCATTATGTCGGACGGCCAGCCCACGGGCTGGCCGGCTGTTTTTGTGACGGGAGATCGGCAATGCCGAAAATCAAGACCAACCGGGGCGCGGCCAAGCGCTTCTCGAAGACCGGCTCGGGCCGATTCAAGCGAGGCAAGGCCTTCGCGAACCACATCCTGACCAAGAAGGCGCAGAAGCGTAAGCGCAACCTTCGCGGGTCCACGCTCGTGCATGAGCGGGATACGGCGAGTGTGCGTCAGTTGCTTCCGCACGCCTGATCGACTGGAGATAGCAAGACATGCCACGAGTTAAGCGAGGTGTCACGGCGCGCGCCCGGCACAAGAAAGTGATGGCCAAGGCCAAGGGTTACTACGGTGCCCGCAGCCGCAGCTTCCGCGTTGCCAATCAGGCAGTTACCAAGGCCGGGCAGTATGCCTACCGCGACCGGCGTCAGCGCAAGCGGGTTTTCCGGGCGCTGTGGATTGCCCGGATCAATGCAGGTGCGCGGGTCAACGGCTTGTCCTACAGCCGCATGATGGACGGTCTGCGCAAGGCCGAAATCGCCCTGGACCGCAAGGTGCTGGCCGATATCGCCGTGTTCGACAAGGCGGCATTTTCCGCCCTGGCCGAGAAAGCGAAGGCGCAGCTGGCGTAACGGTGCGCCATCCCCGCGCCCTGGCCGCCTGATAGCGTTTGCGTTCCGCGCTGTCCATCGTCCCGGCGCAGGCGACGGTGTAAATGCCGAGAGAGGGAAAGGGCAGCGCTCTTTCCCTTTTTTTATCCCTCCGGTACCGGAATTTGCCGGCGACAACGGGATCAACGGAGCATCATGAGTACCGAGCACGCCGAACAACTGGACGCGCTTGTCGCCGAGGCGGCCGAGCGTGTGGCAAGCGCGGACAGCGTGGCAGCACTGGACGAAGTGCGGGTCAGCTATCTGGGCAAGAAAGGTCGTCTCACCGAGCAGCTGAAGGGGCTGGGCAAGCTGGCTGCCGAGGAGCGTCCCGCGGCGGGTCAGGCCATCAATGCGGCCAAGCAGAGCTTGCAGCAACAGATTGAATGCCGGCGCACGGACCTGGAACGCGCCGCGCTGGATCAGCAACTGTCGCGGGAAAGCCTGGATGTGACCTTGCCCGGTCGTGGTCAGGCGGCCGGCGGACTGCATCCGGTGACGCGTACGCTGGAGCGGGTCGAGGCACTGTTCGCGAGCATGGGATTCGCGGTGGCGGAAGGGCCGGAGGTCGAGGACGACTACCATAACTTCGAGGCGCTCAATATCCCGGCGCACCATCCGGCGCGGGCGATGCACGACACCTTCTACTTCGATGCCCGCCACCTGTTGCGCACGCACACCTCACCGGTGCAGATCCGGGTCATGGAGGAGCAGGGCGCGCCGGTAAGGATCATCGCGCCCGGCCGGACCTATCGCTGCGATTCCGATCTGACCCATACCCCGATGTTCCATCAGGTGGAAGGACTGCTGGTGGACGAGGGCATCGGCTTCGCCGATCTGAAGGGCTTGCTGCACGACTTCGTCGAGGCCTTCTTCGAGCGCTCCCTGGATGTCCGTTTCCGGCCCTCCTATTTCCCGTTCACCGAACCATCTGCCGAAGTCGACGTGCAGTGCGTTTCCTGCGGCGGCAAGGGTTGCCGCGTCTGCGGTGGCACGGGCTGGCTGGAAATCCTGGGCTCGGGGATGGTGCATCCGAAGGTCTTCGAATCCGTCGGTATCGATGCCGAGCGCTACACCGGTTACGCCTTTGGCGTGGGGGTGGAGCGGCTCGCCATGCTGCGATACGGGGTTGATGATCTGCGGCTTTTCTTCGACAACGATCTGCGGTTTCTGCAGCAATTCCGGTAGGGAAGCACGCTTCCGGTTTCCGCCACTCTGACGAGGTTTTTCAATGCGAATCAGTGCGCTGTGGCTGCGCGAACTGCTCCCCCTGGAGCAGTCGGTGGAGGACATCGGGCACCGGCTGACCATGGCCGGCCTGGAGGTCGATGCCATCGAGCCCGCTGCGCCGGTGTTTTCCGGTGTGCGCGTGGCCGAGATCCTGCGCTGTGAGCCACATCCGGATGCCGATCGGCTGCAGGTGTGCGAAGTCGCGGCCGGAGATGCCGAGCCGGTACAGATCGTCTGCGGCGCGCCCAACGCCCGTCCCGGTCTGAAGGCACCACTGGCCACGGTCGGCGGCACTCTGCCCGGGGACTTCAGGATCAAGAAGGCCAGGCTGCGCGGCGTGGCCTCGTTCGGCATGCTGTCCTCGGCCAGGGAGCTTGGCCTGTCGGAGGACGCCGCCGGCCTGCTGGAATTGCCGGCCGATGCGCCGGTCGGGGCTGATCTGCGGGACTATCTCGGCCTTGACGATGCCATCATTGATGTCGATCTGACACCGAATCGCGGCGACTGCCTGAGCATGTTCGGCGTTGCCCGCGAGTTGGCTGCGCTGCTCGGCAAATCGCTGGACCTCACCAGGGCGGGTTCCGTTACGCAGGTGCACGAGACCTGGCAGGCAGTCCGACTGGAGGCGGCGGAGGCCTGCCCGCGCTACATCGGCCGCGTGATCCGGGGCGTGGACCTGAGCGCCGAAACACCGATCTGGCTCCAGGAGCGGCTGCGGCGGGCCGGGCTGCGCAGTCTCGGGCCAGTGGTCGATGTCACCAATCACGTCATGCTGGAACTCGGCCAGCCGATGCACGCCTTCGACCTGTCGCGACTGCAGGGGGATATCCAGGTGCGCTGGTCGCGGCAGGGTGAAAGCCTGGCGCTGCTCAACGGTGAGACCGCGGAACTTGATGACGATAGCCTGCTCATCGCCGATGACAGCGGCCCGCTGGCACTGGCAGGCGTCATGGGGGGTGCGGCTTCCGCTGTATCGGACGACACCCGCGACATCTTCCTGGAAAGCGCCTTTTTTTCGCCGACCGCCATTGCCGGTCGGGCGCGGCGTTATGGCCTGCATACCGATTCCTCGCATCGTTTCGAACGCGGGGTCGATCCGGCGCTGGCGGAGCAGGCGATGGAACGGGCCACGGGCCTGCTGCTGTCGATAGCCGGCGGTGAACCGGGGCCGGTTTGTCGCGCCGAGTCGGCCGATGCGCTACCACAGCCGGTGCGGGTGGGTCTGCGCGCCCAACGCGTCCATCAATTGCTCGGTGTCGAGGTGCCGGTGACGAACATCACTGCCATCCTGCGTGGCCTGGGTATGGGCGTGGATGGGCCGGATGGCGGCCCCTGGCAGGTCGACGTGCCCGGTTATCGTTTCGATATCAGCCTGGAAGTCGACCTGGTGGAGGAGATCGCCCGTGTCTGGGGCTATGACCGGATACCCTCACGGCGCCCGGCGCGGCCCCTGCAGATGCTGCCGCAGCCGGAAACACGGCTGGACCGCCGAACCATCCGCCGGCTGTTGGTGGACCGTGGTTTTCAGGAAGCGGTGACCTACAGTTTTGTCGAGCCGGAGTTGCAGCAGCGGCTTGATCCGGACCAGATCGCGCTGCCGCTGGCGAACCCCCTGTCGGCGGATCTGTCTGTGATGCGGACCTCGTTGTGGCCCGGGCTTGTATCCGCGCTGCGGCGCAATCGCAACCGGCAGCACAGTCGGGTGCGCCTGTTCGAGATGGGGCTGCGTTTCCGGGGCAAACTGGAAACACTGGAGCAGACACCGGTGCTGGCGGCGGTGATCACCGGTAGCGCGATGCCCGAACAGTGGGCGGATACCAGTCGCGAGGCGGATTTTTTCGACCTCAAGGGTGACCTGGAAGCGGTGCTTGACCTGGGCGGAAACGGCCATGCGTTCTCGCTGCGGGCGGCGGCACACCCAGCGCTGCATCCCGGCCAGAGTGCAGAAATCCTCCAGGCAGACCGGGCGGTTGGCTGGATCGGTGCCCTGCATCCGGGAACGGCAGCCGAGCTGGATCTGGACGGTCGGGTGCTGTTGTTCGAACTGGAACTGGCCGCCGTGCAGGCGGCGTCGCTGCCTGCTTTCCGCCCCTTGTCGCGGTTTCCGTCCATCCGGCGTGACCTGGCCTTGATGGTTCCCGATGCGACACCGTTCGCTGCGGTGCTGGCCTGCGTGCGTGCGGCGGGCGGTGGCTTGCTGCGCGATGTGACGCTGTTTGACGTGTATCAGGGGCCCGGTGTTGAAGAGGGGCGACGGAGTGTCGGTATAGGCTTGATTTTGCAGGACTTATCGCGCACTCTTCAGGATGCTGATGTGGATTCGGTTGTTGCAGCGGTGACCGACGCGCTGCAACGTGAACTCGACGTACACTTGAGAGGGTAATACGCGTGGCGCTAACCAAAGCGGACATGGCCGAACGGCTGTTCGAGGAAGTGGGTTTGAACAAGCGGGAAGCGAAGGAGCTGGTCGAGTGCTTCTTCGAGGAAATTCGGACGTCGCTGGAGGATGGCACGCCTGTCAAGCTGTCCGGTTTCGGCAACTTCGATCTGCGCGACAAGAGTGAGCGCCCTGGTCGGAACCCGAAAACCGGTGAGGAAATTCCGATCTCGGCGCGTCGGGTGGTGACATTCCGTCCGGGGCAAAAACTCAAGTCACGGGTCGAAGCTTATGCTGGAAGCAGCAAATAATAACGAACTGCCGCCGATCCCCGCGAAACGCTACTTCACCATCGGTGAAGTCAGCGAATTGTGTGGTGTGAAGCCTCACGTCCTGCGTTACTGGGAGCAGGAGTTTCCCCAGGTCAAGCCAGTGAAACGGCGGGGCAATCGCCGCTATTACCAGCGCCAGGATGTGATCGTGATTCGCCAGATCCGCTCGCTGCTTTATGAGCAGGGCTTCACGATTGGTGGCGCACGTCAGCGGCTGTCCGGAGAAGGCGCACGCGAGGATCTCAACCAGAGTCAGCAGGTTATTCACCAGATTCGGCTGGAGCTGGAAGAGGTGGTTCAGGCGTTACGGCGCTAGCGCTTCAATCAGCGTCTGCCTGAGATCGGACTTGATGGACCATAAGGTGCCTTTTATATTGGCGCCTTCGACCATAAGAAGAAGTGGGGCAAAGAAATGCCGCACAGGGGTGACCGTTGCCGCAGAATGACGGCGCCCGATTGCAGTGACGCTCGCTTTCCATTTGTCAGCGATAACGGGCTGGCAGGACTGATGCCGGATGTTTCGCGCGTGCTCCGGGAATCCGGGCAAAGGCATGTGTGATGCGCTATTCACGCACGATTCAAGCAAAATTCTGAAACNAGGAGGACCTATTCCATGACCTACCGTGTCGCTATCAACGGTTATGGCCGTATCGGCCGTAACGTGTTGCGTGCTCTGTTCGAATCCGGTCGCACCGACGAGCTGGAAATTGTCGCCATCAACGATCTGGGTGATGCAAATACCAACGCCCACCTGACCAAGTACGATACGGTTCATGGCCGCTTCAACGCGGATGTCTTGGTGGATGGTGATCACATGGTGGTCAATGGCAAGCGCATCCGCGTGCTTGCCGAACGTGATCCGTCCAGGCTGCCGTGGTCGGAGTTGAAGGTGGACGCGGTGATGGAGTGCACCGGCCTGTTCAACAGCAAGGAGAAGGCCTCGGCCCACCTCAAGGCCGGCGCCCGCAAGGTCGTGATCTCCGCACCGGGTGGCAAGGATGTGGACGCCACCGTCGTTTACGGTGTCAACCACGATGTGCTGAAGGCCGATCACACCGTGATCTCCAACGCCTCCTGCACCACCAACTGCCTGGCGCCGCTGGTCAAGCCGCTGCATGACGCCATTGGCCTGGTGGAAGGCGCGATGACCACCATTCATTCGTATACCAACGATCAGGTGCTGACCGACGTCTACCATTCGGACCTGAAGCGTGCCCGTTCCGCGACCCAGTCGATGATCCCGACCAAGACCGGTGCGGCCGCCGCGGTTGGTCTGGTGCTGCCGGAACTGGCGGGCAAGCTCGACGGCTTTGCCGTGCGCGTGCCCACCATCAACGTCTCGCTGGTGGATCTGAGCTTCGTGCCGGCACGGGACACCTCGGTGGATGAGGTCAACCAGATCCTGCGCAAGGCCTCCGAAGGCGAGCTCAAGGGAATTCTCGCCTACTGCGACGAGCCGCTGGTGTCCATGGATTTCAACCACGATCCGGCCTCGTCCACCTACGATCCGTCCATGACCCGCGTCATGCCGGGCCGTCTGGTCAAGGTCTGCTCCTGGTACGACAACGAATGGGGCTTCTCCAACCGGATGCTGGATACCGCCGTAACCCTGCTGAAGGCGGCCGAGTGAGCGAAACCACGATAGAACGCGCCACACGACGTCGGACGAAGATTGTCGCCACGCTGGGGCCGGCTACCGACCGGCCCGGTGTGCTTGAAGGTCTGCTGCGGGCCGGCATCGATGTGGTACGACTCAATTTCTCCCATGGCGAGGCGGCGGATCATGTCCGCCGTGCCAACGAGGTCCGTGCCAAGGCGGAGGCCATCGGTCGTGATGTCGGCGTGCTTGCTGACCTGCAGGGCCCGAAGATCCGCACCGAGCGGTTCCGCGATGGTCCGGTCACCCTGGAAGAGGGCTCCGACTTCTTCCTGGATCCGGATCTGGCCGCCGATGCGGGCAACGCCGAGGGCGTCGGCATTACCTACAAGGATCTGCCCAATGACGTGAGTGCCGGCGACGTGCTGCTGCTGGCCGACGGCCAGCTCGTGCTGACGGTGGAGCAGGTTAAGGGCCGGCGGATTCATTGCAAGGTCGTGCTTGGCGGCGAGTTGTCCAACAACAAGGGCATCAACCGTCAGGGTGGTGGTCTGTCCGCGGGCGCGCTGACCGACAAGGACCGGGCGGACCTGAAGGTGGCGGCGGAGATGGATGCCGATTATCTGGCAGTCTCCTTCCCGCGTTCTGCCGCCGACATCCACGAAGCGCGCGAACTGCTGCAGGCCGAAGGCTGCAGGGCGGGCATCGTTGCCAAGATCGAACGCGCCGAGGCGCTGGACTGCATCGATGAAATAATCCTCGCCACCGATGTGGTGATGGTGGCGCGTGGCGACCTGGGCGTTGAAATCGGCGACGCGGAACTCCCCGGTGTGCAGAAGCGGATCATTTCCCGGTCACGGGAACTGGATCGCGTGGTGATCACGGCAACACAGATGATGGAGTCGATGATCACCAATGCCATGCCGACGCGGGCCGAAGTGCTGGATGTGGCCAATGCGGTGATGGACGGCACGGACGCGGTGATGCTGTCTGCGGAAACGGCGGCGGGCCGTTATCCGGTGCGCACCGTCGAGGCCATGGACCGGGTCTGCCTGGGTGCGGAGCGGCAGCGCTCCACCCAGCGCTCGACCCACCGCATGGACTGCACCTTCGAGCGCATCGATGAAGCCATTGCCATGGCGTCCATGTACACGGCCAACCACCTGGCGGTGAAAGCGATTGTCGCCCTGACGGAGTCCGGTTCGACGGCGCGCTGGATGTCGCGGATCAGTTCCGGTATACCGATCTTCGCCTGTACCCAACACCAGTCGACCCGGCGTCGGGTGACTCTGTATCGTGGGGTCTATCCGGTATCATTTGATATCGTGCATGCGGATCCGCGGCACGTGGTGCACGATGCCATCGAGTTGCTGAAGCCGGATCACACCGTACACGACGGCGATCTGGTGGTGGTGACCAAGGGCGATTTCTCGGGTGTCGCCGGCGGGACCAATGCCATGAAAATCGTCCGTGTGGGCGAGGACAATGAATAGTCTTTGACCGCCCCGGTGTTTCCCTGAAGCAGGAGACCGCAGTGACTGCCGATGTGCTCTGGCGACTGAGTCGCCCGACTGTGGGCCTGGCGGCGTTTGCCGCCGGGGCCCTGTTTCTTGCGTTGCTGCTGGTGCGGCTGG
>SL_7KL_010_BRINEDRAFT_10001193_pt1 | contig 12506 bp, 11 predicted proteins | sample SodLak_010_BRINE_FD_10663 | JGI IMG/M metagenome (IMG submission 10663)
ATCCGCCACGATCCCGCGCACCGCCAGCGCGCCGGCGCTCACCCGCAGGACCTCCGCCACGTCGCTCCATTGCATGGTGATCCGCCGCGTCGCCGAGGCATAGCCGTAGGAGACATGCACGATATAATTGCCCGGTATCAGCCGGAATTCCGGTCGGGGATCGTCGCTGCGTGCTACGAGAACCGGGCGGTCCTCACCGAACCGGTCCTCGAAGACCCGCCAGATCAGGCCCGAGGCGATCGGCGCATTGGTCTGTCCGAACACGGCCTCGAGCCGCATCGTCCCGGTCTGCGGCAGCAATTGCCGCTGCAATGTCGGATCGGTGCCCGGCTGGCCGAGCCCTTCGAACATGAAGCGCGTCCCGCCCTCCCCGCTCTGGGCCTGAGTCTGAGCCTGGGCCTGGGCCTGGGCCTGGGCCATCTGCACAGCGCCCGGCGGATCGGGGGCGACCAGAACGGGCGCGATCATGCCGATGACGACCGCCATGATCAGCACACCCAATGCCCGCATCACCGCAAACCCCTTCATGCCATGGTGTATAGTGTGTATAACGCGCGACCCCTTCATGAAACGCAAAGCGCGTCATGCCTGTCGCTAATGCGGGACGAAAATGAGGCGGATCGCGCGCCGTAGCAAGCCCCGGCTACAATCCATGCCAAAACGGATTTCGCCACAGCCGCGATTGACGCGCAGACGCCTGCGGTCACAATCGTGACGGACGCAACCCATCCGGAGGACGAGCCATAATGGCGCCGCGCCGCTTCTTCGAGGATTTCACCCCCGGCACCACGGCGGTTCACGGGCCGATCGAAGTCGATCGCGCCGCGATCATCGCCTTCGCCCGCGAATTCGACCCGCAGCCCTTTCATGTGGACGAGGCGGCGGCCCGGGAGAGTTTCGTCGGCGAACTGATCGCCTCGGGCTGGCACAGCTGTGCGCTGATGATGCGGCTTCTGGCCGACCACATCCTGCACGACGCCGCCTCGATGGGCGCGCCGGGCATCGAGGCAGTGCGCTGGCGGCAGCCCCTGCGCCCCGGCGATGCGGTGCGGCTGCGTGCCAGCGTGCTGGAGGCCCGGCGCTCCGAAAAGCGGCCGGGCATGGGCCGGGTGCGCTTTCGCTTCGAACTGATCGGCGCCGACGATACCATCCTCGTCGACCAGACCAACTGGATCATGTTCGGCACCCGCGATGCGCAATCCGCCGCGCCCGTTCGCCACGGCAAGGGGCCGCAGGCCGCCGGCCCTGAAGGCGCCTCCCCCGTGCCCGCGCGCCCCGGCGGCGATCACCCGCCCGCCGACGCGGCGCAGACGCCGCCGATGCCGTTCTGCGAGGATCTCGTCACGGGTGCCGAATCGGAGCTCGGCGATTACGTCTTCACCCCGGACAACATCATCTCCTTCGCCCGCAAATTCGACCCGCAGCCGTTTCACCTCGACGAGGCGGCGGCGCGCGAGAGTGCTTTCGCAGGGCTGTGCGCCTCGGGCTGGCATACGGCTGCGGCCTGGATGAAATGCATGGTCGGGCATCGTGAGCGCGGGCGCGAAGCGGCACTCAGGGCAGGGCTGCCGGTGCCCGAACTCGGGCCCTCGCCGGGATTTGCCGATCTCGTCTGGCGGCGCCCGGTCTATGCCGGCGAGGTGATCCGTTATCGCAGCCGCATCACCGGCTCCCGGCCCTCACGCTCGCGCCCCGGCTGGGGGCTGGTCTTTACGCACAATACCGGGATGAATGCGGCGGGCGAGACCGTTTTCGCCTTCGATGGCTGCGTCTTCTGGAAGGCCCGCAGCTGAAGGCGATTGCGGGTCGCGCGGGCATGGACTACACACCCGGATCGGGCTAGACACCGGACGGGCGGGGATTTCTCGAAGATGTTGCGCGACCGCTGCGGTGCGCGCCTGCGGCGATGTGGACGAAAGCGTGAGCGACAAACCGAAGAACAAGCCGGCCAAGGACGAGAATTCGCTCTACGAATCCGTCAAGGTCATCATCCAGGCGCTTCTCATCGCGGTGGTGATCCGTACGCTGCTGTTCCAGCCCTTCAACATTCCCTCGGGGTCGCTGATTCCGACCCTGCTCGTGGGCGATTATCTGTTCGTCTCGAAATATTCCTACGGCTATTCGCGCCACTCCCTGCCCTTCAGCCCGCCGCTCTTCGAAGGCCGGATCTTCTCTTCCGAGCCCGAGCGCGGCGATATCGCCGTCTTCAAGCTGCCCACCGATAACAGCACCGACTACATCAAACGCGTGATCGGCCTGCCCGGCGACACGGTGCAGTTGATCGAGGGACGGCTGCACATCAACGGCGAGATGGTGGAGCGCGAGGCGGCGGGTACCTATCGCGCGCGCGATGCCTTCGGGCGCGCCACCGAGGCGCCGCGCTATCGCGAGACTCTGCCCAATGGTGTGTCGTATTACATCATCGAGCGCGACGGCGATCGCGGTTTCTGGGACAATACCGAACTCTATGAAGTGCCCGAGGGCCATTTCTTCATGGTCGGCGACAATCGCGACAATTCCACCGATTCGCGTGATCTGCGCGCGGTGGGCTATGTTCCGCTGGAGAATTTCGTGGGCCGGGCGGAGATCATCTTCTTCTCGCTGGAGGAGGGCGCATCCGGCTGGCGGGTCTGGGAATGGCCGCTCACCGTGCGCTGGAACCGCCTGTTCAGCGGGATCGAATGAGGCCCGCTGTCCCGGCAGCGATGCGGCGGGGCGTCAGACGAGGAAGCCATCATGACGAGGCGCAGCGGCAAACCCGATCTCTCCGGGCTCGAAGCCCGCATCGGCCACGATTTCACCGATGCCGCCCTGCTCGAGGAGGCGCTGACCCATACCAGCGTCGCCCGCAACACGGACGGGCGCATCGTGAATTATCAGCGCCTGGAATTCCTGGGTGACCGCGTCCTCGGCCTCATGATCGCCGATATGCTGTTCCACCGCTACCCCGAGAGCAAGGAAGGCGAGCTTTCGCGCCGGCTCTCGGAGCTCGTGCGCCGCGAGACCTGCGCGCAGGTGGCGGAGAACTGGGATGTCGGGCCACATATCGTCTTCGGCCCCGGTGTGGCGCGCACGGCGAGCCGCGCAAACCGCTCGATCCTCGCCGATATCTGCGAATCGGTGATCGGTGCGGTCTATGTCGACGGAGGTTTCGAGGCGGCGCGCGCGGTGGTGGAAAGCGGCTTCAGCGAGGCGCTCGAGGGCTCGGCGCGTGCACGCCGCGACCCGAAGACCGCGCTGCAGGAATGGATTCAGGGGCGTGGCGGCGAACCGCCGCGCTATGAGCTGGTGGAGCGCAGCGGGCCGGAACACGCCCCCCGCTTCACCATCGAGGTCATCGGCGACGGGCTGACACCCGTGCGCGGCACCGGCACCAGCAAGCGCGCCGCCGAACAGGATGCGGCGGAGAAAGCGCTGGTATCGCTTGGTTTGAGAAAGGAAGAGGCGCGTGTCTGACACCCCCACCCGCGCCGGTTTCGTCGCCCTGATCGGCGCGCCGAATGCCGGCAAGTCGACGCTCTTGAACCAGCTCGTCGGCTCCAAGGTCTCGATCGTCTCGCGCAAGGTGCAGACGACGCGCGCATTGGTGCGCGGCATCGCCATGGCCGGGCAGGCGCAGATCATCTTCGTCGATACGCCGGGCATCTTCAAGCCGCGCCGGCGGCTCGACCGGGCCATGGTCACCTCCGCCTGGGGCGGTGCGGCGGATGCGGATGTGGTCTGCCTGCTGATCGATGCAAGGCGCGGCATCGACGAGGAGGCGGAGGCAATTCTGGGCAGGCTCTCGGAAGTCGGCCAGCCGAAGATCCTCATCCTCAACAAGATCGATCTCGTGGCGCGCGACACTCTGCTGGCGCTCGCGGCCGCAGCCAACGAGAAGGCCGGTTTCGACCACACCTTCATGATCTCCGCCCTGCGCGGCGACGGCGTGGCCGATCTCAACACCACGCTTGCCGGTCTGATGCCGGAAGGGCCGTGGCTCTATCCCGAGGATCAGGTCTCGGAAGCGCCCCTGCGCGTGCTGGCCGCCGAGATCACGCGCGAAAAGATCTACGACCGGCTGCATCAGGAACTGCCCTATGACGCCCATGTCGTGACCGAGAGCTGGGAGAACCGCAAGGACGGCTCGGTGCGTATCGAGCAGACCATCTTCGTGGCCCGCGAGAGCCAGCGCAAGATCGTGCTCGGCAAGGGCGGGCAGACCATCCGCGCCATCGGCCAGGCCGCGCGCGTCGAGATCGCCGAGGCGGCGGAATGCCCCGTGCATCTCTTTCTCTTCGTGAAAGTCCGCGAGAACTGGGCGGACGACCCGGAGCGCTATCGCGAAATGGGGCTCGAATTCCCCAAAGGGGCGTATTGAACCTGCCGCGCCGGGCGCAGACTGCGTCAGGCGAAGGCGCGCGCCGCGACCCGCCTGACGGCCCGCCAGCCGTCCCAGAGCCTGCGATTCTGCTTGAAGGCACGCTTCCCGTCGCGTGAGAAGCGCAGGGCGCGATCGTAGATGCGACCGCGCGCCGTAATCGCCGTGCTGCTCTCACAAAGCGTGATCTTGTCGCACCAGGCCTGCTTGTAACGCTCGTCGCCGACGCCGAGATCGAGGCCGGTCAGGCCCTCGGCGCAGGCATGCGCGATCAGATCGTGCAGGGCGAGATCACCGGGGCTGAATTTCTCGTAAGCCATGTCGAAGGAATTCGTGAAGCAGCTGAAATCGCCGTTCAGGCATACGCCGAAATAGGTCGCGACAATGTCTTCGCCGGCCAGGAGATGGAAAGCGCTCATGGGCGCGTCGCGGATATTCTCTTCGCAGCCTGCTTCCAGCAACTCCTGCATGAAGGCCGCCGCCCCCGGCCTGTCGAAGAAGCTGGGAATGCCACAGGCCTGCTTGCGCGCGTCGCGCTGCGCGATCGCCGCAAGCAGCGCCCGCCGGCACGTGGCGATATCCCGGGCGCGTTCGAATCGTACGGGTCCGGCGCTGTTTTCCATCTGGGCGCGCTTGCGCCGCAACAGTTTCAGGGCCTTCGTCGAGCGCCGCGCCCGCGCCAGCGCCTCGAAATCGGGCTGCAGATCGAGGCGGTAGCTCGCGCTCGGGCTGGGTGTGGCGCCGGGGGCGAGAAAAGGGTTATCCCGCCCGCTCCAGGTTTCAGGCATGTTCGGATAGACGATCGTATCCGCACCGATGACGGTGCCGATGCGCTGCATCAGCCGCTCTCGTTCGGGTAGCCCCAGCCGCGCCACGCCCACGGAATTCCATAGCGGGATCTGCCAGTTGAAATGCCGGCTGCCGACGGGATAGGCCACGTTCAGCCCGAGGCTGCGCTCAAGCACGAGCGGGAGCACCGCCAGTGGGTCACCGTCCTGGAACAGGCTGACGATGCGCAGATTGCCGCGATTGCGCGCTTCGCAATGCGTCCACCAGGCCCGCGTCCAGCAGTGCCGCTGATAGGGCGAAGCCACGGCGCCGCTCTGGAGTTCATGCCACCAGGCGCTGCAGGCGTCGAAGTCTCCGTCCACCCGGATCTCGAGGGGCTCCTGCGATGTAGGGCTGTCCATTGTTGCGCCGGTCCGAGGTCTGAACACACGAATCCCGCAATGCGCCTGACGCTGCGGAACATATCCATGTTAGACGCAAAAGATTGACGCTTCCTTTGCTTGCAGGCGCAAACCCGATACCACCATCTCAGGCTGCGGCGCGACGGACGATCTTGAGCAGTTCCCGCTGGATCGTCTCGTTGCCGCACAGGACCGAGCCCTTCGTCAGCATGTCGGCGCCGCCCTCGGTGTCACTGACATAGCCGCCGGCTTCGCGCACCAGGATCAGCCCTGCGGCGATGTCGTGGCTGGCCAGATGGCGTTCCCAATAGCCGTCATAGCGCCCCGCCGCCACATAGGCGAGGTCGAGTGCTGCCGAACCCATCCGCCGCACGCCTGCTGTCGCGGCCATCACGGCGCCGAGCTCCGCGAGGAATTGCGGATGGTTGCCGCGCCCGATGAAGGGGATGCCGCAGGCGATCACGGCCTCGATCATCTCCTGGCGCGCCGCGACGCGCAGGCGCCGGTTGTTCATGAAGGCGCCCTGGCCTTTTTCCGCGGCGAAGATCTCGTCCTTGATCGGATCGTAGATCACCCCGGCCACGATCTGGCCCTCGCGCTCGAGGCCCACCGAAATCGCGAAATGGGGGATGCCGTGCAGGAAATTGGTGGTGCCGTCGAGCGGGTCGACATGCCAGATATGGGACTTGTCCGTGCCCTCGACCACGCCCCCTTCCTCGAGCTTGAAGCCGTAGCCGGGGCGCGCCTTCTCCAGCGCCTCGCGCAGCGTCTTCTCGGCGCGGTGATCGGCGACGGAGACGAAATCACCCGGTCCCTTGCGGGAGACCTGGAGATTTTCGACCTCGCCGAAATCGCGCTTGAGATTGCGCGAGGCCTTCATCACGGCATCGAGCATCACGGTCATCAGGGGGGTGCGGATCATGGCGGAGACTTCGCTTTCTCGGATGGTCGCCACGCCGGATCACGACGGCCTCGACCGGGTCGGCAGGCGGGAATTCAGGAAACTCCTGTCGAAAACCACGCCGCGCCGGGCACGTCAAGGGTTTCGCGCGCGCGCCCGCCTCAGGGCCGGCTCGGATGCGGGTCGATGGCACGGCTGTAGAGGACGAGCGCCAGCGCCAGCGCGGCTGCCAGCGCGAGAAAGACCGCATGATAGGCCGCTGCCGGATAGCCGCCGCCCGGATCGGCGGGAAACTGCGCTACCATCAGGCCCGTCAATGCCTGCGAAACGAAGACGCCGCCCATCGTGGCAATGTTCATCAGGGTGATGCCGCGCCCGGTCAGCCGATCGGGAAACAGCGCCTTGCCGTGCGAGGTCACGATCGGGACATAGCCGAAGCAGAATCCGAAGAAGACGAGCCATGCGATCAGAAACGCGCCGTCGAGCGCGACAAGCCCGCCGGTCACGAGGAGCGTGACGCAGAGCACCCCGCCGGTGAGCGCCTGGCGCCGATAGCTGGCAAACCAGCGATCAGCCGCGCCCCATGCGAAAATCCCGGTAATCTGCGCGGCGGCGGCGATCAGGATGAGATTGCCGCGCTCCTGGAGACCGGCACCATGCACATCCGTCAGCCACGGCCCGGCCCAGAGGCCGACAATGCAGGCGAAGGCGGAATACGTCGTGGCGTGGAGAAAGAAGACCGGCCAGAATGAACGGACCCGCAGCGCCGCACCGACACCCTGCAGGGCTTCGCCCCAGCTCTCGCGCGCCTCGCCCCGGCGCTGGCTCGGCGGCAGCGACAGCATCACGGCGAGGATGATCAGCGCCGTCAGACCGGCCATGCCGAAGAACGCCCCGCGCCAGCCGATCCAGGCCGAGATCGCCGCGAGCGGCGCCGTCGCGACGAGGGTGCCCAGCGTGCCCGCGCCGAGCGTCAGGCTGGTCAGGATGGCGAAGCGCTCGGGCGGAAAGCGCCGCGCATAGATCGCGAGCGGGGCCATGAAGAAACTCGCGCAGCCGAGCCCGATCAGCGCGCGGGCGGCAATCAGGCCGTTTCCCGTCGGCGCCACCGCGAAGAGCAGGGTTCCGACGAGTGCGATGGCGGCGCTGACGATCAGCGTGGCGCGGGCGCCGTATCGGTCGATGGCGATGCCGACGGGGATCTGGGCGAGAGCGAAACTCAGGAAGAAGGCCGAGGAGAGGAAGCCGAGGCGGCTGGCATCGAGGGCGAGTTCGCGGGCGAGATCGGGGCCGAGCACGCCGATGGCGCTGCGCTGGAACTGGCTGATCATGTAGGTCGCGATCAGCGCGGCGAGCACGGCGACGACACCGCCGCCGCGTGAGACGGCAGGCCTGCCCGGTCCCCGCTCTTTCCCGCTGGTCATGATCTTGCGCCCCTTGCGACGGCAATGATGCCCCCAAAGCGTTGTCGCGGGTGTGGCAGGCTTCGCGCAAGGGGCATTCGCAAGACTTGCCGGATACGCCCCGGTTGGTAAAAACGCACGATGATCCGCGCCTCCGTGCGGTCGAAGAGAGGGTGGCCACCATGAGCCTGATTGAGTTTTCCAGTTTCGTGAACGATCTCGCGACGCATTCCGGGCGTGCGATCCTGCCCTTCTTCCGCACCGCGCTGTCGGTCGGCGACAAATCGCTGGGCGCTGATTTCGACCCCGTGACCGAGGCCGATCGCGCCGGCGAATCGGTCATGCGGCACATGATCAAGCAGCATTTTCCCGCGCACGGCATCAACGGTGAAGAATTCGGCATCGAGAATGGTGACGCGGAATATGTCTGGGTGCTCGATCCGATCGACGGCACCCGGGCCTTCATGTCGGGGCTGCCGCTCTGGGGCACGCTGATCGGGCTGACGCGCCACGGCAAGCCCGGTTTCGGCATGATGCACCAGCCCTTCGTCGGCGAGCGTTTCTCCGGCGATGGCGGAGCGGCCCATTACGAGGGCCCCCACGGCGCCCGCAGCCTGACCACCCGCGACTGCCCGGATCTCGCCGGCGCCACCCTGATGGCGACGACGCCCGACATGTTCACCGGCGAAGCCGCCGAGGCTTTCGCCCGGGTACAGGCGCAAGCCCGGCTGACTCGATTCGGCTGCGATTGCTACGCCTATGCCATGGTGGCTGCCGGCCATGTCGATCTCGTCATCGAGAACGGGCTCAAACCCTATGATATCGTCGCGCTGATCCCGATCATCGAGGGCGCGGGCGGCATCGTCACCAGCTGGGACGGGGGCGATCCGACCGGGGGCGGGGCGATCATCGCGGCGGGAGACCGGCGGGTGCATGAGCAGGCGATGCGCCTGCTCGCAGGAGGATGACCAGGCAGGCGATGCGCCTGCTCGCAGGGGATGAGCAGGCCTGCGGTGGGTGAGCGTCAGGCCTGGCCGGCCTGTGGCACCCCCTGCGCGTCGCCCCCCTCACGCAGATGCGTGCCGGGAATGAAGGCGTCGAAGGCGGCGAAGAACTGCTCGCGGATGCCATCTCGCTCCATCAGGATCTCGTGGCGTGCGCCGGGGATGACGATCACCCCGCCGCCCTTGAGCCCCTGCCCGAAACGCTCGGTCGCGCGGGTATCGACGATGGCGTCGCTGCCGGCAGCGACGATCAGGGTCGGAATGCGGTTGTCGAGCGCCGTGCGCGGCTCCTGCAATTGCGCCATGACCCTGAAGGCCGCGGCGACCCAGCCGATGGTCGGCTCGCCGATGGCACCGTCACCCAGAGCCGATGCGAGATCGGCATTGCGTGCATAACGCTTCGGATCGCTGGTGAGCAGATTGCCGTCGAAGGGGCGTGTCGATTGCGAGGTCGCCCCGCCTCCGGGAATCCACAGGCGACCGAAGCCCAGCCCCGCGATCACCCGCGCCATCGCCGAGGCGCGCCGGGGCGATCCCAGCCGGGCGAGGCCGAGCATCGGGGCGCAGAGCACCATGCGCTCGAAAGGCGCAAGCCCGCGCCGGGCCATGTCGAGGGCGATGGCGCCGCCCATGGAATGCGCGAGCGCGAAGAAGGGGCGCGGACACAACCGCTCCAGCACGCGTTCGCGAATCGCCTGCATGTCGCGGTGGAAGTGACGGAAACTGCCGATATGGCCCTTCCTGGGCTGGCGCAGGGCCCGGTAGGAGCGGCCCTGGCCGCGCCAGTCGAAGGCCACCACGGCGAAGCCGCGCGCGAGCAGATCCTCCGCCGTTTCGCAATATTTCTCGATGAACTCGGCCCGCCCCTGCAGGATGCACACGGTCCCGAGCGGCTCCTCGCGCCGCGCCGGCCAGTAGACCGCACGCAGAGGCGCCCCGTCACGGGCGGTGACGCGCATCACCTGTCCGCCATCGGGAATCGTATTCGACGCGGTGTCGACGAGTTGCATCGCGAGCCCTCCGGAAACCAGCCTTAATCGAGGGGGCGCGCGCGGTCCAGCGGGCAGTGCGCTGCCGGCAGCCGTACTCTTGAAAAGCGGATTTTCACTTCCCACCTCACAATCAGCGTCGGCCATGACGGCGGCGCGGACAACCGATCCGGCCTTTCGGCGGATCATTCAAATGCATGTTGCTCAAGGAGAATGTGCCATGAGACAGTTCGACCTGTCCCCGCTTTATCGCAACACCGTCGGTTTCGACCGGCTGTTTTCCGCACTCGACCAGTTCGCCGGTGTCGAGAGCGCGCCCACCTATCCGCCCTACAACATCGAACGCACCAGCGAGAACGACTACCGCATCAGCGTTGCGGTGGCCGGTTTCACGCAGGACGACCTGACCATCGAGGTCAAGGAGCACGTGCTTTCGATCCGTGGCGCGAAGCAGGAGAGCGAGAGCACCCGCAAGGCCGAGATACTGCATCAGGGCATCGCCGCGCGTGCCTTCGAGCGCCGCTTCCAGCTTGCCGACGGCGTGCAGGTGCGTGGAGCGAGCCTCGAGAACGGGCTGCTGCATGTCGATCTCGTGCGCGAGATCCCGGAAGCCAAGAAGCCGCGCCTGATCCCGATCGGCGGTGAAACCGGCACGCGCACCATCGATGCGCAGAAGGCTGAAGCCGAAGCAGCCTGACGCGAGGGCGTAACCTGACGGCGTAACCTACGCCGTGCCCGCAAATGCGAAACCCGGCCCGTTCACCACGGGCCGGGTTTTTCATTTGCGGCAGCCACCGGTTCCGGTCGCCCGATCAGATCGGGGCCGGGCCATCATTCAGCTCACTGCGCCGTCATCCCGCGTATGCGCTCCGAGCGGCGGCGCAAGAGCTCGATCGTGGTCAGCAGCGCGATCGAGAGCGCGACGAGGATCGTCGCCACGGCGAGGATCGTCGGGCTGATCTGCTCGCGAATCCCCGACCACATCTCGCGCGGGATGGTGCGCTGCTCGACGCCGGCGACGAAGAGCACGATCACGATCTCGTCGAAGGAGGTGATGAAGGCAAACAGCGCCCCCGAGATCACGCCGGGCAGAATCAGCGGCATGGTGATCTTGAAGAAGGCGTAGGTCGGCGAGGCACCGAGATTGGAAGCCGCCCGCGTCAGCGAATGGTCGAAGCCGACCAGCGTCGCCGTCACGGTGATCACCACGAAGGGCGTGCCGAGCGCGGTATGGGCCAGGATCACGCCGGGGAAGGTCTGGGCCAGACCGACCGAGGAGAAGAAGAAGAACATCCCCGCCGCCGAGATGATCAGCGGCACGATCATCGGCGAGATCAGGATCCCCATGATCAGGCCCTTGTAGGGCATGTGGGGACGGCTGAGCCCGAGCGCGGCGAGGGTGCCAAGCGTCGTCGCGAGAATGGTGGAGGCGATGCCGATGATGAAGGAATTCTGGATCGAGCGCATCCAGCTCGAGGAGGTGAACAGATCCTCGTACCAGCGCAGCGAATAGCCGTCCGGGTTCAAGGTCAGCATCTCGCGCGAGAAAGTGAAATAGGGCTGCGCATTGAAACTCAGCGGCACCATGATGATGATCGGCGCGATCAGGAAGAAGAAGATCAGACCGCAGATCACACGGAAGCTGTAATACCAGATGCGTTCGCCGCGCGTGGCGTAGGAGGGCAGTGCCATGGCTTCGTCTCCCCTCAGCCGAGTTTCAGGTTCTGGGCGCCGACGAGGCGGTTATAGACCCAGTAGAGTACGAGGACGCCGATCAGCAGGATGGTGCCGAGGGCGGCTGCGAGGCCCCAGTTCAGCGATTGCTGCATGTGCCGCGCGATTTCATTCGAGATCATCCGGCCCGACTGGCCGCCGACAAGGGCGGGCGTGATGTAGTAGCCGATCGAGATGATGAAGACGAGCACCGCGCCTGCGCCGATCCCGGGCAGGGTCTGCGGCAGGTAGACCTTGCGGAAAGCCGTGAACGGCGTGGCGCCGAGGCTCTTGGCCGCGCGCATGTAGGAGGGCGGGATCGTTCGCATCACGGAATAGAGCGGCAGCACCATGAAGGGCAGCAGGATATGCGTCATCGCGATGATGGTGCCCCACATGTTGTACATCAGCGAGAAGCGTCCCGAATCGTCGATGATGCCCACGGCAATCAGGGATTCGTTGATCACTCCCTGCTGCTGCAACAGCACGATCCAGGCCGTTGTTCGCACCAGCAGCGAGGTCCAGAACGGCAGCAGCACGAAGATCATCAGGAGGTTGGAATAGCGCATCGGCAGGATCGACATGTAATAGGCGATCGGGAAACCGAGCAGGATCGTCAGCACCGTGATCGCCACCGACAAACCCAGCGTCCGAATGTAGAGATTGATGTAGATGCGCCGGTTCTCGTCACGCAGGACGATATTGCCGTCATCGTCGAACTGGCGGTCGAGGGCCGCGACGTAATAGGCGCTCGTCAGCGGGCGGCCTTCGCGCTGGATCACGCGCCAGAGCGAAACATCGCCCCACAGCCGGTGTGAATCGAGGAAGGCTTCCTTGTAGGGCGGTTCGAAATCCGGGACGTTGCGCACGGTGCGGGCAACGGCGCCCCGCGCTGCGGACAATTCGTAATTCAGGCGCACCCCGAGCGGGCCGGAGAATTGATCCC
>SL_7KL_010_BRINEDRAFT_10001196_pt1 | contig 12493 bp, 17 predicted proteins | sample SodLak_010_BRINE_FD_10663 | JGI IMG/M metagenome (IMG submission 10663)
CCATATTAATTCTCATCTTTTGCCTCCTCTAATTCATCAAATGCAATTTGTAGTGCGTCCTGATCATTCTCTTCCAAAAGTTCTGATAGCAGTTTTGCCGGAAAGGAATCTTCTGCAAAACGACTTGCAATCTCCTCTTTTGTAATCTGTTTCCTGAGTTCCTCATCGTTGGCCCGAAGGAAGAGGAAGTAATTTTTTATTGAAGGCTCAATCTCCTTTACCCAATACTCATAATCTTCCGGAGTTAGTACTCCTGAAAGGTTTAAACGACAAACCAAATTCTTATTTTCTTCATTTTCAGATCTCTCTTTTAGTTTGTCCAGGTCAGACTTGTCAGATACCTTAAGATCCCAGGTTTCGAAATAGTAACGACCGGTTGTAAGCTTTTCGACAGATCGGTTGCCATCCTCATCAATTTCAATCACCAATGCCGTGCCTTTGTGTGGTGTATTCGCTGTATCCGGTTCCGGAGTACCTGAATATAAAATGGAATCGGTTGGTCCTGGATTATCAGGCCAAGGTACATGAATGTGCCCCAGCAACCATAGATTTACACCGGCAGCATCAAGTTCGCTCCGTGTCATTGGAAAGTGTTCATCATTAAAATCCGGAGCAACACCGGTTACACTACCGTGGGCAATACCAATATGGTGACTCTCATTATTCTTTTCTATATCATTTACCCAGCCTACCTGGTGAGTACTGGAGTGCTTGGTCTGGCATGGGGCAGGATAAAAAACAGCATTCAGATCATATTCACTCAGATCATAAGGCTCTTTTTCATCCAGAAGAATTACGTTTTCATCTTTCACATCTCGAACATAGCTCCACAGATTACCGCTCTCCCCCATGTAATCATGATTTCCCGGAAGCAGCAGCACCGGTCCTTCAAAGTTATTGAGCGGAGTGATTGCCCTCTGCACATCTGATTTCTTTATATTTAACCTGTCAAACAGATCACCTGCAATCACAATGGCATCGCAATTCTTTTCCGTTGCCAGTTTCACGATCCGTTCAACAGCTTCGTAGCGAGCTTCACTTAACGCTTCACTGGCTTCCCCGTACCCACTGAACTTCCTGCCCAAGTGAAGATCTGCAAAATGGAGTATTTTTAAACTCATAAAATATTATCCCGAATATTTAGCCTTTATTACCTTTCTACTTTTCCTCAAATTGGATCAAGCTTTATTGAATGAAAATCCCGTGATGATTGAATTCTCTTAAATTTTCCTGTCTTCAAAATAGAAGTTTATTCATCTTTTAAAAGTTTTTGCATCTCTGCGCCAAGCCTAAGGTATTGCAAGTCAATAACCTCCCATCAACTCAATATTAAAAGATAGGTCTCTATAATCTTACCATCTCGCAAAACACAAAACCCACCCCTACCTGCCAGACACTCCCATGATTTCTTTGGGCTTTTGAAGGTCCACAATTGATCACCCTCAATCATTTCTGATCGAATACTTTGCAAATATTCGGCACTGACTTGCAGTCCGGTATTGGGCATTGAATATTGATCATCAACCTTTTCACCATCTGATTTTGACTCACTTTGATCCTTTTCATACAAAATATGAATGACATCTTGCTCAGTTTCGCAATCGTTGAGCAAATTCTGAAGCTCCCCGGATGTAATTTGTCTCGTTAGCCAACTCTTATTCATGTTTAACCTTTTCCTTAAGATGTTTTTTTACCGTTTCTACCAATTTCCCTTCTGCCGAAATGTAATCCGGATCGTTTGTCATCGCCTCAAAAAACTCTTTGCCCGTAACCTCTATTCCATAACGATCGGCAACCATATTCGCCTGGCTATAAAACAGTTCCGCAAACTCTTTGATCAACTTATCGTTGTCTTCTATTTTAATCAGTCCCATATCTTCAGGTACAGTTAAAATCTTCATGGGATCTTCAAAGTGCGGGCCAAAACCGCTCCAACCGAATTTTGGAAACTGTGTATGCCTCCGCCAGAGGGAGTAGGCCTCCTTGAAATAGTGGTATAGGTTTTGATCTGATATGGTGATCATAAACAAGCAGAGAACAAAAGCCAGGCGATCATTTTTCGGTATGTTTCCTAAATCATTTTCAACTCTCTCCCAATCTTTCCCGCCATAAAACAGCACATGCGATTCATTCATGATCTGTTCACTGACAACACGGTTAGGTTTCTGAAAACTCAGCAGTCTCAGTTGATTTGGGAATGACTGCTTAAAATATGTATCCAGCTTATTCATCATCTCCTCCTTTTATTGTTTATCCTTGATCTCTGCTCTATAACGCAAAGCTCTATTTCCAAACCTTCAGTTAGTCCACAATCAATTCCAGGGTTGTGTAAATAATTGCGGTTTTCTAGTTGCTCAGCTTGTAGCTTATCGGCCAACAAATTCAGTAAGTCCATTCCCTTACCGGATTCGACAATCTCTTTTGCCGTACTATCTAATGTGATCTTCAGATCATTTGATTTCCGTTTCATTACTTTCTCCATCTTTATAGAATCTCAATTAGTAATAAAATACATACGGCAGCCTGTCCAACCACCGCATGTCTGTGTTCTCACGTTTATAGAATTAGTAATCAGAACCCAATGCCGTGCATATGGGTACTGAAGTCTCTCTCAATTTCTGCCCTTCGGTCTTTTACTACCTGCCACGCTTCATCCAGCGTAATTTCGTGAAGCTGACTGTAGATGAAGAGTTCTTTCAGATAAGCCGGTGAAAGATTTCCCCTTGTCTCCCTATACCAGAAGCTATCCTTATCCTCTTTGGTAATTTCCCGCCCCATACAAAACTCAAACCAAGCATCGATGAACTCCGCATCCAGATCCCGATTGTAAATGGAGCAAAGCAGATCGAGCCGCGCCGGACGGTCCACAATATTGGATGGAATCTTGTTCGGATAGTTTGTCGTAAGCAGAAAGAGTACGTTCTCTCTGAGTTGCATCGAGTCCAGTAAATTCAAAAGCATGGTTACATTCCCTCTGCTGGAGCACATATCTGCCAGCTCCTCAATTACCACCACTTTGAGCCGGTTAGAGTAGTAAGAGATTGGCTGCAGCACTTTTTCGAAGAAAGAATCCAGCGTACGAGAGTTCTCAATTCTCAATACAATCGCATCCTTTTCCCTAATCAGTTCTCTGCTGAGCTGGTAGATGAACTGGCTCTTTCCCGTTCCCGGATCGCCATAGAGTAGAATTGAACGCCGGTAGTCCATACCCACCCGCTTATACTTCTCCTTCGATTGAAGGAACCGGTTGATGTTCTCTTTTGCACTTTTCAACCCTTTGCTGTACTTCTCCATCGGGAAGTACTTGTGCACGGGGATGAAAGGCCTGTCACCACCACCTTCCGGTAGTGGTGGAAGCCCGTCCAGTGCTCGCTCAAGGTCTGCCAGATCATCCCCGCTGCCGCCTCTCAGTTCATACTCTTCATTCGACCCTTCCATAATGGCTGCACCCGCCCGAGTTTCGACTCTCCTCTCTATTGGAATAAGTACCCCTTGTCCATCTCGATTCTGTGAAGGAATATATTCGCCTGCCGGCAGATCAGACGATGTCTTAACCGGAGAGAAAACGACCGCACCATTCCCATCAACGATGAAATTTCTTTTTTCTATCCGCTTAGGCTCGGGGAACAAATTTGTTGCTCCATTGCCATTTTTTAGCGCCTCGTATTTGTTTCCACGTCTCATATGTGACCCCGTATTTTAGTTTTCGTTTCTACTCCAGTTTGCAATTCTCTTAATGATAGAAAATTGGTTTTGTGATAATTAAAAAACCGCTCTATGACCTTTACAAAGCCCCTTTCGTTTCTTAATCACAGTCACCTTATAGTTTTAATGTTTAAAGTATTCATCTAACCCGTTGTAGAAGTTGTAACTACTCATAATGATGGCGTGTTGGCAGAGTAAATTCCTTATAATTTTACTTTCATCTGTTTCATAAAAATTAACCTGACTTTCCGCCTTGCTGAGAGATTCCTCTATACCCTCGTCCAACAACTCTTCATATAGATCATCATCAATCGTACTTCCAAACTGAACCGCCTGGTAATCTAAATCCGATAGCTCATCTGTGAGTTGACAGTTTTCCAGTGAATCCGTCACCGCACACTTTCCAACTTTGCTAATCAATGACTGAAATATGTTCTCTTCAATTGTAATGAAAGGAGCCTCGGTAATTGGGTACGGTCCTACAAAATGACATAGTTCTACGATTGCACTCACTGATACATTTACAAGACGTTTTTGAATCATTTCTCCTATCAGATGTGTGGTACCACGTAAATCATGTTGATTCACGAACAGGATCACTACATTCTTATACTCTTCACTCTCTTTGAGCTGGGCAGCAAGTGTCAGGGCCATTACTACACCGCTGAGTCTATCTGCAGTATATTTCCCATTTCCCTCGTATTGATTCGTGGACGCAACATAGAATGTTGCCGGTTTTCCATGATCGGAAATAAATGGTACCGCAGTGACAAAGGACGAATAGCTTTGGTCATTTTTATACCTTGTATCAAAGAATTTGAGCTTCATTTTCTTGAGCTGTTCCTGCACCCACTCCATTCTGGGGGTCAATACATTACCTTCGGCTTCCTGCTCCGGATCATTGTTAATACTGAATAAATCCTTAGCTAATGCAGATTCATCAATCTGAGTGAGCTCGACTGTTTCCGGCATTTTTTTGATGTTCAATTCATAATCCAAGAACCGTGTAACTCGATTTATGTAAGTATCCCAGTTTTTACTTTTTACATTGTTTTCGACTGCCCTCCAAGAACTTCTCATATATACCTCCAATATTGTTGTTATGGTTTCATTAATTATATGAATGACCTCTCATGTAGTGTTTTAGTGTTCACTAACCCCGAATTGAAAAAGAATCTCACACAGCAGCTCAAAATCACTTGTCGCAGCGAACTCTATCTGATCTTCCGGACTGTACCAATCCGTCCACTGCAATGCAGGTTCTTTTGCCCTGTAGCTGTCCACCAGTAAAGCAGGCACACCCAGTTCCTCCAGGACCGATGTGATCTCTGATCCCCAATCGTGATTCTGAGTTTTAAGCCCCTTGTCAATAAATTCATTCTTAAGCTCTTCCTGTACTTCTTCGATTCTGCTCTTAACCCGAAAATCATGACCGGCAAAAGGACCTACTTCCACGACTCTTTCAACTTTCTTACCAAACAATCCAAAATTCATAATAGTGGTGATCTGGTAAGCGGATAAATTGAATTCCTGTCCTTCCATAAAAAGAACGACTGCATTTACCTCTTTTTCAGACTTTTCTGTGAATCGACGTACCAGCTCAAGTCCCATTAAGGTTGAGCTTGCCCGGTCAAAAGTGTATACACCCTCATCCTCAACTACCTGACTTACCGGCGCAATATATAACGTAATCGGTTTTTCGGTTTCGCTAGTGAATGAGACCATCGAGGCCGGTTCATAGAAGTCATAGCCATCATTTTCATCGACCTCTTTAAACTTCACATTCATTGCCATCAATTGGCTCTGTACCCACTTCAAGCGTTCAGAGACTACGCCATCCTCTTTTGGACCCTCTTGGATTCCGACAACTTCTTTCAAGAGCTCTACACGTACGTTCCTGTTTTGATCTTTTATTTTCTTGTCTGCACTGTTTTTCAATTCGTTACTCATGTTGTCGCTCCATTTACTATTTAGGGTTTCTGTTTGATCTGCTGCTAATGTAAAAATTCGGATTTCGGAAAATCGATAAACCTTCTCAATTCACTTTAAACATTACTTATTGAGTTTCATCCCGCCGAATCACGGACTACCCTCATATCAGTAGAAAGGTAACAGCCTACTCTGACATCATATTGACACCCCTGATAAAAAGGCCTCATTTATCTGATGGTGGACGTCAAAGATCAGAACCCAATCCCCTGGTAGGTGTTATCGAAGTCGCGCCTGATCTCACTCTTTCTATTCTGAACATTTTTCCACGCTTCATCCAATGATATGCGGTGAAGACGGCTATAGATAAAAAGCTCTTTAAAATAGGCCGGAGATAGCTTTCCAACTGTATTGTTATACCAGGCACTCGATCTATCTGAGGCATTGAGCTCTCTTCCCATACAGAACTCAAACCAGGCATCCACAAACTCTTCATCAAGATCTTTCACGTATACCGGGCAGAGCATATCAATACGCGCCGGACGATCAATAATATTAGCGGGTATTCTTTCAGGATAGTTGGTGGTCATCAAAAACAACAGATTATGCCTAAACCGCATCGAGTCCAGAAGATTTAGCAACCGGGTTACATTACTTTTCGAACTACACATATCTGCCAGCTCTTCGATAACAATAACCTTAAAACGCCCCGGATAGAGAGATAGGCTTCTCATAAGGTGATCCACAAATAAGTGAAGGGCATTCGAATCCTCTATTCTGATAACAACAGCTTGGTATTCCTCAATCAGTTCATGGCTTAACTTATAGAGAAATTGACTTTTACCTGTACCGGGATCTCCGTATAAAAGAATTGAGCGTCGATAATCCATGTCGCTCTCTTCGTAAATCTTTTTTGAGTTTAAAAAAGATTGAATGTTCTCTCTTGCCATTTGAAGGCCACGACTATACTCCTCCATAGGGAAATATTTATGGACCGGAACAAAACCATTCTGATAGTTGGGATGCTGTTCACTCGCCAACGCATTGATCGTACTATTCACCTCAGAATATGTAATCGCACCAATCTCCTCCCTCGACTGTTCCCGAAGGATTTGCCTAACCGACTTTGTGACACTTTCCCGTTTAATCGGCATTAGCACCCCATTTGATGACTTGTCTCTCGCCGGTATATATTCACCTGCCGGAAGTTGATCTACAACATTTACCTCCCTGAACTCAATGGAACCTTTACTGTTGATGACGAATCGGCTTTTTTTCGCACCATCTGCATCAAATACATTTTCAAATCCTTTTTTGACTCTATAGGGCTTTCCTTTGTACTTCATATAGTTCCCGCTCCACTTCATTACTGTTTCAGTGCATCAGAAAACTACGAATCAGGATTATCGATTTTTGAAAATCCTACCTGACAATCTATTTAGTGCTTATTTTTGCGCCTTTAACCGCTCCTGAAGTAAATGTAACACACGCTCAGTCAGCCCGGCATGATCCAATCCTGTTACGATCTGCTGAATTTGCTCTTCCTGAAGATTAGCCAATATAATCCGACTCTGTTTTTTGTCAGGGGCTTGGGATATTAAAATGGAATCAGTATCGACTGTTAGCTGAAACCTGCCATCATAAGGTTTACTGATATCTGTTTGATCTGCCATTTATCTGTGATGAATTATTTAAAATTTTGGTTCTGAATGTATGGATTTCTATAGACAATCTGCCCGAATTAAGCATCCCCTTTCCAAAGTTTCGATTTGAAAAAAATAAAACTGATGATAACAAAGAGAATCATGGTCAGGATCACTTCAATGTCCTCATTGCCAATTCCCAGCGATTCTACAATCATAGCCGGTATAAGAAACAGGACAAAAAGAATGAATAACATAATTGCTGTTGCTGCCATACAACCAATCGAATTTCTAATGAAATTAATCATGTTGATCCTCTTGATTTTGACTCCCAAAAAGGAGGTGCCGAAGTACTACAGGAATGCAAGCTATCCAAAAAAATATCGCTTGAGACATTAAAGTCGCTGAGATGTCTACTCCGTAGTTTCCGGTAATTCGAATGAGTATTGTAGCTGATGCGGCAAACAATACACCATCCAGTATTAAATCCTCAAATTGGTACATTCCGCCTCCAGATTAATATTTTCAACTGATATCGATCGAGGTTTACCCATCAGTTTTTCACGGGATAACCTTTTCGATCTGAAGAAAAATGTAACAGGTAGGATTTTCGGTTTTTGAAAAACCGATCAGAAGCAGACTGTCCTACTCCTGAAGTTGCGCCAGCTCTTGATTGGACAAAACAATAAGGTGAGTCTTAATAAAGTCCAATTGAGCTTCAGGCATTTTGAACGATTCTCCCGGCTTGATTTCATATAGATCATCCAGTTGAATCCATTCCAGGCTCGCCCCAACCTCCCCATTTGGTTTCAACCCGGCTATATAAAATCCCTGTGAAAGCATACGAACCTGAAAGACAAACAGAGGGTAACTTCGCCCCTTATCTTCTTTTACCATTGTAAACCGTCGGTCGTCAAAGTTTTCATGCAGGAGCCGGATATGATTTAATACCTGATCATCAATAACTGGAAATTCATTCTCTCCCGAAACAGTCAAAAACTCATTTAACTTCACCCCCTGATTGAGCTGATCCTGAGTGGCCTGTAGAGCGTCAGGTTTTTCATCCACAAACATCGTCATTGTTCTAACTAACTCACTCAGTAAAGTTTTGATTACTTGATCCGAAACATTTTCATCTGAAGCATCCGCCAGCCGAAACACCCACTGGTTATTGTTTTGCCCATCCTTTTCTCCATCAATTAATCCCCATTTATGCAGAGCCTCTAATCGCCGACGAATTTGTTGCTCAATATCTTCATATGAAACCCTCTCTATCTCCCCATATTTAATTCCTACATCTTTTAAAGTAAATGGAGTATTTGGAAACTCTTTGCGGATGATCTCTAATACCTTTAACATTTGAAAACCTTTTTTACTCATATCAACTGTTGGCGTCGGATATTATGTTCATGTTTTTCTTTTACAATAAGGAATCGAAGCTTCTCTTCTACCCGGGCTGTGGAACCGATTTGGTTCCAACACTTATCGATCAGAGTACAAGCGGAGTTGCATTCAGCAATCAGCGTGAATTTATCTATTGTGACCCTGCTGAGCAAGTTCATGCTTTTTTTAAACGTTTTCTATCATTTGAAGGCAAAAAACTTTCCTCCCGTGAGCTGCAAAATTTAAATCCGCAGTATGAAGTACTTATATCAAGGCTTGCACCTAAATATATGCACATAAAAAAGGCTGCATACCTAAATGAATCTGAAGGAAGCATTCAATTAAATATTGTAACCAAGCCTCATACGGGAGATGAATTTGTGTCTACATTAAATTTCTTTCCAACAACGGCCGAACACTACTTGGATCATATTCACACGACTTTCTATAAAGAAATACATATTGACACACTGCTTCATGTCACCCAGGTCTCTTCACCCAAAGCTTCCGATGACTACCTGTTCAACCCAAAAAACTTCTTAAAACTGCTAGCTACACATCCAAATTTGGCAAATATNGANTTTGTNATTACTGATAATCCGGAACTCTTTTCCGGTACTTTTCTTGAAAGCACCTTCGGTCAAATTGGAAANGTAGTAGCGGGGTGGGGCCGNAGTGGNAATACCATGGTCGAGAAGAACAGTGCTCATATCNTNATGAAAANNCNGNCCGGAGATAATTTTGTAGCAGAAGGACAGCAACCAGAAAGTAATTTTGATGACAACAGTATTTACAACGAACCTAATGATAAGCTGGCCCGTATCAGAGAAAAGCTTAAGACAATGAAGTTCAAATGAAGGTTATCAAGAGTTTAGCTTTGTCTCCTGCTTCTCCAAAAACAATGGCATTTTGACCGTACCGCATAGCAATATCCGTTGCATATTTGCGAGACACATCAACTACAAAGAATGACTCTTCAGGTGCCCAATTCCCGCCATCGGGAATTCCAATTCCTTTATATATTGAAAAACCTTCTGACTTGAGTTGAGCAAGTAAACGCTGATTTCGAGTCTGATTTTTAGCTAAAGAAAGTTCTCGGCTATGAGGATTCCATGCAGTTATAAAGGCCCAGGTTTTCACGTTCTGCCCAGCAAGAAATCTTTCCAGTAACTTATTATGCTCGTCAACTTTAATATTCAATTCGAGCTCAGGAACTGTGTAGGTTGTAGCTTTATAAGCCTTCAGTAATTCTTGAGATATTTGATTCATACGATTACTACTACTGGATAGATTTACCGGATCTTAGAATACCCAACTCAATATTTAACGCTGCTATTGATTTTTCTAAGTCGCCGGCTTTATTCATGAGCAACTCAAGTTCAGAAGATTTCGAACGAATTAATTGCTCAATATCTCTTAATTGTTGAATATGAATAGTTTTTTTAATGTTTTCGATTAATGACAGTTCATCATCGTAACCAATTAAATTTACTTTTTTGACTTCAAATTTTAGCCAACTAAATATGTTAAATAAAGAATTATCAAGTTCATCATGACTATTATAAAGACCTCTCTTTTTTATAGATTGAGTCAAGTAAAGTGTGTTGTTAAACCACGCCCACTCTCTTCCTGATTCATAGGTTTTTTTCTTGGTGATAATTGGTAGAATAACTGACGGAGGAGTCGGTATAAATTCTTTTATAGGAGAGTAATATTGATCCAAAAGTTTACATACTTTTGCCGATCGATTTTTGAGATTTCTGGGTTCTTCTATTTCATAATGCACAGGCATACTGTCGTAGTAGCAGTCGTGAATATACTTAGCCCTATCAAACAGGGCCTCAACATTCGTAACTTCTTCAAGTTCACGCATTGAATCTCCATCATCAGATTCATCTACTTCGATATGGCTAAATATTATTGAATAATCGTTTATCCTAAGTCCTAAGACCTCCATACCCAATACTGCCCCCCATCGATCCCGTTGCTCAGTATTGCCTGTTGAAAGTACCACTTCTGAAATATTAAATAGATCATTTGTCAATATTCTCTCTCTATCATTCATATTTTTATTACCTGTAGTTCTAATTAATAACTCCATACAAGTTTTTAGTCCAGCAACGAGATTCGCTTGACAAAAAGAAGCATTTTCATAGCCTTTAAATTTCATTATAGGCAATTAAAGTTATTTTTTTCGTTAAGCATATCATTATTGCCAAAACAAGTCCGATAACGCTTTAGAATAACACTGTAAATTGCTTTAAAATCAGCTGTCTAATTTTTCATTGGTTATGGGTAATTTCCAGTACCCCCCCCACGTGCTGTCAGAGAAATGAATTGTTATACCAAGCGAAAGAGTCGTTCGATTACTTTTCGCTCAAAATATTTGCGCCTGCTACCACCAAACTGTATAGAGGGAATAAAGCGAGGATTCTGATTGTCCAAGTTTGACCGGTTAAGAATAGTGCGATGATTTAAACCGGTCAGATCTTCTACTTCCTTAGCCGTTATATATCTCTTTTCGTTGATTCGGTGCTTGTTCGAATTAAGAAGCAGATCTAATTTTGATTCTATCCGTTCCAATGTTTCGTTACTCATGTTACTGGGATTAATTAGTGATTTTGTTTCACCAATAATTTACATCCGATAGGCAACGTGATTCAATTTGCTGTTCTGGCGCATCTCTCCCAGATGCATCCCAGATAACACCAGACCTGTATTATTGAAACCAGATCGACACCAGAACTACTTTGGAATTATTATACCACTGCTCTTTTTGACGTCTCTGAACCATTGTTTTGTAGCTTCTAAAGCTTTCTCTTTTGCTTCTTTCGTGGGTAAATGAGCATAGCTTTTAAAATTGCACTTGTGTTCTATCTTAAACAGAATCTCATCTTGAGTGATTGATTCATTATCATTGTAAAACTGCCAATAGGCATCTGCTACCTTATCAAATTCATACATTTCTCCACTTGAATAAAAATTATTGAATTCCAGATAATCTTTTACTTCTTCAAGTATTGATCTTTCAACAGCCGATCTGCCTACTGCAATCATCATTTTTTCCATTTTATTGACATCTTGATCAGAAAGAATTTTAGGAGAAACCGGCTTTTCATAAATATGGCCCGTTCTATAGCAATAATGCTGATATGCATATTCTATATACTCATCCTCATAATGATAGTAATTAGATAAAACACCTTCTTCTGTGTCAAATTCTCGGAGTTGACGCTTAAAGCTTTTGATTTTCGGCTTTACATCAGGCCAAACTTTATTTTGAAATTTTTCTTTTGATTCGCCTTCCAACTCCTTTAATATTTTCTCCTTCACCCTACTATAGGTACCGACTAACTTTAGATAGTTCGTAAAAAGCCTTTCTGGCACCTCTGGAATGTCGATAAAAACCTCTTCCGTCCCTATCAAATACATTAGATCAAAATAAATACCTTCAGGTGTTTTAAGTTCACTCATCATTCAATTGCGTCTAAAGTTCGTTTTAAATCGGTTTCATCAAGGTGTTCATAGATCTGGGTTACCTCCACAGAGGAGTGGCCTAAAAAGGATGATACCTGGTTAATTGGGACTCCTTTCCTTAGAAGTTCAGTACCACACGAATGTCGTAGTCCGTGCAGTGTAATCGACTCAGGTAGTTTCGCCTTCCGAACAAATTTTTTAAATGATCGAGAAACGGCTCCCGGACTCATTTTTTGAAAACGGTTCATCCCCGTAGCACTTGGGAATACGTATCCATCTTTAGGCTTTCCAAGAAATTCATGCCACTTCTTAAGAATTGGTTTCAGTTCTTTCCGAATAGGAATTGACCGATCTAT
>SL_7KL_010_BRINEDRAFT_10001197_pt1 | contig 12487 bp, 9 predicted proteins | sample SodLak_010_BRINE_FD_10663 | JGI IMG/M metagenome (IMG submission 10663)
TCTCACCGCGAAAATCGACCGCGACAAAACCGCGCCTGTCGCCACGCGCGAGCAGGAACCCCCGTTCTTTCAGGGCATGCTCCAGAGCATCACGGGTGTCGGATGTCTCCCAGCATTTCTTGAACAGGGACTTCAGTTCTCTCGGATCGAGCTTCACGCGCTTGGCTTGCTGCCACTCGGCCCGCGTGAAATTTATCGGGTAGCGGCAGGAGCGATCCCTCATACCGTCCGGCAATTCCCATCCGCGATCAAGATATAGCTGCTTCGAGATATCCATCAGCTTGCGCTTGTAGAAGGGCAGGTTGATCGCTGTCATTGTGTAGGGATCGATCCGTGACCAGACGCAATGGGCGTGCCTGCGTCCTTCTTTCTCGTGAAACACGATTGCGCGTGGCTGACCCTTCAGACCGAGCTTGCGCTCGATATCGGTGATGGCAGACTCAAATTCCGCAACCGAGGCTGTCTCATGTTCGGGCGGATTGAGGCTCAAGGAAAAGAGATATTGGCGGCAGCGTGTGCCTTTGCTGACCGCTTCGGCTTCACGCAACGCCTCTGTCAGATCGTCAGCGGCAAAACCCCGTATCTCGTGCATCGTGACATGCTCGTTCTGATCACGCCGCAAAAGGTGCTGCGCGAGATTCAAGGCATTGCCTCTCTGGTTTCCCTTCAGGATCACGGCTTGTGCTCCGGCCCAGACATGGTGCCCGAACCCGATTGCCGGATTCCGAGCGCGAGCAGCAGATCATGCCGCATGGCGCGCACGTCTTGGCAGGCTTCCCTGAGCGCGTCTTCTGTGTCAGGCGAGACAGGCAGGGAGCCCGTATTCACGGCCTTGGCAAGCTGGTTGAGATTGTTCGCGATCCTCGACTGCCCGAGCGCGGCCAGAACGCGCCCCAAAGCCGCGTGATCCTTCACCGGAAACTTTCCACGCGGGCGACGCGGGCTTTTCTTCTCTCCAAGCAGTTGCTCGCGCATATACGCCCCAAGGGGCTGTCCGGCAGCATCCTTCTCAAGCTGCGCCCGTTCTTCAAAGCTCAGACGCAGCGAGAACGGCACCGGAAAGGTTTTTTCGTCGTCAAACATGTCGCCGCCTTTCTGCGCAGGCAGATCGGCAGACACACGAAAAAATGCGCTAAATCATTGATTTAGCGTCGAGTTCGCGATGCCTGTGATGTCCCGCGCAACAAAAAGGGACTCAAGTAGGCAACGCTCCTCCGCTACCATCTCACCCCACGTGACAAAGAATCTGCCAAACAGGGGCCGTCTCCCCCTATTTAACTATGCGAAATGACCTCGATCTGGGCGGAAGCAATCGCCTTCAGTCGCGTAGAACTTTCAAGGATTTTTCGAGCGCTTCATACGGTATCGGTCTTGAGGCTGTTATCAGGTGCGGCGTTTGCAATTCATGGTCGCGTGATGGTTAGTGGCAAGTTGCTGTGCAAATCCAATACACGTTGCGGTAGTTTCCTCTTGACCTTTGGCGGGTGCGCGTCGACGCTCATTTGTCCGCGCGATCGGTGTTTGCTAGCCTCGCTTGCGCGCGTCTGTAGGAATGATGAAGGAGAACGCGATATGACCAGCCCTGAAAGAACGCCACTTCAATGGACGGAGAGCGCGTTGCAAAGGGCGGTCGATGCTGCGGGTATCGCGATTTGGTCATGGGACTTGGGCTCTGATAATTTCAATATGGATGAGCGCGGTTTCAGGTTATGGGGCGTGCCGTTGAATGAATCGCTGACGTTTGAGCACCTTTCAGAGAAGATACACCCCAAGGACCGAGATCGGGTGCGCGCGGCCTTTCTTGCAACGCGCGCGGTTGTAGGCGCATATGAGATCGATTTTCGAACGATGGTGGGCGACAAGGTGTGTTGGATTTCCGCGCGGGGTCGGGGGAGTGACGAAGACATTGAAGACGGTTTCATGACGGGTGTTTTCCTTGATGTCACAGGCCGGAAACAAGCCGAGGAAAGCAGCGAGCTTGTGGCCGGCGAGATGAGTCACCGCGTAAAGAACCTGCTTTCGGTCGCGTCCGCACTTGCGCGGATGACGTCACGCAATTCGTCCTCTATCGAGGATATGACAAAGCAACTTACTCAAAGACTGAGCGCCTTGGGGCGCGCGCATGATCTGGTGCGCCCATTGCCGCGACATCAGGGGGAAACCGCCCTGTTGGGTGATATTTTCACGGTTTTGCTGACCCCATATGATGATCAGGGTGCCTTTGCCGGGCGTATCAGAATCGCGGTCCCTCGGATGGGGGTGGGCGAGCAGGCGACTGAGGGGTTGGCGCTTATTGTGCATGAACTTGCAACAAATTCACTGAAATACGGCGCACTGTCGTCAGATGAGGGCGTTCTGGATGTGTCCGGTCGCGCTGTGGATGACAAGCTTCAGATCACCTGGACAGAACAAGGCGGGCCAATGGTGAAGATGCCGATAACCGAAGAGGGGTATGGCAGCTCCCTGGTTCGATTGACGGCTGAAGGCGATCTGGGCGGATCTGTAAGCTATGATTGGCCAGAAGGTGGCGTCGTCGTGACTTTGGAAATTGATAGCAAGCTTTTGGCTAGCTAGGGTTTTCCAGTATCGCCACATGGGGTCTGTCCCGTTTTCGCGTATGGTGAGCCGACGCCAGCAGTTTTGTTGGTCTTGAGGGCGCTGCTTGCATTTGGCCTGAGCTTGACCATGCGGCTGTCGGTATTGGAAGCGCAGGCGTCACAATCTTGCGAATAATCTATCTTTGTCTCAATTTGAACGAAATCTGTTTGTAAAGCAGGGGCACCATACGCAGTGTGCGTGCGGCATATCTGTATTGACCCGATAGTCTGGGCGAGGCTTTTTAGAATGCTGGAATTCGAGAATGTGAGCAAATCCTTCTGGACGGGCACCCAGCGCAAGGTGATCCTTGAACAAGCGAGTTTCAGGGTGAATCTGGGGATGAATCTGGGAATCCTTGCCAAGAACGGAACAGGAAAAACCACTGTGATCAATATGATGGCAGGGTTGGAAAAGCCGGATTCGGGCCGGATTGAACGCAATTGCAGCGTCTCTTTCCCTTTGGGGTTCATGGGCGGGCTTGAAACCAAACACACGGGCACGGAAAATGTACGCTACATCGCGGCGCTTTACAGTCTGGATCAGGACGAAGTCGAAGCCTTTTGCCGGTGGTTGTGCGATATCGGCGAATATTTCGACATGCCGATCGGGACGTATAGTCAGGGTATGCGCGCGCGCTTGTCTCTGGCGCTGATGCTGGCGATGAATTTCGACCTGTATCTTGTCGATGAAGGCATGCCATCAACAACCGATGTTGCCTTCAACCGACGCGCCGGTGCGATCATGCGCGAAAGATTTCAGTATGCAACGCTGGTGATTGTGTCGCATGATATGGAAGTATTATCGAGGTTTTGCAATTCTGCTGCTGTAATGCATGACGGAAAACTTTATTTCTTCGACACCCTGCAAGAAGCCAAGGCACTTTATGACTACGCAAGCTAAACCCCAACGCTTCAGACTGCGGCGCGTGCCGTCGGCAGATAGCGCCGACGCCTCATCCCCTGCACAGGCTGCACGGGATAGGCCAGCGGCACACCCCGAACAGCGTCAAGGAAGCGGGCGGATGCAGGACGTGTCCCAATCCGCTGGCGGACCTGCATCCGAGGTCGGCACACGCCCCTCCGCCCCGACCAAACCTGCGGTCGTGGTCAGCAAGCAACCCAGATCGGCAGACATCGTTGACAATGCGTTTGACCCGGCCGAGTCTCCGCATCATGACGGGGCACAGAATGATACGGGCCCGCAGGCGCAGCACGTGCATATGGCCGATCACGAAGGTAGCCCCAAAACGCAGGACAATATCGACGCGATCCGCGCCGAGGGATTAACCGCACGCCAGTTGCGCATGGCCATGCGTGTTGCACAAAAACACGGGATTCGCCCGACATCGGCATTCGAGGCTGTCTTGATGCTGCGCCAGCGCGGGATAGACCCGTTTGCGCGCGCCACGATGCTGGACCTTGTCCATTCCGATACGCCCACCCCCGGCCGCGAAGTTGCTATTGCCGAACAAACTGCCCCTGCACTCAGGGCCGCACCCGGTCAGCCTGCCACCACCCCGGTCGAGGATGCACAAGACCGGATGGCCCAGATTGCGGCCGAGCGTGACAAGGAGCTGAAGCGCGTTCAGCGCGATATTGCGAAACGTCGGCGCAAGCGGCTGGCGCTGTTATGTGCGCGCTTGCTTGTTTTCGTCACCCTGCCGACATTCATTGTCAGTTGGTATTTCTATGTCATTGCCACACCAATGTATGCGACGGAAAGTCAGTTCATCATTCAGCAGGCCGATGGTCAGGGTGGCATGAACGGTCTGGCAGGTATGCTGCCCTCTGCCGCAGGTATGGGGATGGGCGGCCAAAGCGAAGCGGCCTCTGTCCAGAGTTTTCTGCAATCGCGTGCGGCCATGTTGCGACTCGATACGGAAGAGGGCTTCAAAGAGCATTTCAGTCAAGACCACATCGACATGATACGGCGCTTGCCGCCCGATGCGACGGACGAAGCTGCCTTCAGAACCTTCTCTCGGCATGTGAAGATAGGCTATGATCCGACCGAGGGTGTTGTGCGGATGGAAGTGATTGCTGCCTCTCCCGAGGATAGCGAACGCTTTGCGCGCGCGCTGATCCGGTTTGCCGAACAGCATATCGACATGATGACCCAGCGTCTGCGCGACAGCCAGATGCGCGAGGCGCGCGAGAATCTGGAAGAGGCGCAGCAACAGCTTATACAGGCCCGTCTGGAATCCGTCGCGTTGCAGGAAAGCTCCAACGTTATGTCAGGCGAGGTTGAGTTGTCGCTTCTGTCGCAACAAATCGGCGCGCTGGAGGCAGAGTTGACTCAAACACGGCTGAGCCTGCAAGAATTGCGCTCTAACGCACGCCCCAACCCTGCACGCCTCCAACCGTTGGAGCGGCGCGAAGAAGCGCTGCGCCGCCAGATCGAGGATTTGCGCGGCTCCATGACCATAGACTCGCCAAGTGGCGCGTCGCTGGCGCGAACGCAAAGCCAGTTGATCATGGCCGAGGCAGAGATTCAGACCCGAGAGATGATGCGCGCGCAGGCCATGCAGCAAATGGAATCCGCACGGATCGAAGTGAGCAGGCAAGTCCGCTATCTGGCCTTGTCGGTGGAACCTGTCGCGTCGGATGAAGCGGCATATCCACGCAAGCTTGAATATTCATCGCTCGCGTTTCTGATCTTCCTTGGCATTTATCTGTTTGTGTCCATGACAGGATCGGTCCTGCGCGAACAGATTTCGGGCTAGAAAACCGGGTGCGCGGGGCGGCTGTTCAGACAGCCTGCCCCGCCACCCAGCCCGACGACCACGCCCATTGAAAGTTGTATCCGCCCAGCCAGCCTGTGACATCGACCACTTCGCCGATGAAATGCAGCCCCGGCATGGTGCGGCTTTCCAATGTGCGCGCATCAAGGCCGCGCGTATCCACGCCACCCAACGTGACTTCGGCGGTCCTATAGCCCTCGGTGCCGACCGGGCGCACGTTCCATGCCGACACGTCTTGCGCCAGCGCTTGCAGTTTTGCTTTCGGCTGATCCGCCAGATTTCCCGTCAGGCCCGCGCGCGCCACGATTTGACGCGCCAGTTTTTCCGGCAGATGTGCGCCCAGCACCCCCCAAACAGCCTGTCGCCCCCGTGCCTGCTTCTCTGCAGCCAGTGCGGCGGAAACATCGACATCAGGGGCCAGATCAATCTCGATTGCCTCCCCCTCGCGCCAATAGCTCGATATTTGCAGGATCGACGGGCCGGACAGGCCACGATGCGTAAAAAGCAACCCCTCTCGGAATGCAATGCGCCCACAGCGTACACTGGCGGGAACCGACAGCCCCGCCAGCGGCTTCATCTCGTCCAGCTGCTCCGAGGTGAAGGTCAACGGCACCAGTGCGGGGCGCGTTTCTACAAGGTTTGCGCCAAATTGCGTGGCAAGCTGATAGCCAAAGCCCGTCGCGCCCATTTTCGGAATGGATTTGCCGCCTGTGGCGACCACCAGCTTCGGTGCATGCAGACTACCTGCGCTGGTCTGAACCGTGAACCTATCGCCGTGGCTGACATCGGTGATGCTTGTGCCAAGCATCAGATCAACCCCCGCCTCGGTCATGTCCTTGCACAGCATGGCAATGATCTCGCGCGCAGAGCCGTCACAAAACAACTGCCCCAGCGTCTTTTCATGCCAGGCAATCCCCGCCGCATCGACACGCGCAATGAAGTCATGCTGCGTATAGCGCGACAGTGCCGAGCGCGCAAAACGCGGGTTTTGCGACAGAAACCGCTCCGGGCGAATATCAAGATTGGTGAAATTGCACCGCCCGCCACCAGAGATACGTATTTTCTCACCCGGCGCTTTCGCATGGTCGATCAACGCAACACGGCGCCCACGCCGCCCTGCCTCGATGGCGCAGAACATGCCTGCGGCCCCTGCGCCCAAGATGATCACATCATAGGATTTCATGGCACCCTCGCGGCCCTTGTGCCTGCCCGCGCAGCCGGGCACGCCCTGCCGCGCGCACCCCCCTTATGCGCCAGACCGGCCCGATAGCGTGACGGTTCCGGGGGTGCCAAAGGCAGGGCGTTTCCTCTCCCTCGGGTCATTCCCCCTCGACGCGCTGGCGCGCCCACATGGCCGCATATCGCCCGTTTTGGGCAAGCAGTGCGTCATGTGCGCCTTCTTCCACGATATGCCCGTCATCCAGAACGATGATCCGGTCGGCATCCACCACAGTCGACAATCTATGCGCAATCGTGATTACAGTGCGCCCTTGTCCCATCTGGCGCAGGCTGTCCTGTATGCTTTGCTCTGTCTGCGTGTCCAGCGCGCTGGTCGCTTCGTCCAGCAGCAGGATGGGCGGGTTTTTCAGCAAGGTGCGCGCAATGCCGACGCGTTGCTTCTCGCCCCCCGACAGCTTCAGGCCGCGTTCGCCCACAGCAGTGTCATAGCCTTCGGGCAGCGACAGGATGAAGTCGTGAATCCGTGCGGCCTTTGCCGCCGCCTCGACCTCTGTGCGGGTGGCACCCTCGCGGCCATAGGCAATATTATAGGCAATCGTGTCATTGAACAGCACTGTGTCCTGCGGCACGACACCGATCATGCCATGCACGCTGGACTGCGTGACCCCTCGTAAATCCTGCCCGTCAATGCGGATCGCGCCCCCGGTCACATCATAGAAGCGGAACAACAACCGCCCGATGGTCGATTTGCCCGACCCGGACGGGCCGACAATCGCCACGGTTTCGCCGCCCTTCACGGTCAGATCAATGCCCTTCAAAATTGGCCGCGCCGCGTCATAGCCGAATTCAACCTGCTCGAAGCGGATTTCCCCCTTGTCGACTTTCAATGCGACAGCGTCCGGCGCGTTGCTGACATCTGGTGGTTGGTCCAGCAGGTCGAACATCTCGGCCATATCAACCAGCGCCTGCCGGATTTCGCGGTATACAGTGCCCAGAAAGTTCAGTGGCATCGTGATCTGGATCATATAGGCGTTCACCATGACAAAATCGCCCACTGTCAGGTCGCCGCGCTGTACGCCCATGGCGGCCAGCACCATCACAGTGACAAGCCCTGTGGTGATCAGCATCGCCTGCCCGAAGTTCAGAAAGGCCAGCGAGTAGTTGGTTTTGACCGCCGCTTCCTCATATTGGGCCATCGCCCCGTCATAACGGCTGGCTTCCATCGCCTCGGCATTGAAATACTTGACCGTCTCGAAATTCAACAGGCTGTCGATGGCCTTTTGGTTGGCGTCCGTGTCCTGTCGGTTCATGATCCGGCGTTGGGTAACGCGCCATTCGGTGATGCGAAAGGTGAACCAGACATAAAGGCTGATCGTGACCACAACCGTGACCAGATACCACACATCAAACAGCCAGAAGAAGATGACTGCAATCATCAGCAATTGTAGCATTAGCGGAAAGATCGAGAACAGCAAAAACCGCAGCAGGAAATCCACGCCCTTCACACCGCGCTCGATAATCCGGCTCAGGCCCCCAGTTTTGCGGGTGATGTGGTAGCGCAGGCTGAGGCGGTGAATATGCTGAAATGTCTCCAGCGCCAGTTGCCGCAACGCGCGCTGGCCCACGCGGGTGAACAGGATATTGCGCAATTCCTGAAACCCGATTTCCATCAGGCGCGCGACACCATACGCCACAGTAAGGCCAATCGCGCCGACGGCCAGAAACCATGCCGACCCTTCGCCCGCCAGCGCATCCACCGCGCCCTTGTAGAAAAATGGCGTGCCAACCGCGACCAGTTTTGCCAGCACCAGCATAAGCAACGCCAGCATCACCCGCCTGCGCGCCCACACCGCGTTCGCGGGCCACAGATAGGGGATGACACGCCTGATCGTGCGCAAGCCGCTTGCGCGTTCCTGCGAAGCTGTCGGAACAGGTGGCGCGTCTTGCGCTGTAGCAGCGGGGTCAGTCGCAGTCATGTCGGGCTTTCTTGCATATGTCTGTGCTATCTAGGCCTGCGCCCTAGAAAAGACCAGAGCGGGTGCCTCAGATCTCGCCCGAGCTCGACAGCTTCATCAACACAAGCCCGCCAACAATCATCGCCGCCGCTGCCACGCGCATCGGGGTTACCGCTTCTCCCAGCGCCATGATGCCCACAGTAAAGGCCCCGACTGCGCCGATCCCTGTCCACACTGTGTATGCGGTGCCCAGTGGCAAGGTTTTCATTGCCACTGCCAGCAGTGCAAAACTGCCCAGCATCGACACGCCCATGATCACAGTTGGCACCATCCGCGTGAAGCCCATTGATTGCTTCATCGCGAAGGCCCAGACCACCTCTAGTACACCGGCAATGGCAAGATAAATCCAGGGCATATGATCCTCCTGTCGGACCAGGTCGTCCTGGCGCTGAAGATACGCGTGCAAGGTCGTCCTTGCCTGCCCAAGACTTGGGCATAAACGCAGACAGGTCAAGCCTGCTGCAAATAAAATGGGCAGGGGTTGCCAGAGGGCAACCCTGCCTCAGTCGCGCCCGGCTGTGTCTGTATCTTGCGGTAGAATGAACACTTGCCCCGGATAGATCAGATCGGGGTTGCGGATCTGGTCGCGGTTGGCATCGAAAATCCGCATATAGCGTGCCCCGTCGCCAAATTGCTGTTGCGACATGGCCCAAAGGGTGTTGCCCGGCTGTACGATCAATGCCTGCATACCGCCTGCCTCGCGCGCGATTTCGGGGGTGGCACGCTCAAAGGGGATTTCCGCGCGCGAGGTGACCTGTGCGGCATCGTCCAGTTCATCGACGCGCAGCCGGTAGACACCGCGCTCAATCCCGTCAAGCTGGGCCTGCCAATTTCCGTCCGGTGTCGCGCGGGCGCGCAGGATGGGTTGGTTGTCCAGATAAATCTGAACATCCGCCGCCCCTTGGCGCGTGCGACCACTCAAGGCGACCTCGCCCCCGGTATCATAGGTGACAGTGTCAATGCTGACATTGCGGCCAGAGGCGGGGTTCGACAGGGACGCGGCCTCGCCCAGAACCTGCACCGCACCATCTGCTCGTAACAGCACCGCAACCGGCGCTCGCGGATCGGGCAAATCAGACCCCTCTGCTTCAGGCTGTTCAGCATGTGCAGTCTGCTGCGTGGGCAGCCCCTCTGCCTGTGGTTCTGCCGGAGTGTCGGGCAGCGCGTCAGAAGGCCGCGCTGTCCCGACGACCGAAGGCTCGGAAATAACTGGCGGGCGGGGTGGGGCGGCGCTGTCAGGGAAAAGCGGTTCCACCGCAACCACGCGGGCGGTTTGCACGTGGTGCTCGCCCGGTTCGCCGGTGCCCCCGCTGGCGAGGGTCGCGCTGCGGGGCGCGAGCATCAGCGTATCGACCGAGCGCAGCCTGTCACCATTGGGCAAACGCACTTCCAGCTCCAGCACCCGTGGGGTAGGGCTTGGCGCGACCTCGAACATCAGCACAAACTCACCTGCTGGGGTGCTGACGGCCTGCGCGACCGGGTCTTCGTCGATCAAGGCCGACACTGAACTGCGTGCTGGTGCCTTGCCTGCGATCAGAACATCGCCCAGATCCGTCATGCGCACCAAATCGAAACTGGGGGGCTGAATCGCTGTGGGGGCCACCATCGCAATCTGGATGTCGGGCGCAGGTTCGTCTTGGGGAAGCGCGACCCCTGCGGGTTCACCCTGCATGACATTTGGCACTGGCAGCGCAGGTTCTGGCGTATCTGATGGAAAGATCAGCACATAGGCCACGCTGGCCGCGCCGGCCACCGCAACCGAGCCGACCACCCATTGCGTCAAAGTATCTTTTGGAAAATATTTCAACATCGCGCGCCCTTTGAAACCACGCAACCCGGCATGCCCTTGCAAGATATTATCAACCTCGGTAACCGGTAGCAAAGCAATTCAAGGGATTAATCGACCCGAATGTCATATTTGCCTCGCTCTGTCTGTGTGTTTTGCGGCTCGCGTGCGGGTTCAGACCCGGAATTCGCAGCCGATGCCCGTATTGTTGGCACCATGATCGCGCGTCACGGCTGGCGTCTGGTTTATGGCGCTGGCGATATCGGGATCATGGGGGAGGTGGCGCGCGCCGCCCAATCGGCGGGCGCCGCCACGATGGGGGTTATTCCGACCCATCTGATGCATGTGGAAAAAGGAAAGCACGATCTGGGATCGCTGGTGATCACCGAAACCATGCATGAACGCAAGAAGGTCATGTTTACCAATTCCGATGCCATCGTCGTGCTGCCCGGCGGTGCCGGGTCACTGGATGAGTTTTTCGAGGTGCTGACATGGCGGCAGTTGGGCTTGCATGCCAAGCCGATCTATCTGCTGAACACCGCCGGGTACTGGACACCGCTTGCCGATCTGATTGACCACATCGTCGCCCAAGGCTTCGCTGATGACAGCCTGAAAGGGTTTTTCAGAGCCATGCCCGATGTGGCCGCGCTGGAAACCCGGCTGGTCAAGGATCTGGCTTGACCTGATTGACCCCTGCACAAAGTGGGCGCGCGACAGCACTCATCCGCGCCAGACACGAATTGAAAGTTGCTGTGTGCAGGTATTAAAAGACAGTGCATTCCAGAAAATAAACTGTGGTGTAGAAGCTAACGGACACAACCAAAAGTTGATTAGAAGTAAAATTAAAACCTTATAACGAGAATTGATTAACGATTCGTTTTTGCGCCTTAGTTTTGACACGAAAATCGAGTGTGAAAAATCTCAGAGAAGCTATTTTCCGCAAACGCGACACAATTTTGCCAAAATGAAAGATTACCCATCTTTCTTGAAACAAAGAACGATGCAAAGTCCATCAAACGCGCTCGCAAGAGGCGTCACCATGCTTGAATTGCGCGAGTTTTGTATGGCTATGTTTATGAGAAGAATTTCCTGAATGGATTTTTAAGAGGCCGAATAAGAATAACATTGCGCGCTGCAAGGAGCCTATCCTTGGACACACGTCACCTGACTCAACTGTCCAGAATATCTGCCAGGAATGGGCCGCTGTTTTGAGAGTTGTCAGGGTGNCTCAAGTTCGACAGCAAAAAAGCTAAGTAATTGATATTATTGAGGCCANGTGGCCAAAAATGTACTACATTAAGTGGTTTAGGCAGGTTTTGGCAAGTTTAAGGCATCGAATAACTCCAATTGTTGGGGTGATGTNTTNGCAGTTCCCTCAAGCNTCGTTTCTGCGATCTGAACCTGATGGCGATGAATGCGNGCCAAAAGATCCAGTGCAGCTTGAGGGCTTGCATGATGACCCNTGGCCTTCAGGCGCATGCGCATGACCCGGTGAAGGGTAAGCGCCAGAAAGCAGATCAGCGCATGGGCGCGGATACGGTCGGGCAATCTGTGATGAACCGGTGCGATCTCGATGTCGGATTTCAGCACGCGAAAGCCGCGCTCAATATCGCTTAATTCCTTGTATTTTTGGACAGTATCTTCCGGCGTCATCTCAGGAACATTGGTCAGCAGGACAAGCCTTCCATCAAAAAGGGCCGCACGTGCGATGGCCTCTTCATCAACGGTCCAGCTAAAACGGTCCGCCGTCAGGTCTGCCTTGATGAAGCGGGTGAGTTCGGCATCGGCAATGGCGCGGACAAACCGGCTGTAAGCCCCCCGGTCTGATGCGCGCCGCCCCTTGGCTGTCTTCCCGGCGTCCTGAGAGTCGAGCTTACCAACCATCTTTTGGGCCATGGTTTCCAGCTCATCAATCCGCGCGCGACGGGTCTGACCCTGCTCCAGCGCGCGGGTTGCATCATGTGCGACAATCAGGCGGTGCCCCTCAAAGCTGGCTTCTTGCAGTCCGTCGTCATCACCAAAGTCAAAACCCTGAAATGTTTCTACCAGATCGCTATAGCGCCGCGCAGGCACGGCCAGGATGAATTCCAGCTTTCGCTCGTCCTTATTGGCCATCTCTGTCAGGTGATGGATATTGTCGAGACTGAGCAGGCCTCGATCAGCCACCAGAAT
>SL_7KL_010_BRINEDRAFT_10001198_pt1 | contig 12483 bp, 11 predicted proteins | sample SodLak_010_BRINE_FD_10663 | JGI IMG/M metagenome (IMG submission 10663)
CGCCACATGGTCCTTCGCCGTCTCGACCGCCACGGCGGCGTCACGACAATAGGCATCCGCCCCGATCGCGCGGCCGAATTCCTCGTTCAGCGGCGCCCCGCCGACCAGCACCACATAATCATCGCGGATCCCCTGCGCGACCATCGCATCGATCACCACTTTCATATAGGGCATGGTCGTGGTCAGCAGCGCCGACATCCCCAGAATATCGGGTTGCTCGCGTTCCAGCGCCTCCAGATAGGCCTCGACCGGGTTATTGATGCCCATATCGACCACCTCGAACCCGGCGCCTTCCATCATCATCGCGACCAGGTTCTTGCCGATATCGTGGATATCGCCCTTGACCGTGCCGATCACCATCTTGCCCATGCGCGGCGCGCCTGTTTCGGCCAGAAGCGGCTTCAGGATCGCCATTCCGGCCTTCATCGCATTGGCCGACAGCAGCACTTCGGGCACGAATAATATGCCATCGCGGAAATCATGCCCCACGATGGTCATGCCCGCCACCAGCGCCTTGGTCAGGATATCATAGGGCGCCCAGCCGCGCTCGAGCAGGATATGCACCCCTTCCTCGATCTCGTCCTTCATCCCGTCATAGAGGTCATCCATCATCTGCTCGACGAGTTCGTCATCGGACAGATCAGCAAGGATGATATCGTCTTCATCGGCCATATCGTCATCTCCGCGACCGTGTGACCCCGCAAAAGGGGCCTCTCAGATACCCGTTTGGGCCAGATCGCGGCGATGCACTGTCCCATTTCCGACACAGCCGGTTATCGGCGCGACCTGCGCGCCGCCAGATAGATAAAATACCGTGCGTTTTCAGCCGTCGCGGCGGCGTCGGCCTGCATTGCGCCCGCGTCGTGGCTGCGGCCCGCTGCCATCGGCCTCGGTCCCGTCGCGGGGCGAGGAGAAGCCACCCAGCACGCCCTCGATCTGCGCCAATGTGGGCGGCGGGCCGGGGGCGCGTGTGTCCAGCGCGTCGCGCATGGCGCGCAGATGCGCGGGCAGGGTGCCACAGCACCCCCCGATGATCCGCGCGCCGCTGTCACGCGCCAGCACAGCGTATTCGGCCATCAGATCGGGCGTGCCGTCATAATGGATATGCCCGTCCACATATTTCGGAATGCCCGCATTGCCCTTGGCGATGATCGGGATCTGCGTGCCTGTCGCGGCAAAGCCCAGCACAGTGCGCAGCAGATCGGACGCGCCCACCCCGCAATTCGCGCCAAAGGCCAGTGGCGGATGCGCCAGCCGCCCCACCATCTGCGCCAGATCACTTGATGTCACGCCCATCATCGTGCGCCCGGCGGTGTCAAAGCTCATCGTGCCGCACCAGGGCATCTGCGCGCGCGCGGCGGCCTCGGCGGCGGCGCGATATTCCTCGGGGGCGGAAATCGTCTCGACCCATAGCAGATCGGCGCCGCCCGCTTTCAGCCCCTCGGCCTGTTCGTGAAACATCTCGACGGCGATCTCATGCGTCAGTGACCCCATCGGCGCCATGATCTCGCCCGTCGGCCCGACAGAGCCTGCGACGATGATCTTGCGCCCGCTCGCATCCGCCACCTCGCGCCCCAGCGCGGCGCCGAGGCGGTTCAGTTCATGCGTGCGGGACTGGGCGCCATGCAGTTTCAGCCGGCTGGCATTGGCGCCGAATGTGTTGGTCAGGAACAGATCGCTCCCGGCCTCGACCGCGCCGGAATAGAGCGCGCGGATCTTGTCGGGCGCATCTGCGTTCCACAGCTCCGGCGCATCGCCCGAGGACAGGCCCATATTGAACAGCGTCGTGCCTGTTGCCCCGTCCGCCAGAACCCAGTCGCGCGTCGCCAGCAGGTCCGAGAGTGCATCTGTCATGGCCGCACCTCTTGCATACCCTGGGGGCAGGGATCAGCCGTCGGCCAGTTCGACCTTGGCCTCGGCCATGCATTGGGCGAGTTTGGCGCGGATCGTGGCCTCATCAGCCTTTGCACCCAGATCGGCAACCAGCTTTTCGATCACGACATCCGCCCCCGGTTTCGTGAAATCCGTGCGGATCACGTCCAGTGCGTAATTCTCGGCCTCTTCGCCGCTCAGACCCAGCAAATCCGCGGCCCAGAGCCCGATCTTGCGGTTGCGCCGCGACTCTGCCTTGAACATCATTTCCTGATCATGCGCGAACTTGCTCTCAAATGCGCGCTGACGCTCGTCGAATGTGGTCATCCGGGCCCTCTTTGCATGATGGACTGTCTGACCCCTGATATGGCCCCTCCGGATGCGTGCTGCAAGCGCAAACCGTCCCAAAGCCGCACGAACGCGCTGCCTTGCGATGTGGGCGGGGCTGAGCTATAGCGCACCATCATTCCCAGCCAAGACCGGAGATCCGCATGGCACGCCGCACCAAAGTCTATGAAGGCAAGGCCAAGATCCTCTATGAAGGGCCGGAGCCCGGCACGCTGGTGCAGTATTTCAAGGATGATGCCACGGCCTTCAACGCTGAAAAGCGCGATGTGATCGACGGCAAGGGCGTGCTGAACAATTTCCTGTCGGAACTGTTCATGAGCGGGCTGAACGGGATCGGCGTGCCCACGCATTTCATCCGCCGCCTGAACATGCGCGAGCAACTGATCCGCGCAGTGGATATCATCCCGCTCGAGGTGGTGGTGCGCAATATTGCCGCCGGGTCACTGTCCAAGCGGCTGGGGCTGGAAGAGGGCACCCCCCTGCCGCGCCCCATCATCGAATTCTATTACAAGGATGACGCGCTCGGCGATCCGCTGGTGACCGAAGATCAGATCCTCGCCTTCAACTGGGCCAGCCATCAGGATCTGGATGACATGGTCGCGCTGGCCGTGCGCGTGAATGATTTCCTGTCGGGGGTGATGCTGGCTGTCGGCATCCGGCTGGTGGATTTCAAGATCGAGATCGGGCGCCAGTTCGATGGCGACATGCAGCGCCTGATCGTCGCCGATGAGATCAGCCCCGATTCCTGCCGGTTGTGGGATATCAAGACCGGCACCAAGCTCGACAAGGATGTGTTCCGCCGCGATCTGGGCAGTCTGACCGACGCCTATTCCGAAGTGGCGCGGCGGCTGGGCGTGATGCCCAAATCGCCCACGCCGATCAAGCCCCGACTGATGAACTGAAGGAATTGCCATGAAACTGCGCGTCTATGTGACCCTGAAACCCGGCGTTCTGGACCCGCAGGGAGAGGCCATTCGCCACGCGCTTGGCGCGCTTGGCTTTGACGGTGTGACCGGCGTGCGCCAGGGCAAGATGATCGAGCTGGACCTGGCCGAGGAGGATGCCACCCGCGCCGAGGACATGGCACGCGAGATGTGCGAGAAGCTGCTCGCCAACACAGTGATCGAAAGCTACCGGGTCGAACCCGCCTGACCCCCCAACCGCAGGAACGATCATGGGTGCTGCCGTCTTGCGCACCTACCGCGAGGATCTGAGCATCGAGGCGGTGCCCGATCCCGTCTGCGAAGAAGATGGCGTCGTGCTGCGCACCCTGGCCTGCGGGATCTGCCGGTCGGACTGGCATGGCTGGACCGGGCATCATCCGCGGGTGAAACCCGGCCAGATTCCGGGCCATGAGTATTGCGGCGAGGTTGTGGCCGCCGGGCCGCGCTCTGGTTGGGAAATCGGCGCGCAGGTCATCGCACCCTTCATTCTGGCCTGCGGTGGCTGCGCATCCTGCCGCGCGGGCGTCTCCAATACCTGCCCTGACCAGCGCCTGCCGGGCTTTGTCGAACCCGGTGCGTTTGCCGAATATATCGCGGTGCCCCATGCCCATAACCTTACCCGCCTGCCGCAGGGCATGTCGCCTGTGCTGGCCGCCGGGCTGGGCTGCCGGGTGACCACGGCCTTTCACGCGCTCACCGACCGCGCGGCGCTAGCGCCCGGCGAATGGCTGGCGGTGCATGGCACGGGCGGGATCGGGCTGGCGACACTGATCCTGGGCCGCGCGATGGGCGCGCGGGTCGTGGTGGTCGATGTGGTGCCCGAGAAGCTGGCGCATGCGCGCGCGCTTGGTGCCGAACTGGCGCTTGATGCGCGCGACGGCGATGTCGCGCAGGCCATCCGCGATGCGACATCGGGCGGCGCGCATGTCTCGGTCGAGGCGCTGGGGATCGCGCAGACCACCAATGCCTCGCTGCATTGCCTGCGCCCGCTGGGGCGGCATGTGCAGGTGGGCATGCCCTCGGGGCCGCATGCGCGCATGGACATCGACATGAGCGCGGTCTACCAGAAAAACCTCGCGCTTTTCGGCACACGCGGCATGCCCTCGCATAAATACCCCTCGCTTCTGGGCATGATCGATGCCGGTCTGGTGGATTTCACCCCCATGATCGGACGCGAGGTCGCGTTGTCGCAGGCCGGGGCGGAACTCGCGCTGTTCGATGGCCCCATGGCACCCGGCGTGGCCGTCATCTCGGATTTTCAGGGCTGAACGTCTCGGGCCGCCAGGTGCCAGGCTGCTTCATCTTGCCAAAAATACTCAAATCTTCCGCCTGCCCGCAGCGCCCCCGCCAGCAGGGCCGCGCATTTCCTTTGCACCGGGTCTGCGAACAGGCTAAGGGCAGGGCACCCGCATCACCACGGAGGCGCAGGGCATGAAAGCAGCCGTCATCACCTATCCCGGCTCGAATTGCGACCGCGATCTTGCCGTGGCCTTCGCGCAGGCCGGGGCCGAGGTCACCCATGTCTGGCACAAGGACACGGACCTGCCTGCGGGCACGGATATCGTGGGTATTCCGGGCGGGTTTTCCTTTGGTGATTACCTGCGCTGCGGCGCGATTGCCGCGCGCGCGCCCATCGCCCGCGCCGTGAGTGAGTTTGCAGGCCAGGGCGGGCATGTGCTGGGCATCTGCAACGGGTTTCAGGTGCTTCTGGAAATGGGGCTGCTGCCCGGTGCGCTGCTGCGCAATGCGCATCTGAAATATACCTGCAAGACAGTTGGCCTGCGCGTCGCCTCTGATGCCAGCCCTTTCACCGCCGCCTATGGCCTGGGCGCTGACATCCGCATCCCCGTGGCCCATCATGACGGCAATTACACCGCGACGCCCGACACACTGGCGCATCTGCGCGACACGGGCCGCGTGGCGTTTCGCTATATCGACAACCCCAATGGCTCTGCCGATGACATCGCGGGTATCCTGTCCGAAAATGGTCGCGTGCTGGGCATGATGCCCCATCCCGAACGCGCGCTTTCCGCGCTGCAGGGCAGTGCCGATGGCCGCACGCTCTTTGATGGGCTCATGAGCGCTTTCGCGCCCGCGTGACGCCTGTGCGCTTGAGCGCGCGCGCGGTTCGCCATATCCTGCGATGATGGTATCGCCGTCTGATCTGGACAACCGCCGCACGAGCATCCTTGGCATCCCGTTATGGGGCCGGGTGGTGATCGTTGTCTTGTGCGTTGCAGCGGGGGTGACGGCCTGGTTCCTGAACAGTTTCCTGTCCGAGAATTTCGCCGATTCCACACGCAATCGCGCGGAATTGCGGCTGGTGCTCTATTCCGGCAATATCCAGTCCGAGCTTCAGCGCAACTCGGTCGTGCCGCTGTTGCTGTCGCGCGATCCGGAGCTGATAACCTCATTGCAGGACGGCAGTTTCGCCACCACCTCGCAGCGGCTGATCGATCTGCAGGGCGAAATCGGGGCCGCGGCCATCGAGCTGATGGACCAGAATGGCCGCGTTGTCGCCGCAACGGACCGTAACCAGCTGGGCAAGAACCGCAGCAACGACGCCGCCTTTGTCGAAGCGCGGCGCAGTTCCGACACGGCGTTTCTGGTCGAGGATCTCGATAGTGGCGGCTTCGGCTTCAGCTTTTCGCGCTCGGTCCGGCGCGGCAGCGAGGTGCTGGGCGTGGTGCAGGTTTCAGCCGATCTGTCCAAGTTCGAACGCAGTTGGGCGGGGTTCGCCGATGCCGTTGCGCTGATGGATTCGGGCGGTCGCATCATTCTGGCGACCGAACCGCGCTGGCGCGGACGAACGCTCGAGGATGCACTGGCGCTGCAGGACGCGTCCAGCGCGATTGCGCGTGCGCTGCGCGCCACCGCGGACTGGGCGCAGCCCACAGCGGACGGGTTCGTGCGTGGTGAGGCCGTGCTGCAATCGGAAGTGCGCGTGCCGTTTCGCGGCTGGCGGCTGGTCAGTTTCACGCGCTACGATTCGGTGCGCGAAAGCGTGAATGCGGTGCTGGCGCTGGTGCTGACCGTGTTTGCGCTGTTGCTGGCGTTGGTCTTCTACATCCTCAGCCGCCGGGCATGGTCGCAATCGGCCGTGTTCCAGCAGGAATCCGAGGATCTGCGTGCGCTGAATGCCCGGCTGCAACGCGAGATCGCGGCGCGGGTGCGGGTGCAGAAGGATCTGGCCGTGGCCGAACAGACCATTGCGCAATCGGCCAAGCTGGCGAGCTTGGGCGAGATGTCGGCCTCGGTCAGTCATGAGTTGAACCAGCCGCTTGCGGCGATGAAGACCTATCTGGCGGGCGCGCGGCTGCTTCTCAAACGCAAGCGCCCGGATGAGGCGCTGGCCGCGTTCCAGCGCATCGATGATCTGCTGGACCGCATGGGGTCCATCGCGCGCACGCTCAAATCCTTTGCCCGCAAGGGGGGGGAGGCATTCGCGCCCATCGACCTGCGCACCTGTCTGGCCGATGCGTTGACGATGATGGAGCCGATGCTGCGCGACAGCCGCGTGCTGGTCGTGCGCACGGTCCCGCCAGAGCCGGTGATGATCCTGGGCGACACGGTGCGCGTGGAACAGGTGATCCTGAATCTGGTGCGCAATGCGGTCGATGCCACGCGCGGGGTGCCTTCACCGCAGATCGATATCCTGATCTCTCAGGGAGAGACAGCCAAGCTGACCGTGCGCGACAATGGCGAGGGGATTGCCGATATCGACAGCCTGTTCGAGCCGTTTTATACCACCAAGCCTGCGGGCAAGGGTGTCGGCTTGGGTCTGGCGATTTCCTCGGGCATCGTGAGCGATCACGGGGGCCGGTTGACTGCGCTGAACGCGCCGGAGGGGGGCGCCGTGTTCGAAGTGGAATTCCCCCGCCAAACGGCCCGGCGCGACGCTGCAGAATAGCCGGACGCGCGGCGCAAGCCGCGCGCCCCCGAACAATCGGGCCCGGCTGCGATCCGGACCCGCAAACAAAAGAAGGAACACAGGGCATGAGCCGTCAGATGCGTGTCGCGATTGTCGATGACGAACAGGATATGCGCCAGTCGATCAGCCAATGGCTGTCACTGTCGGGATTCACCACCGAAACCTATAGCGACGGGCACGAAGCGCTCTCGGCGATCACGGCCGATTTTCCGGGTGTCGTGATCACCGATATCCGCATGCCGAACATGGATGGCATGGCGCTGCTGAAACGTCTGGTGGCGCTGGACAGCGCGATCCCGGTCATCATGATCACCGGGCATGGCGATGTGCCCATCGCGGTCGAGGCGATGCGCCTTGGCGCGTTCGATTTTCTGGAAAAACCCTTCGATCCCGAAAAGATGATGGCGCTGGCTGAAAAGGCCGTGCGCAAGCGCAGCATGGCGCTGGAAGCGCGGGCGCTGCGCAGCGAACTGGCCGATGGCACCACGATCATGCGCCGTCTGGTCGGCGCCTCGGATGAAATGCAGCGCCTGCGCGAGGATATACTCGATATCGGGCAGGCGGACGGGCATGTGCTGCTGGATGGCGAAACCGGCACGGGCAAGACGCTGGTAGCCCATGCGCTGCATGCCGTGGGGCCGCGCGCCGGGCGCAGTCTGGTCTCGATCAGTTGCGCGGGGTTGTCGGACGAGGATCTGGCGCAGCGCCTGTTCGGCCCCGCGCCTGACGGGCAGGCCAAACCGCTGACCGAGGCTGCGCGCGGCGGCACGCTGGTCATCGAGGACGTCGAATGCCTGTCAGAGCCGATGCAGGCGCGGCTTCTGGGCTGGCTGAACACCATCGGCACCCCGCCCGAAACGCGGGTCATGGCGATCTGCAACACCCATCGGGCCGATCAGACCATAGAGGATGCGCTGCGCCCCGATCTGTTCTTTCGCCTGACCGGGCACAAGATCACCCTGCCGCCGCTGCGCAACCGGGGTGAGGATATTCTGGCGCTGTTCAACACCTATCTGGAACAGTTCGCGGAGGAATATGGCTGCCCGGTGCCTGATGTCTCGATGCCCGAGGCCGCGCAACTGCTGCAGGCGCCATGGCCGGGCAATGTGCGCCAGCTTGTCAATATTGCCGAGCGTGCCGTGTTGCAGACCCGGCGCGAGGAAGGGGCGCTGATGTCGCTGATCATGGCCGATAACGAGGCCGCGACCGAGGCGCTGACCATCGAGGGCAAACCGCTGAAAGACCATGTCGAGGCATTCGAGCGCATGCTGATCGACAATACGATGCGCCGGCACAAGGGGTCGATCACGGCGGTGATGGAAGAATTGCGCCTGCCGCGCCGGACACTGAACGAGAAAATGGCCAAGTTCGGGCTGGTCCGGTCGGATTACGTCTGAGAGGAACGGCCCCCGCGCAGGCGGGGGCCTGCCTTGGTTATTCGATCACTTCGACCAGTTCGACGCGGCGGTTCTGCGCGCGCCCGGCCTCGGTGCGGTTTGTCGTGACGGGCGACATCGGCCCTGCGCCTGCCGGGCGCAGGCGTGACCCGTCGATCCCGTGGCGCTCGCTCAGCCACGCCACGACCGCTTGCGCACGGTCCACCGACAGGCGCAGGTTGTAGTCAAAACTGCCCACGCCATCCGTGTGCCCCACGACCAGAAGGTTCAGGTCGGCATTGCCCTCCATCAACTCTGCGACCGTGGCCAATGCTTCCGCCGATTCCGACAGGATGTCGGCGCGGTCGAATTCGAACAGGATCGCATTCACGATCACACGCCCGTCCTGCACCAGCCCCGATTCCAGCTCTTCGACCGCCTGCTGGACCAGCGGCATCTCGGGCTCTGCCTCTGGCTCGGCGACCATCGCGACCTCGGGCTCGGCGGCGGCTTCGGGTTCCGGTTCGGCCTGTGGTTCGGGGGCGAACAGATCAAGCGGCGCCATATCCTCGATCTCGACAGCGTTCACGACAATGGCCCGACGTCCGCGATAGGTCATGAAGGACAGCGAGACCACAATATCCGCAGCCTCATTCCGCGCGAGAATATACGCATTCGAATCCTCGGTCGATGTCGCGCCGAAAGGTGTGAGGCGTCCTTGCTGGCTGTGGAAAATCTGACCGTTTCCAGCCCCCAGTTCATCGCCAATCCCGTGGTACACGACCTCGAATCCGGAGCTTTCGAAATGTTGTAGATACCCGCGATAGAGCCGCAAGAGCGACAGTTCCAGCCCGTCCACCTCATAGACCATCTGCCGCCAGGCGCCCTCGACCTCGAGCGTTTCCTCGAATTCGGGATCGCGCCCGCCGGGATGGGGCGAGGCCAGGAATTCGATCTCGGCGAAATCGGTGAAATCATCGCGCGTGATATAGCCCTCGGCGGGCAGGGGCACCATGGGATGGGGCATCGCCCCCTCGATCCCGCGCGCCGCTGCAGGGGCCGCAAGAAAGGCCGCGCCAAGCGCGACCCAAAGGCATGTCATCAATGCCGGGAATCCGTATCGGATCATGTCACTGTCCTTTGCACATGAAGATCGACGCAGGATAGGGACAAGCTGCTGCCACTTCCCCCTTCAAACAGAGGGGGAGGCGCATTTTATGGCGCATGTGCTGCAGTTATTGCAGCAGGCCGCGTGTGTCAGTCATCGGCAAGCCAGTTTTCGGCCTCGGCGACCTGATCGACGATGATGCGGTCCTCTGCGCTCAGTTGTGACAGGACACGCAGCAGCGCGGTGGTCTGTTCGCGCCCCGTCCGTTCCTCGTATTCGACATAGACGCGCAGCGCAGCGACCGGGTCGCGTTCGACACCGTTGCCTTCCAGATAGGCGTTCGACAACTCTCTGACCGATGTGGGTTGGTTGTTCTCGGCCGAAATGGTCAGCCAGTGGATGGCGCGTTCAGGGTCGTGGACAGGGCCGCGATCCGGGTCCTGATAGAGCCGCGCCAGATCGATCATGGCGCGCACGACATCGGCCTCGGCGGCCGTGCGCAGCAGGTCATAGGCGCGGTCGTAATCGGGTTCCGTGCCGCGCCCGTCGATATACAGCTTTCCCAGCGTCTGCTTGGCATGAACAAAACCCTGCGCTGCCGAGTCCGTGTACAGGCGATAGGCGGTTTCCGCGTCGCGCTCGACCCCGCTGCCCATCTCATAGGCCCAGCCCAGCCGCCATTGCGCCTGCGCATGGCCTGCCTCGGCAAGCGGGCGGAACAGCTCCAAGCCGCGCTCTTCATCGCGCTCGGGGCCACCGTGCCGGGCCATGGTGCCCAGATAATAGATGACGCCCAGATCATAGATCGCGTCAGTGTCACCGCGCTCGGCCTCTGTTTTCAGCCGCTCATAGCGGTCGAGCGGGCTTTGCGCGGTGGCGGGGATGGCCATGCCCAGGGCCAGAAGAACAGCGCTGAATGCGGGGCGAAAAACAGGCTTGATCATGGGTCATGTCCTATCCATGGGTGGGGTCAGTTCGGGAGCGCCGTGGTCCAGTGGCAGGACGTGGCGCGGCCATTCTCCAGTGTCACGATCTGCATGGCGTCGGTCTGCCACAAGCCATGCTCGATCAGCCATTCGCTGGCCTGCGCGCTGTCCTGTAGCGCGCCCAGTGCCGCGCCTGCGCGCGTTGCCGTGCCCGGCGTGTCGGCAGTGCCGAGTTCCGCGCAATCCAGACCGGCGGCATCAGGGTCCAGCGCATCGGGCGCGTCGCAGGGCAGGGGGCCGCAATCGGCCAGTTCGCTCTCGCTGATCTCGCGCTGTCCGGCAGCCACGATATCGGCGCGCATGCCCTGCACCGGGCGCATGGCAAAGCGCCATTCCACATGCGGGCCGATACCGAATTCCTCGGGCGGGGCGACCGTGTCGCTGCCAAAGATATCGGCCAGATCGGCGCGCCGCGCCGCGCCCAGATTGACCGCGCGCAGCCGGATCAGCGACAGGGTGAAGGGGCCGCCAGCGCCTTCGGGCGTGATCTCGATATCCTCTTGCGTGATGTGCAGCCGACCGTGGCGGGCAAATCCGGTCCGGGCGGCAAAGACCTCTGCCGCGCGCGCGACCGGGGCCAGCTCGGCGTCGGGCCAGCGCAGCGATGATGGGTCCGCGTTCTGCCGCGCGGGCAGTGCCGCGTCCAGCGCGTCGGGGTCCTTCGCGTCAAACCCCTGCAGGAAATCGGCAAGCGCCGCATCCATGCTGTCGGGCGCGGGCGCGCCCTCCTCAGTCGTCTGCCCCTCGCGGCGCTGATGGGGCGGCAGGGGGGCGGCGATGACATGGCGCTCCAACCCCTCGAACCCCTGTTGCCAGACCGAGATCAGCGCGAGCATGGGCGTGCCCTCCTGCGGAAAGCCCGCCGAGAGGACCGTATCCAGCCGGTAGCTTTCGGCACAGCCGCGCGAGGCGGGAATGCGCGTGTCCTGGTGCAGTGTCTGGCTGTCGCCATCGGGATAGGCAATTTCCAGCCGGTAGCCGCGCAGATCCTCGGGGCGGGTGCAGAATTCAGCGGCGGCGGGCACCTCTTCATGCCCCAGTGTCAGCGTAAACTCGCCCCATGGCGCCCCATCCGTGGGCCGGTCAGGGTTGGGAACGCGGATACGGGTCTGTTGATCGGCTTCATTGGCCTGCCCGATCCCCTGCGCATAAAGCACGGTTGCGGGGCGGCGGATCTGCAGATCGCCCAGCATGGGGGCGGCGGCACCCATCGCATCGCGGCGCACCTCCTCCAGCGCGGCAAAGGGCGCGGCCTCGACTGCTGCCATATCCTCTTCGCCGCGACCAGTGCGGAAGGGGCTGCCCTGCACCCAGGCGTTGCGCTCCAGATCGACGACAAAGACATTGGCAAAGGGCAGGCCCGACCCGCGTTGCAGACCATAGGTCTTGAACGCGAAATAACGCCCGTCCTCGGAAAAGCCGATGCTGCGGTCATGGGTGAAATGCCCGGCAGCGGCAGGCAGGGCCATCACTGCCCAGAGGGCAAGCGCACGCCCGATCATAGCGGTTGCGCGCGCAGTTGCGAGGGCATCGCGCGGTCCTTGAGCTTGGTGAAACTGCCCGACATGTCCTGCAGCTTCGCGTCCCATTCGGGATTGGGCTGCTGCCCCTCGATCGTGCGGAAATAGGCCTGCAGCAGGCAGGCGACGGCCAGCGGCTCCAGCACGGCCTGCTTGACCGACCAGGCCAGAATGAAGGCGATCACCACGCCCATCGCCGACATGCCGCCGGGATAGAGATTGGTGATCAGCGCCGCCGGGGCCAGCATCACCAGAAACAGAAGCGCCATCAGGCCATAGACAAACAGCGTGATCCAGGCGGCGTTCTTCAGCATGGGTTTGTAATTCTGCGCATAGAGCACCAGCGCCGTGCGCGCCGAATCCCACGGGTCGGTGGCGCGGGTGCGCAGGCCATAGGC
>SL_7KL_010_BRINEDRAFT_10001199_pt1 | contig 12480 bp, 9 predicted proteins | sample SodLak_010_BRINE_FD_10663 | JGI IMG/M metagenome (IMG submission 10663)
GAGTTTGCCCGTGTCCTCGTCAGCGAGGGTAATTTTCTCGCCGTCTTCAGGAACTTCGATTAGTTCGTTGCTCATAAACATTCACGAGTTTTTACGGCATCCTAAAAGGCCTGCCGTTATTGCTCTGTCTCATGTGTGAACAATAGCCACTGCCGAGCGAGGGCGACGGTATATGTGTCTCCACGACGTACGACGGCTATGAAACGCGGGGCAAAAATAGCGATCGGTGCGGCAGTTGCGGCAGCGGCGACATGGGTCGGATGGGGCGTCTACTCATCTCGAACAACAGCACAGGTAGCGTACGAAGTTGTTGGAACAGCCAACGGTGTTGAACGGCGTCGATATCCTGCGCTTGTTACTGTTGAAACCACTGCTGAGGACCGATCGACTGCATTTAGACGACTGTATCGGTACATTACGGGCGCAAATGATGGTGGCACAGAGATTGCGATGACTGCACCTGTCCGAACCGCAGGTGAACGCATGGAGATGACCGCGCCGCTTCGAACCGAGTCTGCAGGCTCTGGTGTTCGCATGGCGTTCTATCTTCCTGCATCATATGCTCCTGAAACTGCCCCAACACCAACGGAAGTCGGTGTCTCGCTCACGGTTGAAGCCCCACGTGAGATTGCCGTGTATCAATTCAGTTGGTATGCAACAGGCGATCGGATCAAACGAGCAACTGACCACCTCCTCTCAACATTGGAAGAGAACGGTATCAGACCGACCGGGAAACCGTTCATGATGCAGTACAATGCGCCATGGACGCCACCGTTCTTACGGCGACATGAAGTTGCCGTCCCGATCGAACCGTAGTAACCCGTCCCGGATCGCCGGGTTCCGTGGCTTTTATTCAATTGCTATCGGTGCCTCCAGTATGCGAGTTATTGTACACGGCGGTGCTGGTGGTATTCCTGAGGAACCTGACACACGACAGGAGGTGCTAGATGACGCTGCCAACGCAGGTGCAGCTACGTCGGATCCGCTTGACGCGGTCGAAAGCGCACTCAAAGTGCTTGAGTCGAATGATCGGTTCAACGCTGGCTACGGCGGTGCCATTCAGTCGGATGGCGTCGTTCGCACTGACGCGGGTATTATGCGAAGCGATCGGGACGCAGGCGCTGCAACCTCAATGGCGGGTATTGAACATGCAATCTCCGTCGCTCGTGTTGTCCTCGAAGAGACACCACATGTGCTCATTGCTGGCGATCACGCTGTTGACCTCGCGTCGGATTTCGGCATTGAAACAGGCGTTGAGCTCCGGACCGAGAAAACAACCGCCCGGTTTACGGAAGAAAATCCACCGCAAGGGTCACCTCGTGAGCACCTCCAATGGCTCGAAACACGGTTTGGTACCGGTGCAGATCAGGCCGGTGGATCAACAGCAACACCGAACGACAAACATGCACCTGATCACGATACGGTTGGTGCTGTCGCATACGATGGAACGATGTTTGTTGCGGCGACCTCTACTGGTGGTCGATCGTTCGCACTCGCAGGTCGTGTGGGCGATGTTCCACAGATTGGCTCCGGATTCTATGCGTCTCCTGCTGGTGGGGCAAGTTCCACTGGCGCTGGCGAAGATATTGCAAAGACAACGCTCACTCGGCGTGCTGTTCGTCATCTCGAACGAGGAATGGATGCACAGACTGCAGCAGACCTTGCGATCGAAGAGTTTGGTGAACTCACCGGCTCATCCGCAGGCGTGATTGTCCTTGATGACTCCGGCGCAGGCAGTGCATTCAACAGCGATGGGATGCAGACTAGTGTTGCTCAAAAATAATGTTACTCACTGATCAATCGTCTCTTTGACGTATATCTCATCCAAATTAATCGTTGGCTCGCGCCGATCCGATCTGTCCGGTGCTGGTTCTGTTTCAACATTCGGCGCGGCAGCCTGTGTGCGTTCCATCAACCGTTCATGCGTGCTCAGTTCGTCTTCATCATCCGAGGTTTGTTGTGTATATGAGCCGTCAGCATGCATTACCCAGCGCTTTCTAGTATCCGAGAGCATTATTTCTAAGATGTCGTCCAGTTCGTCTTTGTGTTCCGGATCTGTTACTGGCGTTACGGCTTCGACCCGTCGATCCAGGTTTCGCGTCATCCAATCTGCTGACCCAAGGTAATGTTCCGGCTCACCATCATTCTCGAATCGGAAAATCCGTGAGTGCTCCAGAAACCGCCCAACAACGCTGTGGACGCGCACAGTTTCGCTCACATCTTCGATACCTGGCCGGAGGCGACAGATACCACGGCAGATGAGGTCTATCTCAACACCGGCCATAGAGGCCTCGTAGAGTTCGCTCACGATCTGTGGATCCTCGATCGCATTCATTTTTGCCGTGATTCGTGCCGCTTTTCCAGCCTCCGCGTTCATTCGTTCACGGCGAATGAGTTCGGTCATCCGATCACGAAGCGTCTCCGGTGCAACCAACAGCTTTCGATACGTCTCCTGTCGGGAGTGACCGGTAAATGAATTGAATAGTCTGACAAGGTCTTGTCCAATATCTCGGTCCGCCGTAAAGAGGCCAAGATCAACATACGACTTCGCCGTTTCTGAGTGATAGTTTCCAGTCGCAATGTGTGAGTACAGCGTCACGCCATCATCTGAGCCCTCGTCACGAACCGCAAGCGCAACTTTGCTGTGCGTTTTTAATCCGATCGTTCCGTATGCAACGTGGATTCCCTCTTCTTCGAGCCGTTTGACCCATCGCAGGTTGTTCTCCTCATCGAACCGAGCTTTCAACTCAACCATCACCGCAACCTGCTTGCCGTTCTTTGCGGCTTCGATCAAACTGTTGACCACCTGTGAGTCTGGCGCAGTTCGATAGATTGCAGCCTTGATTGCAAGCGTATCAGGGTCATGTGCAACGGTGTCAAGAAACGTTTGCACTGTTGTCGAAAAAGAGTGATATGGATGATGGACGAGAATATCTTTTTTCGAGATTTCCTCAAAGAGCGTCTCTGGAGTCTCCTCATCGACACTGCTGAACCGTGGATGTGGCTGTGGTGTCCATGGCTCAACTTTGAGGGCTGGTCGATCGAGTTCGAGCAGGTGCCAGAAATCCTCAACTGCAAGCGGCTCGATACGCTCAAACACCTCTTTGGGATCGAGCGCTAACTGTTCGATAAGTAGCTCTTTGACGTTCTCGGGCATATCTGCGGCCACTTCGAGCCGAACAACCGTCGCAAACCGACGCTGTCTGAGAACGTCTTCAATCATCTCGATAAGGCCTTCTGCAACGTCCTCATTTCGTCGTACCTCCGCATTCCGGGTCACACGGAACGTTGAGGCATCCACAACATCCACGTTCGGGAACAACAGATCAAGGTTGTGTTCGACCACCTGTTCGATCGGTACAAATCGGGCCGTCTCAATTTCTGAAATATCTCCTGTATGTGGTGACTCAACAGGAACGAGCCGTGGGCGATTTTTTGGGATTTTCACTCGAGAAAACTTCGTTTCCTCCCCATCTTGTTCTGTGACCACTGCAAGCGAGAGACTCAGATTTGAAATGAACGGAAACGGGTGAGCTGGATCAAATGTCAGCGGTGTGAGCGTGGGGAGGATCGACCGCTCAAAATATGATCGAAGCGATTGCTGTGTCTCTGCCGAAAGGGCTGTGTAGTCTGTGATTTCGATTCCCTCCTCCGCAAGCGCAGGCAGTATCTCATGTTGAAAACAGCTCACATGGGTATTGAGTAGCTGCCGACTGAATTCTAAGACCTCTTCCCACTGTTCAGTTGGTGTTCGGCCATCAACCGTCTGTTCTGTCACGCCGGCTGCGATCTGCTGTTTGAGCCCTCCGACACGTTTCATAAAGAACTCGTCCATATTCCCAGTGAGGATTGCGAGGAACTTCAACCGCTCAAGTAGCGGATTTCTTTCATCGAGTGCCTCCGTAAGCACACGCCATTGAAACGAAAGTTCGCTTAGCTCACGATTGAGATAGAATGTTGAATCATCGAGCGGGAGGTCAGGTGATACGGTCCTGTCTGACTCACGGACGATCGGCGGAATCTGTGCTGGCTCACGTTCTCTCTGTGCCTGCAACTGACCATTGTCTACTTGTCCGTCTGCGGGGTCTCCATGTTCGCCTTCGTCTTCTTTGGAGGTCATGTCGATGCGTATTCTAGGGCGTTTGTGCTGGTGGCGAGACGAATTTTTTGTCTGGCCGCTCTTGGATCGTTTCTGTTGCGTTGTACTGAATGATCTTGTCAGCACGCCAGTCGTACGCCGTGAGTGTGCCGCCGTACACACAGCCGGTATCAAGCCCGACTGCATGCGCTCTCACAATCGGGCGCTCGAGGACGGTATGACCGAAAAAGACACGCTGTGGGCCTGCATATTTGTCGAACCGAAATGGCCGGTCGTAGCTTCCGCCCGGCACAAGTGAGCGGGTGTTCTGTAGATCATCGACATCGTGATCAGCCAGCGGCTTTCGCGGATCAATTCCACCGTGAACGATCAACGTGTCCGCAAATGAAATCGCAACCGGAAGCGACTGAATCCATGCCAGATCATCCGTAGTCAACTCTGGAAGGGATTTTGTGCCACGAAGGAGTTTCTCCTCGTTGTTCCCCCGAACTGAGAAGATGTTCGGACTGTCTCGAACCAACTCTATGACCCCCGCGCTGTCTGGACCTTTTCGAACGAGGTCGCCAACAACGACAACAAGGTCTGTTGCGGTTACATTGAGCTGTTCGAGAAGGTCAGTAAATTCATCAAGACACCCGTGTACGTCTCCGACTATGTAGACATCCTCCCAGTTGTCAGGATCCAGTCGTTGGTGCTGTGACTCGATCGTTGCGCTGAATTCAGGAATCGCCATTCGTTATCTCAGTATGGGTTTCAAATGGATAAACAATTGCTAAGAGTATGTTATATGTCTATATAGACCACACCAAAATCGAGTTTGAAAGACAGACCATCGAACTCCCGCAACTTCTTTGCCGTCCTCTTGCAAATTCACCTCATATGAGCATTGGACCGCTTGATGATGATGCAGTTGACAGCTACAGAGAGGCAGGAGCGATCCTCTCTGATGTGATGAATGAAGCCCGAGCGATGGTTGAGCCGGGAACCACCCATTTAGAGGTTGCAGCGTACGCGGAAGATTACATCCGAGAAGAGGGTGCTGGACTCGCCTTCCCTGTTAACATCAGTATTGATGCGGAAGCGTCACACGCGACGCCTGGGCGTGACGATGAAACCGTATTTGGTGAGGAGATGGTTTGTTTAGACATCGGCGTTCATGTCGATGGCTACATTGCAGACGCTGCCGTCACCGTTGACCATTCTGGGACACCAGACCTCGCTGAAGCCGCAGAGGAGTCGCTTGCAGCGGCCGTTGATGCGGTTGCTCCGGGCGTCGAAGTCGGCTACATTGGTGGCGAAATCGAAGACGTCATTACGAGCTATGGATACACTCCAGTTCTCAACCTCACTGGCCACGGCGTCCAGCAGTATGACGCGCACACGGGTCCAAATATTCCAAACCGTGGTGTCGAACGGAGCGTTGAATTGGAGGTTGGGCAAGTGATTGCGATCGAACCGTTCGCAACAGATGGCCGCGGAAAGGTAACTGAAGGGACGGATGAAGAGATCTACGAGCAGGTTGGAAGCGGCTCTGTCCGCGATCGACGCGCGCGCAAGGTCTTAGAAGAGATCGAAGCATTCGAAAACCTTCCATTTGCTGCTCGATGGCTTGACAACTCCCGTGCGGATATTGCACTCCGTCGCCTCAAAATGGCAAACATCGTCAAAGGCTATCCAGTATTAAAAGAAGATGACGGGCAGCTTGTGAGCCAAGCAGAGCATACACTCATTGTCACTGAGGATGGCTGTGAGGTCACAACCGCAGGGATTCACAGCTTCGATTAGCCCCGCAGTGACGGAATAGCTATCAAACCCGCTGCAAACTGTTTGACATGGAACAGCTGTTTGCACCGTGGCGAATTGAGTGGATCAAGCGTGAGCGCGACCCGATCGATGGCTGTCCGTTCTGTGTCCTCCCGGAGGAAGCGGATGACCGGTCGAACCAGATTGTTGCGCGGAGTGAACATAGCTTTGTTCTGTTGAACAATTATCCGTACAATCCGGGGCATGTGATGGTCATTCCACGACAACACACTGGCAAGTACACTGATCTTTCTGAAACGGAGGTTCTCGATCATGCGCTGTTACAACAGCGAACATTGGAGGCAATCGAGTCCGGAATGGGGTCAGAAGGCGTCAATACCGGGCTAAATCTTGGGCCTGCAGCAGGGGGTTCGATCGGTGACCATCTCCATACACATGTCGTTCCACGCTGGCGCGGTGATACGAACTTCATGCCCGTTCTGAGCGACACAAAAGTGATCGTCCAAGCGCTAGAAGAGACGTATACACAGCTCTATGCAGCATTCGCAGCACTAGATGAGGCAATCGTTCCGGACGTAACAGACGATGAAACCGAACCGACGGCTGCTGTTCACTTTTCGTTTGATCTATAGTTGGACACGCTCGTAGCAACAGCTATGGAACCGCTTGACACTCCCGTTTTGGACAACCACATGCATCTTGACCTCGAACACGGGCAAGGACTCTCCGCTGTGAACGATTTCGTTCATATGGGTGGGACACACCTGTTGGTCGTCAACAAACCATCATGGCACCTCGGTGTTGAGGCTGATGAGCCCGCAGCGTTTGCACACGTGTTCGAAACCACCATCGATGCGGTCGCAGACGCAACCGAGCTTCTTCCAGGCCGCGGCTGGCCCGTCCTTGGTGTACACCCCGGACTGATATCTCGACTCGTCGACGAGCGTGGGTTTACACCCGAGGATGCAGAATCGCTCATGAGAGGTGCGATCGATGTTGCCGCGACATATGTCGATCGTGGCGACGCGCTTGCGCTAAAATCCGGTCGGCCGCACTACGAGGTTACGGATGCGGTGTGGGAGGCGTCGAACAACGTGATGAAACATGCGTTCAAGCGTGGCGCAGAGCTGGATTGTGCGGTGCAACTGCACACAGAGGCATCGGAGGATTTGACTGAGATCACAGCGTGGGCTGCCGATCGCGGCCTGTCACCACACAAAGTCGTCAAGCATTACGCAGGGGGGAGACTGGCCGGCCCTACGCCAAGCGTGATGAGCAACAAATCGGATATTGAGACTGCGGCAACCGAGGACGCGCCGTTCTTGATGGAGACTGATTTCATTGATGATCCCGATCGCCCCGGGGCAGTGCTCGGATTAAAAACGGTTCCACGGCGTGTTCGATGGCTGCTTGCAGAAGGGTATGATGAAGCTGTGCGGAATGCACACATTGACACACCAAAAAAGGTATATGATATCAATACAGAGGGGACTCTCGGCTAGCGGTTTTAGCGAGTGTCTGAGACACCCTCGCGTACACCGGCAAAGAGGAAAGGCATTTGAGTACAGCGTGGAACGTTCAAAACATGAGTGACGAGCCCGCCGAAACGTTCTACTCGGAAGAACGATGGCAAAACTGGCTAGCCCGTGTCGAAGAAGAAGAGCTTGATCCGGAGAACGAAGACTCAGCACGACTGCTGATTAATCTGCAAGATGATGCTGCAATCGCTGTCGTCAAGGTGTTGACTGCATTCGATGACGATCGAATTGATGAGGAGCTTGCTGTTTCGAAACTCGGAGAAATCCGTGAAATCGTTCTCGCACAGGTCGAATTCGAGGATGAAGAGAAGACGATACTTATTGATGGCGTTCAGACAAGCCTTGTTCCTGTCTTTTACGCTGCAGAGGAGTTCATTATCGCAGGCGAAAGCGGTGACGCACCGGTTGATGAGTATATTGCAGCCGCAGCAGACGCAGAAGCAAGCGAAGAGCTTGATGCCGCACTGAGCTATATTGTGCAGGCTGGCACGCTGATTATTGCTGGCGAGGAACTGGATATGTCGATCGCCGAAGAACTCGAATACGGGCTTGTTGCAGAGTGGGTCAACGGACTTGACAGCCTCCAAAGCGCACTGAGCGATCCTGAAGTTGTTGAAGAGGACTAGTCGCGCATCTGTTGGGGGTGTCCTTTTTATCCCTCGGTGTTCTCATCTTCTGTAATGTCTTTGTTGGGGGACGATCGGGCACAATCCGTCCAGGTCGGAGCCGTGCTCTTATTTGGTATTTTGATTGTCTTCTTAGCAATCTGGCAAGCACAGGTTATCCCAACAGAAACCAACCAAGCGGAGATACAACACAGCGATACCGTTCAGTCCCAACTCACGGATATTCGAAACAGCATTGTCTCGACGACGACAACCGGTGTCAAATCGGAGCGGGTCAACATTGGCCTCAGATATTCAAGCCGCGTCTTATTTGTCAATCCTCCACCGTCGGATGGTACATTACGTACGGTGGGGACAGACGAGACACAGGTGACAATTGAGAACGCGACTGCAGACGGTGAGGGCGGCGCAATTGATTCCGTCTGGGATGGCAGCGATCGATCGTACGACTCCGGATTTTTACAGTATACCCCATCATATAACCAATACTCGACTGCCCCAACAACACGGTATGAGCACTCGGTGTTGTATAACGAATTTACGGATGCACAGCTGCCGATCACCGGCCAGCAACTGATTGATGGCGATCAAATAACGCTTGTTACTGTTCAGGGCTCATATCAACGATCAGCAGCGGGCTCAGAGCCGGTCGATATGTCCGTTACGAGTGCATCAAGCAATCGGGTGTCGATTCGTGGTGATGGGGAGCCGATCGTGCTCCGACTGCCGACTGAGCTCAACGAATCGGTCTGGGAAGAGCTGTTTGAAGATGAACTTGCGAGTGGACATGTTGAATCCGTCACTGTTGATGACCAAACATTGAAATTGGCGCTCAACGAGAGCAAGAGCTACGATCTTCGCATGGCAAACGTTCGCTTTGGCAGCGATCGAGAGGCCACCAAAGAGCCGGAATACATCACGGCTATCTCCGGTGACGGTGCCTCTGTTCCAAAACAGAGCAACCTTCGATTAGTTGCTGAAGTTCGCGATCGGTTCAACAATCCGGTAAGTGGCGTTCCCGTTACTGCAGACCCAACCCAAGGGAGTGTCGCAGAGCCAACGCGCCGATCGGATTCGAACGGGCAGGTTCGATTCCGGTATACGGCATCGGAGACCGCCGGTGAGGATACAATTTCGTTGAATGCCCCTGATGCTGCCACAGATGTTGTCCCAGAGACGATGACAGTAAACGTGCTTGAGGAGGGGGCTGCGCCCCAGATCGACCCGCTTCAATTTGGTCAAAACGAGTGGAACGAGGCGACCCCTGAGAACCGTGTTGTTCATGATGGGGCAACAGTCCCCTGGCGTCACAGAGCCGATCGGGTTGAATTAGGCTACCCTCGGGATGAAACATGGGATACGCCGAAACCAGTTGGATACTGGCCGCTCGATGAGCGGATTGGAACGCGAGTGTATAATCTGGCACCTGACACACCAGCGTCAGATGGCCGTTTTCGTGATAATACGGAAAATCCACAAATAAGTGATGTTCGTAGCCGTGGCATTCTCGTCCCACAAGCATCCAACCGTGAGCGAGGTGCATATGATTTTGCTAGCGAGGATGGTCGTTATATCGATATTGATCCAACCGATACTATTGGTGGGTCCTTCTCTCTCTCACTATGGGCCCATCTAGATGACACATCAGATGATAGTCTCATTTTTTTAGGTCGAGGCGAAGGTAGTGGAGATACGCTCGAACTCACCGCTAACGGCGATGAGGTTCAAGCGACGCTTGCTGGCGAAACAGCCACTGCTGATATTTCTTCAAGTCAGTGGAATCACATTTTCGTTGTCTATGATGAAGAAGAGATGCAAGTATATGTCAACGGGGAATCCGGAGGTCAAGTAGATGTTTCGGGGGCAACAGTCAATGGATTTGAATCGATTTTGGTAGGCGGCGTTGAAAATCAACCGGATCGAACGGTACCTGGAAAACTAAGCGAGGTACGACTATATGATATTTCACAGACAGAAACTGAAGTCCAGAATCTCTATCAAGTGATTACGGATGGGTATTTATTAACTGATCAAAAATCTTCGGAGGTTCCGCTTGATCTTGACTCAGTACAGTTGACCGATGTTGATGCGCGGTTTCCACAAGGAGACGACACAGAAATCAGCGTTGATGTCATTGCAGAGACAACCGATGGGGCCATACGAGTTGGGAATGCGATACTAACTGAACCAAACACCCAGACATATGATCTTACGTGGAATGATTCGGTTGAGGATAAGGTCGCGCAAGAATTTCGATTAAATATCACGCTGTCAACGGAAAACCCAGAAGCAACAGCATCATTCGTTACTGGACGGATTGATGGAAATACGACTGATCGGACCGGAGATCTCAGAGGGAACGTCTCTTTTGATGATGTCGATGGATCGACACGGTCAATTCAAGATGCGACTGTAACTGTCGGAGATAATGTTGCAACGACTTCGACAAATAGTTCTGGTGAGTATGCATTTTCAAACCTGTTTATTGGTACATATGAGGTTACAGCGGAGCAGTCTGGGTTTACCACTGGAAATACGACGGTTGAAATTGAAGAGGACAGTAAAACACCAGGCAATATTACTCTTGAGCCACAGTATGGCATCGTTGAAGGGAGTGTCGTTGATCAAGATGGCGATCCAATTGAGGGCGCCACAATAACGTCAGAAGTATTGGAACGTGAAACGACAACGGATGCTGATGGAGAGTATCGGCTCGAAAATGTTCTGGCCGTACAACAAGACTTTACTGCTGACGCAGATGGGTTCAGCAGCCAACGTCAGCTCACAACGATTTCAGAAGACAGCACAGTAACGCTTGATTTCTCTCTCACGGAGAATGTTCGCGAGATTTCAGGAACGGTCTTTGATAGTTCCACTGATGATCCAATTGATGGTGCAACAGTCACAATCGAAGAGACTGGCCAGACACGAACAACTGCAGAAGATGGAACGTATAGCTTTGAGAATGCACCACAACAACAACTTACTCTGACTGCTGAAGCGGATGGCTATGTAGCAGAGACAACGGAAACAGCTGGTGATGACAGTGCTGATTTACCAAATTTTGATTTTAATCTAGAACAAAATATCGGGCAGTTCAATGGGACAATAGCGGATGCAGATGACGAGTTCGCACTTGAGGCTGAGACAACAATCACCGCAACACGAGTTAGTGATGATGAAACGTTCAGTACGACAGTTACACCTGGTGATGGTGATGATCCTGGTACGGAGTATCCGTATGAGTTGTCTGTTGAGCCGGGTGAATACACGATCGTCGCTGAGGCAGATGGATATGAAGATGACACATTTGAAGGGACCGTCGATATCGAAGCCGGTGATAATATTACTGGTGTTGACTTTGAGATGGTTGCATTACCAGGAGAGATCGAAGGGCGTGTTGTTGACAGAGATTCTGGTGATGGAATTGGCGATGCAACAGTAACGATCGAGGAGCTTGGTCTGTCTGTTGATGCAGAGCCATCCAATTTAGCTGGAGACTTCGTATTTGAAGAAGTACCACGAGGAACATACGCGGTGACTGCAGATGCGCCGGAATACCAACCACGATCGGAAGAGGTACAAGTTGGACCTGGACAGACAGTCGAGCAAAACTTCCCATTAGAGGGACCACCAAATGCAATTATCGCAAGTAACGCGGTTCTAGATAGTAACGATCGACTTGAACGATCATTTGAAGTTACAAATAGCTCTGGCCAGGTATTCGCCTTCACCATCAATCTAGATGATGACGAAGGTGGGGTTATAGAGTTGGATATTGGCAATAACGAAGACACAGATGCCACACTCATTTTGACTGATAGCTCTGTAGATGAAATACAAACCAGTTCTGGAGTTAACCTTCTTGATAGTAGTACATATCAAACAGACAATGGAATACGTATTCCACCTACAGACTATGACCCTGACCCGGATAATGATGATGATCTCGAAGCGTTACTCTCTAGTATAATAGAATCGCTTGACGGCGATACGACCACTACTGACCCAGACCAGATTCGTATTGAACTTGCCGTTCGATGAATTATAATAAAATTAAACGAGTTTGAGCAAGCAGTTTACGATTTGGGCTATATATATATTCCCAGAACCACTCAGAGTGGCGTTGGATTGTCAAATACTATTGTGACCGCCGATAACTCCATCAATAAATAATCAAACCTCGATTGAGGGAGTCGTTAACTAGACTGTACCCATTGGCGAACATACTATTTTAAGACTGACAAGACGGATTCAATAGAGATTACAAATTCAATAATTGAATTTTGACGGTAGGCACAACAATCAACCATACTGCCTGTTACTCCAGTAATTAACAGAGAACCGTATGATAATCGACGATCGACGTAACTCCCATCGACAGACCCATATGTCACTGTTCTCAATCACTCCCTATGACAGCAGTCGGGATCGACGCCATCGAAATCTGGTC
>SL_7KL_010_BRINEDRAFT_10001200_pt1 | contig 12472 bp, 10 predicted proteins | sample SodLak_010_BRINE_FD_10663 | JGI IMG/M metagenome (IMG submission 10663)
ACGGACATCGGCGGGACAGAACCGCACCCTGTCCCCGAGCCGCTCGGCCACGGCCGCTCCGTCCGAGCTCGGCAGATCGACGATCACCGCGCAGGCGCCCGTAGCGACCAACCGCTCCACGGTCGCCAGCCCGAGGCCGGAAGCCCCACCGGTGACCAACGCAACGGACGAGCCCAACTCCATCGTTCTTCTCCTTGTCGGCTATGCGATTCATCACGGTGAGCGGACGACATCGGCCAGCTCGAGGTCGGTGGATGCCGCGTGCTCGCGCTCGACCCGAGGACGCCTCAGAGCCCGAGGTCGCGGCTGATGATCAGCTTCATGATCTCGTTCGAGCCGGCCCAGATGCGGGTGACCCGGGCGTCCGCCCAGGCCCGAGCGACCCGGTACTCGCGCATGTACCCGTAGCCACCGTGCAGCTGCACGCAGCCATCCAGGATCTGCCCCTGCACATCGGCGCTCCACCATTTGGCCTTGGCGGCGTCGGTCGCCGTCAGCTCACCACGGTTGTGGGCGAGGATCTGCTGGTCGATGTAGGTCTGGGTGACCTCGGCCCGGGTCACCAGGTCGGCCAGGAGGAACGCGTTGTGCTGGAAAGAGCCGATGGGCTTGCCGAAGGCCGTGCGCTCCTTGACGTAGCCCAGCGTCTCGTCGAGCAGGATCCGGGCGTGGGCGATGTTGGAGACCGCGCCGTTGATCCGTTCCTGCGCCAGGTTCTGCATCATGTGGACGAAGCCACGGTCCAGCTCCCCGATGAGGTTGTCCTCGGGGACCCGGACGTCATCGAAGAACAGCTCGGCGGTGTCCGCCTCCGGTTGTCCGATCTTGTCCAGCACACGGCCGGGATCGAACCCCGGCGTCCCCCGCTCGATGGCGAAGAGGCTGATGCCCTTCGCTCCTTGATCGGGCGAGGTACGAGCGGCGACGATCACCAGATCAGCGGTCGACCCGTTGGTGATGAAGGTCTTCGATCCGTTGATGAGCCAGTCGCTGCCGTCACGGACCGCGGTGGTCTTCAACGCGGCGAGATCCGAACCGGCCGATGGCTCGGTCATCGCGATGGCCGTGATCAACTCACCGGAGCAGAACCCCGGCAGCCACCGCTCCTTCTGCTCGGGCGTGGTCAGATCGACCAGGTAGGGCGCGCAGATGTCGACATGGATGGAGAAGGTCGACGCGGTCGCGAGCGACGCTCGGGCCAGCTCCTCGGCGAACACCGCGTTGAAGCGGTAGTCACCCGCCTCGCCCCCACCGTACGCCGCCGGGACCCCGAGACCGAGGAAGCCTTGCGCTCCCGCCTCGAGCCACAGGTCCCGCGGGTGGTGGTGGAGTTGCGCGACCTCGTCCATGCGCGGCAGGACCGCACGATCCACGAACGCGGCCGCGGCCTCACGGAACGCGTCGTGCTCCGACGCGAAGATCGGTCGCTCTAGCATCGCTTCAGGCCCTCCAGGTGAGGTGGATCACGAGATGTCCGCGAGGTCACAGGTCGGCGAGTCGGGCGGAGACCGCCGGGGAACGAGCTCCTCCACCGGCTTGCCCCGTCAGTCCGCCTTCACGGCGAGTACCGCGCACTCGGCCTCGAGCAGGATGCGCTGCGCCTCGCCTCGCAACACGGCCTTGCCCACCGGTGAACGCCTCCGGATGCCGACCACGATCAAACCGACATGGGCGTTGCCAGCCAGTTCGAGGATGGCCTCCGCATCGTTCTCTCGGTCGGCGATGAGCACGGCATCGCAGGCGACGCCACCCGATCGGACCTGCCACGCCAGGCCTTCCAGATCCTCACGGAGCTTCGCGACGTCATCGGTCGGACCCCCTGGCGCGACCGCCTGCGTCGATCCAGGATCCATCAGGGCGAGCGGCCCGGACACGCGCGACGTCTCGTGCCGAACGTGGCGGACGAGCAACACCTCGGCGTCGCGGACACGGGCCTCCTTGATGGCGGCTGCCAGCACCGCGTCCCCCAGCGGTGACGGTTTGTATGCTGCCAGGATCTTCATCGGTTGCCTTCAGCCAGAGGCGGAAGCGGTATTTTCCTTAGATGCCCTCAACTCTATCGTATCTGCCGATAGAAGCCATATCTCCTGGCCATTCTCGTTCTTTATGCGTCGAGTGGCTCCCGCTGCCGAGCCGGTTCGTGAGTGAGACTCTGAAGGGCTTCCCGCGCCCGTCTCCCCGGTTCGCTACCCGACGGCAAGCGACCGAAGGCTCGCGTCCCCCGCGATAGCATGTTGAGCCTGACTCAGGGAGCGATTGCATGCCCGACACCACCAGGTCGATGACGAAGGGCGAGCGCACGCGGGCCACGATCCTGCGGCACGCGGAGGACAACTTCCGTCGCAACGGCTACGACGACAGCACGATCGCGTCGATCGCCCAGGAGATCGGGGTCTCCGAGGGAACCGTGTTCCAGCACTTCGGGAGCAAGAGCGGGCTGCTCGGCGCCGTGATGGACGAGTTCTACGCGGACCTGTACGCCACCGCGGTCGACATCGCCCACTCGCCGGGCGATGCCGAGGAGCGTTTCCGTGCTCTCATCGATGCCTGGGCGCTCAAGGCGGAGCGGAACTGGGATCTGATCCGGGTGTTCACGCAGCGCTCTCGGTACGGCACCGACGTCGAACTCAACGAGCGGTGGAAGGAGCACAACCGGCGCTATACCCGTCTCCACCTCGACCTGATTGCCGAGATGCAGGAGCAGGGCATGATCGCCGATTCGGAGATCCCGCCGACACTGATCCGCGACATCGTGTTCGGCGCGATCGAGCACGTTGCGCTCGGCCAGGACCTGGCGCCCCGGATGGAGATCCGGCATCAGGCCAAACAGATCATCGAGGTGCTGCTGGCCGGCTCGCCGGCGCAACGGACCGCCACCGGTGAGCAGCTGGACCGGATCGAGTCGAAGCTCGACGCCGTGCTGGGGGCGAAGGAGAGCTGACCGACCCCAGCCGACGTACTACGCCGGTGGGAAGCGGGGCAGGGCAGACGACGGCCCTCGTCAGCTCAGGGCGCCCGAGGCCCGCAACGCTTCGATCTCTGAGTCCGACATGCCGAGGACGGACGCGAGGACCGCATCGGTGTGCACTCCCAGCTCCGGAGCAGGCTGTGGCTGCGGCCGACGTCCGTCGATGACCCACGGTGCGCTGGTCACCAACCGCGTCGTGTCGCTGGTGGTGACCGGCGTACGGACGAACAGCCCTCTGGCCGCCAGGTGCTCATCGGCGACGAGGTCCCCGCCATCCATGACCGGACCGGCGGGGACACCGCACGAACTCAGGAGCTCGAAGGCACCGGCGCGGTCGAGGGGCTCGAGGGCAGCAGCCACGTAGGCCTCCGTCGCGTCCCGGTCAGCGAGGCGCGCGCTGGCGGTCTCCAGGCCCTCTGGCCTCGGGTGTCCATCCTGCTCCAACCTGGAGACCAGTTGGCGCCACTGCTCATCGGAGCGGACCGCGAGCGCGATCCACCCATCACGGCAGGCGAAGACCCCGCTGGGAGCGAAGCGGGGATCGCGGTTGCCGCGACGACCGGGATCGCTCCCCTCGACCGAGGCCTCCACGATGGAGTCGCCCACGGAGGTGCTGCCGGCCTCCGAGGCGGAGAAGTCGATCGAGCGCCCCTGCCCGGTGCGCTTGGCGGCCAGCAGGCCCTGCGCGATCGCCATGGCGAACAACGCGCCGGCGCGCATGTCCATGGAGGTGCGGAACTCGGTGGGTGGCCCGTCCGGATACCCGGTGAGGTTGCCGGCGCCGCTGAGCGCGTTGAAGATGCCGGCGTAGCCCGGCAGCCGCGCGTACGGACCGTCCTGGCCGGCAGCGGTCAACGACGCGGTGACCAGATGCGGGTAGCGCTCGCGCAGGTGTGCGTGGCCCATACCCCACTTCTGCATGACCCCCGGCCGGTAGCAGTCAGCCACCACGTGGGACTCACCCGCCAGACGCTTCGCCAACTCCTGCCCCTCGGGGCTCTTCATGTTGATCGTGATGGCCTGCTTGTCGAGGTTCACGTCCTCGTAGAACACCGAGTGGATGTAGGGCCGGTTCACCCGCTGACGTGTGGGGTCGGGCCGTGAGGCGCTCTCCACCTTGATCACCTGCGCTCCGAGCGAACCGAGGAGCATCGCGGCGTAGGCACCTGCGGCCTGGAACGTGAAATCCAGCACGCGGATCCCGGCGAGGTAGCGGATGGGTTCGTCAGGCATGTTCGGGCCTTCGATGGCGGTCGGCCGCGGCGCTGCGGCGATGATGGGCGCGGGACGGCCGCCCGTGCGGCAGCCGTCCCGGTCGGCGGACTCAGATGAACGGCGAGAGACCTTCGGGGATCGTGCTTGGCACCGTTGGTGCATCGGGGGCCGTCTGTGTCGGCAGCAGCACGGTCGCGGTCCCGCGTGCGATCTGCTCGTCGCGCTGGTTCACGGCCTCGAGCTCGAGGTCGACCGCGAAGTCCTTGCCGTCGGTCGACTTGTCGACGACCTTGGCCGTCAGCCACACCGTGTCCCCGACGTAGCAGAACGCCCGCATCTCGACGCGGAGCCGCCGCAGGAAGGCATCGTCACCCATCCAGTTGGTGACGACGTTCGACATCCATGCGACCCGTTCCCCGCCGAAGTCGTAGGTCTCCGGCAGTCCGGCTCGGGTGGCCATCTCCTTGTCCCAGTGCACCCTGGCGATGGTGTCGGGGAAGCCGTACTCGTTGAGCGGGAACGCGCGCGGGTGCTCGCTGCGGTACCGGTAGGCGTCGGAGTGCGCGCGGTGGAAGTCGTTGCGCGGGCCGGTGGCCTCCGCGTAGCAGATGTAGGCCGTGGTGGTGTAGGGCCCCCGGACGAGCGGGATCGACTCGTCACCGATCTCGACCGACTCCCAGTACCGGGGCTCGGCACCGCGGATGTACTCCTGCTCGTAGTACCGATCGATCTCGCGCATCTCCTCCTCGGTGTAGTGGTGCGGGACGTCGAGCGCGGCGTGCTTCTTCTCCCCGCGGGCCTTGGAACGCTCCATGCGGATCAGGGTGTAGCGGCGCAGGCCCACGAGCTCGTCGGCCTGGTTGCGGTAGACCCCCTCATGCTGCTCGTGGATGGCTCGCTTGCCCATACTGCTGGTCTTCTCGTCGAGCGCCCCCAGGCCCTGGCGAACCGCGAGTCGGTCACCCTCGCGGATCGGCGCGAACCACTGCATCTCCTCGGCTCCGTAGAAGGCGTGGACCCCCCGCAGTGGATCACCGCGGCCGGTCGCCAACAGCTCCTCGGACAGTTCCGTCTCCCGCGACATCCCCATGTAGAGCATGAAGGTCGGATGGGCCGTCAGCGACTGCCAGCGGCTCGCTCGCGCGTGATCGAGATCGCGGTAGAACGGGTTGACGTCACCGATACCGCGCGCGTAGTTCCGCAAGGGATCCACGCTCGCCCACTCGAACGCCGCCTTGCGGTGCGGCACCGGGTGACCGATCCGGCGACGCAGCAGCGCGAGCGCCTCCTCGGTGATCGCGCCCTCCTCGCGGGACCGTCGCTGCTCGAGGTCTTCGTCCGCACTCCTGGTGGCCTGCTCGGACATGGAACGCCCTTTCGTTGCTCGTTGGATGTCACTGCGTCGAGGCCGTCTCACGGGGCGAAGGCACCGCCACCGCCATGAAACGGGTGCCCTAGCTCGCCGCCGAGCCACGCTCGTCGAGGAGTGCGTGGGTGTGCTCGCCGAGCTCGGGCGCGGCAGGCAGCGGCGTGCCGGCATCCACGTAGGGCAGGGTCGGCAACCGCTGTGGCTGGCCAGGGCCTGCCGAGGGGTGGTCGACGAAGAAGCCGCGTTCGTTGAACTGCGGGCAGGCCAGCACCTCGGGGACCTCTCGGAAGGGTGCGACCGGCACCCCGTGCTCGATCCCGAGCGCGAAGATCGTCGCCTTGTCCAGTCCCCCGGCCCAGGCACGGATGTGCTCGCCGATCTCACCGCCCGCGGCGGTCCGGCCGGCTTGGGTCCGGTAGTCGGGATGTGCCGCCCAGTCAGGCTCACCCATCATGCGCACGAAGGCTTCCCACTGGCTCTCGGTCGCGATCTGGATCATCACGTACCCGTCGGCACAGGCGGTGAGGCCGCCGTAGGAGTAGGCACGCGTCGCGCGCGACTCCCGCCATCCGGAGTCGTCGAAGTGGCTCGCGATCCAGCGGTTGAGGCTGGCTTCGGCCTCCCACCGGGCGATGTCGTTGACGTGCCCCTCACCACCGTGGATCAGTGCCGCGGTCGACACCAGCGCGGCGATCGACGCGGCGTCGGTGTCGGCCATCGCGCCCCGCGCGAGCAGCGGTGGTTCGTCGGGGAACAGCTCGTAGCCGAGCCCGCCGGGCAGCATGATCGTCTCACCGGCCATCGCGAACACCGTGGAGCTCGTGGCCGGCCTGCCCGCGTAAGGGCCCTCGAGCCCGAACGGGGTCACCGTGGTGACCGGGGGCCCACCCTCGCTGTCGACGAGTCGTCGCACCGGTGGCTGCGCCAGGAAGGCGTCATCGACCACCACGAGATCCGCCCATGACCACAACCGTTCCAGCTGCGTCGGCGCGTCGGCGGCCGCCCAGTCGATCCCGACGCTGCGTTTGCCCGCGTTGAGGTACTCGTACACCGCCGAGGCACCGGATCCGGCCGGGTCCTGGGCACGCATCGGGTCACCATCGGGCAGCGACTCGACCTTGACGACATCGGCGCCCGAGAGCGCGAAGATCCGGCCGACGAACGGCCCGGTCACCTCCTGGGCCAACTCCAGGACGCGGACAGCTCCACCGTTGGACTGCTCAGCCATAGCCATACCTTCGCTCACCTGCGGGTTCCAGCGACCCTGACCCGTGCGTGCATCACCGGTACCCGAGCACCGACTCCGCGATCATCACCTTGTGGATCTCGTTGACGCCGTCGAAGATCTGCGTGGACTTGGCATCCCTCCACAGGCGCCCAACCGAGTACTCGGGCGAGTGGCTGTTCGCGCCGTGGATCTGCATCGCTTCGTTGGTCGCCTCGACCAGGGAGTTGGTGGCGAACAGTTTGGCCATGCTGGCCTCGCGCTGGACCCGCTCGACCCCGGCCTCCTTCAGCTCCGCGACCCGGTAGGTCAACAACCTCGCCGCGTCGAGGTTGGTCGCCATGGTCGCGATCTTGTCCTGCACGAGCTGATGCCGACCGATCTGCTGCCCGAAGGTCTCGCGCAGCTTCGCGTACTCGACGGAGACGTCCAGCGTCGCTCGGAGCATCCCCAGCGCGCGGGCCGCGCAGGCCAGCCGCCCGATCTCGGTACCTGCCATCAGGATGCGGTAGCCCTCGCCCTCCTCGCCGAGCCGGCGGTCCTCCTCCACGACGACGTCCTGGAGGAACACCGACCCGCTGACGAACGTGCGGGCACCGTGGGAGTCCTCGTAGTGCTTGGTGCTGATACCGGGGGTGTCGATGTCCACGATGAAGGCGGTGACGCCCTTGCGACCCTTGCTCTTGTCGAGCGTGGCGAAGGTCACGACCCAGTCCGCGTTCTCGATACCGCTGATCCAGGCCTTCTCGCCGTTGAGGATGTAGTTGGTCCCGTCCTTCTTGGCCGTGGTCTCCATCTTGTGCACGATGTCGGTGCCCGAGTGGGGCTCGGTCACCGCCGCGGCGGCGTGGACCTCGCCCGCGAGGAATGGGCGGAGGAAGCGGTCGATCTGCTCATCGGTGCCCTGCATCGCCAGGCCCTTGCCGACCGAGTTGCTCGGCGCACCAACCATGGCACCCGCGGCGGCGCTGAAGTAGCTCATCTCCTCGATGACGGCGGTGATCATGGGGTAGGTCATCCCCGAACCGCCGATCTCCGGGGAGAGGCGCCCACCCAGCAGGCCGACCTCCGCCATCTTGCTCGCCAGCTCCCGGGGGAAGGTGGCTTGGCGATCCCACTCGTCGATGTAGGGGGCGATCTCTCGCTTCCCGAACTCGCGGACCGTCTCGCGAAGCATCTTGACTTCTTCGGTCTCAAAGGTGCTCATGCGATCCTCCGATGGTGTTGACTGACGGGACGACGGGGTCGTCGGTTGGCTATCGGGTCGTGCTGGTGGCGGCGGACCTGCCGTAGGCGTGCCGGGCGACGATCGCGGTCGCCAGCGCGAGACCGGAACGTGGGGACTGATCCAGCCGTGCGCTCACGCACGCGGTGCCCCGCTCGGTCTCGCGCTGGTCGACCCGGGCGGTTGCGACGAGGTCGTCACCGTCGTAGGCCCCCCCGTGCAGGAAACGGAGGCTGAAGGTGGACAGGCCCCAATCGGACCCCTCGTGGGGGCGCGGATCACGGCAGGCGTCGAAGAGCATCCCGGCGATGACGCCCCCCTGCACCCGGTCGGTCTGGTTCTTGACCAGCAGTCCCAGGCGCTGCCGGAGTTCGACCTCGCCCGTCTGCAGGCGACGCGGCATCGCGCGCCCCAGCAGGGTGGCGCAGGGACCGAGCCCGCTCTGCTCCTGCACCTCCCGGGCTGCCAGGGTCTCGAGGAGTTCGTGTTCGGCCTCGGACGGCTCGTAGCGGCCGTCGACGAGCGCGCCGCCGAGGGGCATGCGGCTGCGGTCCGGTGCGCGTCGGGGACCCTTCAATGCCACGAAGCGCCCACGCACGTTGGCGACCGTGGCCCCGGCATCATCGATGAGCCAGCCTTCTGCGCTGGCCCGCCGACCCTGGGTGAGCGTCTGCTGCGCTCGGCACGTCAGCCGACCACCCGCGGGCAACGGCGCGTACAGGTCGACGTCGATCGCGCTGGTCACTCCCGGCGTGTCGGGCCCGAAGTAGCTCTTGACGGACCGGCCGAGCGTCAGATCGGCGAGCATGAGGGTGGGGGTCGCTGCGAACCTGCCCTCCGCGTCCAGCGACTGGGGACGAGCGTCGATGGTGCCAACCGCCTCACCCTCGCCGACGGCATCCCGCTCGATGCCGTAGAGATGGGTGAGCAGGTTGTGCCCGCCGGCTTGCACCGCCGACAACGCCGCGAGGACGTCGGCTTCCAGTCGCTCACTGGTCATGGGCGCCCCAATGGACCCAGAGATCCGGGTCGTGCTCGTCCAGTTCGGGCGCCGGTCCCGCCGGGCGAAGCCGCGCACCGTCGATGATGAGCGGTGAGTTGATGGCGTCGGGCATACCGCCGTCTGGGATGTCGAGCAACTCCCCGTCGACGGCCATCGGCGTGGTCATCACCTCGCTGATGGCGTTGACCGGCGAGCAGACCACACCAGCTGCGTCGAGCCTGCTGACCGCCTGAGCCGTGGTCCGGGTGCTGGCCCAGTGACGCAGGTGTTCGAGCCCCTCACGAGGTGTCGCCGAGGTGACACCACCGAGCACCTCGGACAGTTCGGGGCCCGGGTCACTCCACGGGAGCGAGACGGCGAGACGCCCGTCAGCGGTCGCGACGACGTCCTCCACCCCGGAACACGGATCGGCGTTGCCCAGCTGCTCGTCGAACGGCAGCGACTCCAGCAACGACGGCCAGCGGTACTCGGTCGCCCAGACCGCCGCGTCGTAGATCGCGACGTCCACGAGTTGCCCGGTGCCGGTCGCATCCCGCTCGAGCAGGGCGGTGAGTATGCCGAAGGTCGCCGTCTGCGCAGCGAGGTCGTCACAGATCGAGATGCCGATCTTGGTGGGGCGTCCGTCGTGACCGGTGAGGTTCATCATCCCGGCCTGGGCCTGGATGGTGACATCGAGCGCTCGCTGCGCGACCGGTGCATCCAGACCAAAGCCGCTGACCCCGCAGTAGACGAGCTGCGCGTTGCGCTCACGGCAGTCCTCGGGGGAGAGGTGCAGTCGGGCCATCACGTCCGGGGGAAAGCTGCACAGGAAGACATCGGCCTGCCCGAGCAGCAGGCCGAGTCGCCTGGCGCCATCCGGATCCTTGAGATCCAGTGAGATGCTCTGCTTGCCGGCGTTGTTCTGGCCGAACAGGAAGCTCCAGGCCGCCGAGGCCTTCCCACCGGCCTTGCGCGTCGGATCGCCGTCACCGGGCTCGATCCGCACGACGTCGGCACCGAGATCGCGGAGGTAGCGCCCGCAGACCGGTCCGGCGGTGTAGTAGCCCATCTCGACGACACGGACGCCATCCAATGGAAGTGCCACGCTAGAGCCTCCTCAAGCGGAACGGCAGCCGCGCGATGCTGGCCCCGTTGGCTGCCTCTTCGATCAACCCGCGCGTGCGGGTCTGTTGGCTGTCGAGCACCTCGGCGAGTGACTGCAGACGGCTGCACGGCACGCCCAGTTGGTCGACCTGCGACAGGACGTCGTCGCTGGTGCGCGTCCGTGTCCAATCAGAGATCCACACATCGATCTCGTCCTGGCGTGCGACGCGCTCGTTGTTGCTCCATCCGGGCCAGTCCTCGCGGCCCTGTCCGGTGCCCAGCAGCTCGCACAGTCGGCCCCATGCGGCATCGGTGGCGACACAGATCACCACGCTGCCATCGGAGGTCGGGTAGTCGTTCCACGGCCCGATGACGGGGTGGCGGTTGCCGACCGGCTGCGGTTCGATCCCGGCGGCCAACCACTTCGCCATGAACGTGCCGAGGAAGAAGAAGAGGCCGTCGAAGACGCTCGTATCGACGCGGGTGCCTTCGCCGGTGCGTCGGTGACGGATCAGGGCCGCCAGCGTGCCGCTGACCGCGTTGAGCGCCGCGATGATGTCGCCAACCGGGAAACCGGCTCGCACCGTCTCCTCCAGCGAGTGCCCGGTGGTTCCCAGCACGCCGGCGGCTGCTTCCACCGTGAGTTCGCTCGCTCTGGCCCCCCCGGCCCCGTCGTGACCACCGACGGCGGTGACCGGGCAGCAGATGAGCCCGGGGAACCGTGACAGCGCCGCGTCGAGCGCCTTGGAGCCGCCCATGGCACGGACGCCCGCGTCGTCGACCAGCAGCACGTCCGCATCCGAGAGCAACGCGTCGAGATCATCGAGCGCCGACGGCTCGCGCAGCTGCTTGCCGGCGCCGTACATCATCGCCAGCGCCGCTCGCCACGACGCCACCTCGTCGGGTGGATCGTCCACCACAGCGCCCGCAGCCGCCGAGCCGGCGTCGATGCGCGCGCAACCTGCGCCGAGCTGCGCCAGCATCCGACCGGTCATGGCGCCGGCACTGCGATCACTGGTCACCTCGATGATGCGCAGCCCCTCGAAGGCCGCCAACGCCTCAGCTGGCTCGGCCGGCTCGGTCGTGGTCGCGGCGGTCGTCGCCACCTGTGCACTCATGCGTCGTCTCCTGCGGCCACCAGGCCCACGAGGCGGGCATCGAGATCGACCAGCGAGCCCCCATCGGACAGTCCTTCGATCACGTCACGCACCTCCTCGGCTGCGCTGCTCTGGATACCCGGAACACCTTCCTGGACACACTCGACGAACTTCTCGCTCGCATGCTCGGCGGAGAGCGGGCGGTGCGGATGGCCGAGCTCGAGCTCGACGACCTCGCGGAACGTGCCGTTCGCGGTCGTCACGGCCACGCTCTCGGGGCGGAACGCCTCGGTGAAGGTCGCCACGTCATCGGTCGGCACGAGTTCGACCTTGTCCAGTACCCGACGGACATCGGGGGACATGATCCGATCCTGGCTGAACTGGGCGATGCCCCCGGCCCCGTCGACCAGCGCCACCGCGACCCCGTACTCGACGCTGAACTTGGCTTCGAGCTCGGTCTCGGGCGACGAGTAGCGCAGGATCTGCCGCGCCTCGGGGGTGGGGTCACACTCCACGCGCAGGATCTCGTCAGGCTCGAGGTCCAGTGAGCGCCGCAGTTCGATGGCCGCCTCGATGCTGCGATGGCTGCCGCGGCACGAGGCGTAGGGCTTGAGCCTCAGCCCCGGGTCGGCCAGCACGTTCGAGGCCTTTCCGTCGCCCACCTGGCTGGACCCACCGAGCGAGAGGAAACGGTCCCCGCGCGCGGCAGCATCACCGTCCGACGTGCCGAAGAAGATCCCTGGATAGCCGAGCTGGGAGTCGAGCACCTCCGTACCCGCATCCAGGCCCACCCGGGCAAGCTCGACCGCCCGGACGGCGGCCTCGGCCGCACGTCCGACCTGCAACGACTTCCCGGGAGAGCCGAAGGTGACCTGCATCCCGCTCGCCCACGACCCCGCCAGGCCGATCGCCGCTCGGGTCTGGTGCAGGTCGAACCCTGCGACCCGGGCAGCACCGGCGGCGGCACCGACCGTGCCCAGGATCGTGGTGGTGTGGAAGCCTCGCTCGTAGGCCGCACCCCCACCACCGAACGCAGCTGCCAGGCGCATCATGCACTCCACCCCCGTCATGTAGCCCGTCAGCAGATCCTTCCCGTTCGCCCCGACGTCACTGGCAACGGCCCAGACCGCTGGCAGCACGACGGCGCTCGGGTGACCGATGAGCTCGCCGACGGCACTGTCGTCGTAGTCCAGCACGTGCGCCGCCACGGCGTTGACGAAGGCGGCCGATGCCGCGTCGGTGCGCCTGCCACTCACCAGTTCTACGGCGGGGCCATCGTGTCCGGGG
>SL_7KL_010_BRINEDRAFT_10001201_pt1 | contig 12470 bp, 12 predicted proteins | sample SodLak_010_BRINE_FD_10663 | JGI IMG/M metagenome (IMG submission 10663)
ACCGCCCTGCGGCGTTGCGGCGCTTGACGAGGGAATCACCCTCGCGCGGCGCACCGCGCCTTGCAGGCCAGCGAATCCGACGGTCACGCGGCGGCGTGCGACGGTGCATGCTTGCCTAAGGCTCGGCCGATTTCGGCCCCTGGCGGTGTTGCGTCACCGGCCCGGTAGCTCGGGCTACCGAACCGGCACCGCGCCTTGCCAGGCTGCCGAAATCGGACACGAGCGCGAACGTGGGAATTGCTCAGTGTTTCCTCAAGCGACGTCAGGACGGAAAAAAGCTTGTCCTCACGCGGCACGGGGCCCGGTGCGGTCCCGGGAGCATTCGGGCCAGTGCAAGGCTGCGAGCGATGCGCCTCCGTCGGGAGAAGGCGCGCGGCGGCGCAGTCATTCTGTAAGCTGTCGCGCGGGCGGGGACTTTCCTATACTGTGCCGCCTCGCTCGCCACACCAGCACCTTACTTCATGGATCAGCTCAGCATCACCCGCCCCGACGACTGGCATCTGCATCTGCGCGATGGCGCGGTGCTTGCTGATGTCGTGCCGTTCACCGCCCGGCGCTTCGGTCGCGCGATCATCATGCCCAACCTGACGCCGCCAGTCACCGAGCCGGCCATGGCCGCCGCCTACCGGGATCGAATCATGGCGGCGATACCGGAAGGCAGCGGCTTTCGTCCTCTGATGACGCTGTACCTGACGGATAACACCTCGGCGGAAATGATTCGCGAGACGGCGACGGACAAGCTGATCACTGCGGTCAAGCTGTATCCGGCTGGTGCGACCACCAACTCGGATGCCGGCGTCACCAATCTGGATCACTGCGAGGACGTGCTCTCCGTGATGGAGGAGGTCGACCTGCCGCTGCTGGTGCATGGCGAGGTCACCCATGGCGACGTGGATATCTTCGACCGCGAGCGGCGCTTTATCGATGAGCGACTGATGCCGCTGCTGCAGCGGCACCCTCGCCTGCGGCTGGTGTTCGAGCACATCACCACCGCCGAAGCCGTGGAATTCGTGCGCCAGGCCGGGCCCAACATCGGCGCGACGATTACCCCGCAGCACCTGCTGTTCAACCGCAATCACATACTGGTGGGCGGCATCCGTCCGCACTACTACTGCCTGCCCATCCTGAAACGTGAATCCGATCGCACGGCCCTGCTGGAGGCTGCCACCTCCGGTGAGCCGAAATTCTTCCTCGGCACCGACAGCGCACCCCATGCCCAGGGCGCCAAGGAATCGGCCTGTGGGTGTGCCGGCTGCTTTTCGGCTCCGGCCGCCATCGAACTCTACGCCGAAGCCTTTGAGTCTGCCGGTCGACTGGAGCGGCTGGAAGGATTTGCCAGCCACTTCGGCGCCGATTTCTACCGCCTTCCACGCAATACCGACCGCATCATGCTGCGACGGGAACCCTGGCGCGTCCCGATGGACTATGGGTTTGGATCTGAACGGATCGTACCCTTGCGGGCGGGCGAGACCCTGCAGTGGCGACTGGATGGAGAGCAGGGGGGCGCGGCATGAGCGAAGCCGAGAAGGACACCAGTACGGAAACGACGACGGCGAAACCAACCAGCGCCATGGCTCAACGCTTCCGCAGTTATCTGCCAGTGGTGGTGGATGTCGAAACCGGAGGTCTGAACTGGAATACCGATGCCCTGCTTCAGGTTGCCGCCGTCATTCTGCGCATGGACGACAACGGCCGCATGTATCCGGCAGAGACACATTCCTGCCATGTGCAGCCGTTCGAGGGTGCCAACATCGACCCCAAGTCCTTGCAGATCAACGGCATCGATCCGCATCACCCGCTGCGCATCGCCTACAGTGAACAGGACGCCCTCGGGCGGATCTTCAAGCCGATCCGCCAGGAAGTGCGCGACACCGGCTGCACCCGCGCGATTCTGGTCGGGCACAACGCCACCTTCGATCTGTACTTCATGAATGCCGCCGTGGAACGCGCCGGCATCCGCCGCAACCCGTTCCACCCCTTCGGCAGCTTCGATACCGCCACCCTCGGCGGCCTGGCCTATGGCCAGACCGTCCTGGCCCGCGCAGTCAGAGCCTCCGGCGCCGAATGGCAAGGCGCCGAGGCCCACTCCGCAGTCTACGATGCGGAGAAAACCGCGGAACTGTTCTGCGGCATCGTCAATGCGTGGGATGAAAGTATCGGGATACCGCCGGCCCGCTGAGGCGGGCGGCGGCGTTTAACGTTTTAAGTTTTAAGTTTTAGGTAACTGACGTTAAACATAAAACATAAAACGTAACACCTTACACATTGGTTTATTCCTGCCTCCCCATCATCCGGTTCCACAACTCCCTCGCCGTCTCCGGATCCCTGTCCCGATCCACATCCAGGCTGAGGGTCTCGATGTCCATGCGGCTGCGCTCGGTCCTGGGCGGGATCAGGCGGTAGGTGAAGACATGGGGGCGGTCATCGCGCAGCCACTCGAAGGCCTGGCCATAGCGCAGGTCGTGGAAATACAACTCGCCGTCCCGTTCCACCACCTGGTAGTAGCCGTCCGAAACTCTTAGCAGGTCGCGGACGATGGGCTCGCCCATGTGCGGCACCAGATACTGGGCATTGCGCTGGAAGTGCACGAAGTCCTGGGGCGGGCGGTCGTCCAGCCGGCTGTGAAAGCCCACCAGATAGCCGTCCGGCGTCTCCACAATGGCCCGCCACAGCACGTTGTTGAAGATCGTCGGCTTGACGAACATGCGCTGATAGCTGATATCCCGCTGCGCCAGCGTGGCCGCGAACACGTCCTCCACCTGGCTCTTGTTGTGGAGCGTGAACACCAGATACAGGCTGGACAGGGTAATACCGCTCACCGCCAGCACCGTTCGGGCCGGGCGCTTCGGCTTCAGCAACAGAAGCCAGATAACGGTAATCAGCAGCGGCAGGGTATAGAGCGGATCAATCACGGAAATGCTGGCAATGGCAAAATGCTGGTCACTGAATGGCAGCAGGAGCTGAATGCCATAGGAAGTGAAGGCGTCGATTGCCAGGTGGCTGAGCAGCACCAGCCAGAGCATGATCGACCAGTTCTGCCAACCCACCTTGTCGCCTGCATGGATGCGGCTGGCCAGCCAGCCGATTACCACGGCGGCAATGGTCACGAAAAGCAGCGAGTGGGTGATACCGCGATGAAAGGTCAGCGCTGCAGCATCACCCATCAGCGCACCGATCGGCACATCGATATCGGGCAGCAAGGCGATGCCCGCGCCCCAGAACACCGCCTTGTTGCCGATCCGGCGACCCAGCGTGGTCTGGCCGATGGCACCGCCCAGCAGCATATGCGAGACCGTATCCATCGCCCTAGCCCCCGGTGAGTCCGGACAGCAACAGGGTCGCCAGACCCGGTTGAATCGCCATCCCGGTAATGTCGGTGATGGTGGTCAGCATCCGGCCGGCATTGGTGATTGAATCCAGCAGCATCCGCGGCTCTCCCGGCAAGTCAGCAAGCCACGGGATTGTCTACGCGCGGACTGACGTTTGCCAGCCTCGGGCATCAGGACATGATCGACATGAAGAACGGGGTCCAGGCCAGCACCAGGACAACTGCCAGTAGCAACTCCACGCGAATGATCATCCGCAGCCGCGCCTGACCCGCGGCGTCCGCGTCACCCATCACCACCTTCGACATCAAGGCGTCCAGCAACAGACCCGACAACCAGAGCGGCATCAGCGCGGGATTCACCACCGTCATGACGAAGCCCCAGCCCTCATAGACGATGGGTTGATCCGGCCGGGTTGCAAGCAGAATTGAGAGCACGGTGAAACCCGCCAGCACGCTGCGCAGAACACCCATCTGGCGGAAAAAATGGGCGAGGCGGGCTTTCAGGGTCTGCAACATGGTAGTATGTCCGCTGGGGTCAGAAGTCTCGCTTTGCATCTGTTTTACTCTCCGAAATCGGGCAATTTTTCCTCAGCGCAGCAGCATCCGCAGCCACACCCAGATATTGAAAACACTCATCAGTGCCGCTGCCACGTAGGTCAATGCCGCGGCAGTGAGTATCCTGCGTGCCGCCGGCTCATCCTCGGGTTTCAGATAGCCGGCCTCCAGCAATGGCAGCGCCCGACGGAAGCTGGCGTCAAATTCTGTGGGTAGCGTAATGAGATGCACGAGAACCGCAAGCCCGACACTGCCAAGCCCGGCCGCCAGCAACATGACCGCACTGGCCGGGACCCGGGTCAGAATCAGCAGCACCGGAATGGCAAGCAGCAGGAAACCGCCGAAACGCTGGGCTCTGGCGGCAAACACCGCCAGACGCGTGCGCCACACCAACGGCTGGTAACCAATCGCATCCTGCAGGGCGTGGCCGACCTCGTGGGCGGCCACGGTGACCGCGGTCAGGTGCCTGCCATCGTGGTTCGCCGGCGACAGCCGTACTACCTTTTCCATCGGATCGTAATGATCGCCCTGCTCGGTGGATTCAACCCGCACATGGTCAAGCTGCAAGCGCTTCAGCAGGTGGCCGGCAAATTCTGCGCCTGTCCCCGGATAGCGATCCTCGGGTGTGCGATAGCGGGCCATGACCCGGCGTACCCAGAGCGACGGACCATAGATCAGAGCCAATAGCAGGAGGCCGCCGATTATCAGTGGCAGCATGCCTGAACCTCCTGGCCACGATCCGCCTCGCGCGCGCCCCCCTGCATTCGGTAGCATGTGGGTTCAGCAGGGATGCCAGCAGGCCGGCAAAGGTCCGGGTAGCCCGTCACCGACACCCGATAACCGGAAAACACGGCAACGGGGCGTCGATTTGATTCGACAGAGACAACAGACATCATGGCAACCTCCGACACCCAGAAAAAAGAGCGCGCGTTACGCGCCAGAGAATTCCTCGAAACCCTGAAAGAGCGGTATCCGCACTGTTTCACCAGTGACCGGAACACGCTCCGGCCGCTGGCCATCGGCATCCAGCAGGATCTGCGCAGACAACTCGCCGACGATCCGGAGTCAAGCGACACGCCGGGCTGGCTGGTGCGTCAGGCCCTGGCCCTCTATACGCGTTCACCAGCGTATCTTGAAGCAACCATCGAACGCCGGCCGCGTATTCATTTAGACGGCAGCGATGCCGGTGAGATTGACGAGCAGGCCGTGACCTTCGCCCAGCAGCGTCGAGAAGAGCAGAAGGCACGTCAGGCCGAGCGCCGCAAACAGCGTCAGAAAGCGCGCCCGAAAAAGCCCGACCCGGAACAGCAACGTCAGCAGAAGCTGGAAAAGCTGGCCGCCAAGTTCAATCAGTCCTGAGCCCCGGTGTTCCACTTACTGGACCTCTTTGGCACCGCAGTGTTCGCCGTCTCGGGCGCCCTGGCTGCCGGGCGCAAGCACCTCGACCTGTTTGGCGTCCTGGTGCTCGCGGTTGTCACCGCCATCGGCGGCGGCACCCTGAGAGATCTGACACTCGGCCTGACCCCCGTGTTCTGGATCCAGGCGCCCAGCTACCTCTGGATCGCCTCGATTGCCGGACTGGTGACCCTGTTGCTGGCCCGCTGGCGCTGGCTGCACCGGGATTTCTTACCCATTGCCGATGCCATCGGCCTGGCCACGTTTTGCGTGATCGGTGCCGAGCGGGCGCTGGCTGCCGGCGTACATCCGACAACTGCAGTACTGATGGGCGTGATGACCGGCGTCTTTGGCGGCATGTTGCGGGATGTGCTCTGCGGTGAGGTGCCGCTGGTGTTGCGCAAGGAGCTTTATGCCACCGCAGCCCTCGCCGGTTCGCTGATCATGGTGGTGCTGAGCCTGATCCTGCCCGGCATGGCCATCGCCGCCTGGGCCGGATTACTGACCTGCCTGGGGCTGCGCCTGGCAGCAATCCGCTGGCAGTTGGGCCTGCCGGTGTTCCGCCACCGTGACTGACACTTCCTGACACGCTGCCCGGAACCCGAACCGTTCGGTCAGGGTCGGAATGTTCGAATCGGAACTGCATCTGCTGCTCGATTACCAGACAAGAAACCCGGGATTCCCCTCCAATGCTGAAAAACGGCGTGCTTGCCGGCCTGATACTGCTGGCGCTGGCTGGCTTCCTCTGGTGGCAGGCCTCGGACGAGGACGAGTCGGGCCGTGCGGTCCGCGACAGCGGCCCGCGCCCGGTTGCCGTTCAGACCGCGGCAGTGGAGCGAGGCAGCATCACTGGCTGGGCCGTGTTCACCGGCTCACTCAGCCCGGCCGCTCAATTTGATGTGGCCGCGCGTACCGGCGGCCGCCTTGATGAACTGCTGGTGGATATCGGCGATGAGGTGAAACAGGGACAACGGATCGCGCGTCTGGACGATGAAGAAGAAGTCCAGCAGCTGGAGCAGGCCCGCGCCGAGCTGGCCGTCGCGCGGGCGAGCCTTGCCGAGGCCGAAGCCTCCCGCGATGCCTCCCGCCGGGCACTGAGCCGGACCCGTGAACTGCGCGAGCAACGAGTCGCCTCCCAGTCGGAACTCGATACCGCCGAGACCGAAGCCCGCGCCCAGGAGGCCCGGGTGCAACTCGCCGAAAGCCAGGTGAGTCAACAGGAAGCCGCCGTGCGCGCGGCCGAGATCCGCCTGTCGTATACCGACATCAGCGCCCGCTGGCAGGGTGAGGATTCGAGCCGTGTGGTCAGTCAACGCTACGCCGATGAGGGCACCCTGCTGCAGGCCAATGACCCGGTCCTGTCGCTGGTGTCTCTGGATCCGCTGCGTGGCATCGTGTTCGCGGCCGAACGGGACTATGCCGAGCTGCGTATCGGCCAACAGGTGGAGGTGCGCTCCGACGCCCTGCCGGGGCGGACCTTCAGCGGTGAGCTTGCCCGACTGGCGCCGGTCTTCCGTGAGGATTCCCGGCAGGCCCAGGTCGAGATTCGCGTGCCGAATCCCCACGGGGTACTGAAGCCCGGCATGTTCATTCGCACCCGGGTGCGGATCGAAAGTCGCGACGATGTCACGGTCATTCCGCTTGATGCGGTGATCACCCACGGTGGCGAGACCGGCGTCTTTCGCGTCGCTGACGATGGCGAGAGGGCTGAATTCCTGCCGCTGGAACTGGGTATCCGTGAAAATGGCCGGGTCGAAGTACGCGAGCCGGCCATCAGTGGCCGCGTGGTGGTCCTCGGCCAGCATCTGCTCAGCGACGGCGTGCCAATCCGGCCGGCAGACGAGGAAACAGCGCCGGTCATGGAGCTGGAGCAGTGAATCTGGCCCGGCTGACAGTCGGCCGGCCGGTATTCACCTCAATGGTGACGCTGATTGCCGTGACCATTGGCCTGGTCGCCCTGGGTCGCCTGCCCATCGATCTGCTACCGGATATCACCTACCCGACCATCACGGTCACCACCGAATACGGAAATGCCGGTCCGGAAGAAGTGGAACAACTGATCACCCGACCGATCGAGGAAACCGTGTCGGCGGTGCCCGGCGTGCAGGAGGTCACATCCACCTCCACCGAAGGCAACAGCAACGTACGCATCGCCTTCGGCTGGGGCAGCGACCTGGACGAGGCAACCGGCGAGGTACGCGACCGTCTGGACCGGATCATCAATGACCTGCCCGAAGACGCCGATCGACCCCGGGTGCGCAAGTTTGACACCTCGCAGTCACCGATCCTGCTGATTGGCGTCGCCAGCCAGCTCGATCCGATCCGGGCGCGTCAGATCATTGATGACAGGATCCGGCCGCGGCTGGAGCGGGTACCGGGCGTAGCCGCGGCAGATGTTCGCGGCGGCCTTGAGCGGGAGATCCGGATCGAGGTCGATCCCGAGCGCCTGCTCGCCCTGGGGCTGGACCTGGCGGATATCCAGCAATCCATTCGCGACGCCAATGTGACGGTACCCGCAGGCGACATCGAACAGGGCCGGTTCGACATCCGTCTGCGTACGCCCGGCGAATTCAGCTCGCTGGACGAACTGCGCGACACCGTGCTGGCGACACGCAATGGCGCACCGATCTACCTGCACCAGGTGGCAACGGTGCGCGATACCAACCAGCGCATTACGCGCATCATCCGCATCAACAACGAAACCGGCGTCCAGCTCGCCGTGCGCAAGCAGTCCGATGCCAACACGGTACAGGTGGCGCAGGCGGTGCGTGACGAGATGAACCGCCTGCAGCGTGATTTCCCGCAGTTCAGTATCGGCGTGCGCATCGACAGTTCCGAACTGATCGAGCGCTCGATCGCCAATGTCGGCCGTTCGATCCTGTATGGCGGCAGCCTGGCGGTGCTGGTGCTGCTGTTCTTCCTCCGCAGCATCCGCAGCACGCTGGTGGCGGCGACGGCGATTCCGGTTTCCGTTATCACCACTTTCATGCTGATCTACTTCGGTGGCTTCACGCTGAACCTGATGACGCTGGGCGGGCTGGCCCTGGGGGTTGGCCTGATGGTGGATAACGCCATCGTCGTGATCGAGAACATCACCCGCCGGCGCCGCGAGAACGCCGAAAGTGGCGAGACTGCCTCGATCAATGGCACCGGCGAGGTGGCTGCGGCGGTAATTGCCAGCACGCTGACCACAATGGCCATCTTCCTGCCCATGTTCTTTGCCCAGGAACTGGGCGGCATCCTGTTCCGACAGCTGGCCTTCGTGGTCGCCTTCGCGCTGTTCTGCTCGCTGCTGGTGGCCCTGACCCTGGTACCGATGCTGATGGCACGGTTCGATGAGTCCGCCGTACGGCCCAATCCCATGATCGGCGCCCTGTCCGAAATCTGTCGGCGACTGGTCCAACGGCTGGAGGACGGCCAGCAGGCCGGCTTGCGCTGGACTCTGAAACACCGGTTGCCGGTGCTGACCATGGCCCTGGCGCTGTTCGTGGTTGCCATCAGCCTGGTGCCGCGTCTGGGCACGGAATTCATGCCGCCTACCGATGAGGGCGAAATCCGAATCTCGCTGGAGATGCAGCCCGGTACGCGACTGGAAATCATCGACCGCAATATCCGCCTGATCGAGCAGGTGCTGAACGATGAAGTACCGGAAATGCAGAACATGGTAACCAGCGTCGGCCCCTCGACATTCCGCGCCTCCTCGCCGGCCCGCGCCGATGTGCGGGTCTCGCTGTCGGCGGTGGCCGAGCGTGATCGCTCCAGTGAACAGATCGCCGCTGCCGTGCGTCGCGCCGTCGGCGAGATTCCCGGCGGCACACTGCGCGTGCGCGCCAGCGAGGGCATGATCGTGCGCGGCCTCGGCGGCGAGGAAGGCGAACGCCTGTCGGTGGAGGTTCGTGGTTTTGATCTGGATGTCATGGACGCGGTCAGCAAGCGTGTCTCCGAGATCCTGGAAGACGTGGAGGGTATTACCGATGTCCGTATCGGGCGCGAAGATGGCACACCACAGCAACTGATCCGCATCGACCGCGCCCGGGCCGCCGATCAGGGGGTCAGCGTGTCGCGGCTCGCCCGCACCGTGGAAACCGCCGTCGGCGGCAGTGGCGCCGGGCAGTTCCGGACCGGCGGCAACGAGCACCGGATCTGGGTGCAATTGCAGGATGCCGAGCGGCTTTCGCAGGACGATATCCTGAACCTGGTCATTCCCACCGACGACGGCCGCAACGTGGCGCTGCGCAATCTGATCAGCTTCGAGGCGGCAACGGGACCGATCCAGATCTTCCGCAAGGAGCAGCAGCGCCTGAACACGATCTCGGCCAATATCGCCGGACGCGATCTGGGCTCGGTGGTCAGCGATGCCCAGGACGGCCTCGCCGACCTGGTGCTGCCGGATGACATCGACATCACCTTCGCGGGCGACTTCGAGGATCAGCAGGCGGCCTTCTCTGAGCTGTTCCTCAACATGCTGATGGCGGTGGCGCTGGTCTACATGGTGATGGCCAGCCTTTACGAATCGCTGCGTGATCCGCTGATCGTGATGTTCGCGGTGCCGCTGGCCGCGATCGGCGTGGTGCTGACCCTGCTCGCCACCGGCACAACGCTGAACGTGCAGTCATTTATAGGTTGCATCATGCTGGTGGGGATCGCCGTCAACAACGCGATCCTGCTGGTGGATCAGAGCGCGCGCCTGCACCGGACCGACGGCAAGGCGGTGCATGATGCGGTGCTTGAAGCGGCGCGGCGGCGGCTGCGGCCGATCCTGATGACCACGTTGACCACCATCCTCGCCCTGCTGCCGCTGGCCATGGGCGCTGGCGAAGGCGGCGAGGCGCAGGCGCCGATGGCCCGCGCGGTGATCGGCGGGCTGCTCAGTTCGACGGTAATCACACTGTTCGTGATTCCGGCGCTCTACACGCTGTTCCACCGCGATCAGCCAGAACCAACACGGGAGTCGACCGAGGCGTGCGCAAGCCCATCCTGACCGGCCTATGCGGCCTGATTCTGTCCATTCCGACGGTCCAAGCCGAGGCACCCGGCGAGGCAGCGCGCCAGCAGCTCGGCATGGACGGCGAACGTTCGCCGCTGCGCCTGGACGAACGCGTGCAGGATCCGATCCCGCTGGACGCCAGCCCCTCACGGGAAGCCGATGATCTGCCGCAACGCGGCATGGATCTGCGCCTGCCGGATGGCTGGGATATCACCGCACCGGAGGATGCAGCAGAGCCGTTGCGGCTGTCGGTGGAGAACGCGGTGTTTCTGGCGCTGCAGAATAACCGGGACCTGGCCGTGCAGCAGCTTGAGCCGCTGATCGCCGGCACTTTCGAGGCCGTGGAGCGGGCTCGTTTCGACCCGGCGGTGTTCGCGGAACTGGGCCTTCGCCGGGATACCGTGGTCCGGCAGAGTCCGGATATTCAGCAGAATTTCGATGTGCGCAGTCAGGGCGAGAGCGCCGAAGTCGGGCTGCGTCAGGAACTGCCGACCGGTACCACGCTGGAACTGTCCGTCTCCACCGACCGCAGCGACAGCAGCCGTACACTTCAGCAGTACGAGGGCCGCACCGGCATCGGCCTGACCCAGGCCCTGCTGCAGGGCGCCAGCATCGAGTCCAATCTGGCCAGCCTGCGCCAGGCCGAACTGGATACTCTGGCCTCCGTCTATCAGTTGCGCGGTTTTGCCGAGACACTGGTCGAGGATGTGGAACTGACTTACTGGGACTACGTACTGGCCAATCGTCAGCTGGAAATCTTTGAGCAGGCCCTGGCAGTCGCCGAGCAGCAGTTGGACGAAACGCGCCGCCGCATCCAGGTCGGCGACCGGCCGGAAACCGACGAGGCCTCGGCCCGCGCCGAAGTGGCCCTGCGTCGCCAGGGCATGATCGAAGCGCGTAATGACCGGGAGCGGGCACGCATCAGCTTGCTGCAACTGATCAACCCGCCGGGCGCTGGCTGGGCCAGCCCGGTGGAAACCGATGACGGCCCGGAGACCGAGGCGCAGGAACCGGACCCGGTTATCGATCACGTCACGCTCGGTCAGCGCCTGCGGCCGGACCTCAACGAGGCAAGGCTGCTGGTGCAGCGGGGTGAACTGGAGGTGGTACGTACCCGCTCGGGTCTGCTGCCACGGCTGGACCTGTTCGTCACCCTGGGCAAAACCGGCTTTGCCCAGAGCTTCGGCGACTCCTGGCGCAATATCGATGACAGCGGCTTCGACCTGGCCGCAGGACTCAGTTTCGAACTGCCACTGGGTAACCGTGCCGCGAGGGCCGACTCTGATCGCGCGCGGTTCTCCCGGCAACAGGCCGTGGAGGCCGTCGGCAATCTGGTGCAACTGGCCGCGCTGGACGTGCAACTGGCCTGGCTGGAAGTGGAGCGCAGTCGCGAACAGATCAGTGCAACGGCCGCAACCCGCGAACTGCAACAGGAAGTTCTGCGCGCCGAGCAGGCCCGCTTCAGTGTTGGCGCTGGTACCGCGTTGGCGGTGTCCCAGGCGCAGCGTGATCTGCTGGAAAGCCAGCTCGACGAAGTCGAGGCCGCGATCCGCTACCGCCAGGCCATGACGACCCTGCACCGGCAGAGCGGCACCCTCCTCGTCCGCCGCGGCATCGATGCACCGGGCGCGGAGGAAGTGGTCCTGCGGTAAGCCCTGAATCACACGGCTCGATTTGCGGGAACAGGCAGCGCCGGGGAACGGATGCGGCAGGTGGTAATAGTGTAACGCCGGGCGATGAGCCAATACTGGTCATGTCATTCACACGGGGGTATGCCCGAAGGGAGGTACGCCATGGCTGATGTAAAGATGGTGAAATGCGCCTGCGCCGACTGTGTCTGCGTTGTTGATGCAGGAACTGCAGTCGAGAAAAACGGCCGACTGTTCTGCGGTAAATCCTGCGCCAACGGCCACACGGACGACACCGGCTGCGGCCATGTGGGCTGCGTCTGTCACGGCTGAGCAATCAGCGGAAACCAGGGGCGATGGTTACCCGCTACTGGGCACCACGCCCCTTTTTTTCCATCGCATCCACTTTCTCGTGCAACTCCTCCAGTAACCGCACCATCCGCTCACGCTCCGCGTGCGCGCGGCCCTCGATCTCCGTGCGCTTGGCGTCCTCCTCTTCCCAGTGCATCGCCTGCATGGTGTTGACGATGATCCCGATGAAGAGATTGAGCACGGTAAAGGCCGTGATCAGGATGAA
>SL_7KL_010_BRINEDRAFT_10001203_pt1 | contig 12462 bp, 8 predicted proteins | sample SodLak_010_BRINE_FD_10663 | JGI IMG/M metagenome (IMG submission 10663)
GCAGCGCTGGAGCGTCAGGATCTGGGCAGTGTCACTGTCGAAATCGATGGCAGCGTAACAGAGCTGGAGGTGTTCGAAGGGCCGGTCGATGTGTTCCACCGTTCGCTTGCCGGGTATCGCACGAATTTCGGCGGTGAGGGCGGCATGATCTCAATCGAGGGGATGCCTGCGCAGGCAGAACCGGGGGCCCACCCGATGCAGGGCATGGCCGCGATCCAGCTTGAATTCGACGCCCCCGCGCCACTTGACGCCGACAGCCCGGCAGAAGAGGCTGGCATGTTTTATGTCATGGAGTGGGTTGCCGGTGCCCGCGATCCAGCGAGTATCTTTGCCAGCACAGGGCCGCTCGATCTGCACCTCACTGCGCTGGACCTGACCGAAGGCGCGGCACATATTGCAGGCGTCGCGATAAGCACGATGTGCCCGCATGACATGGAAACCGACCGGACCGAGCCGATCTCGGATGTCTGTTTCGAGATGTCCTTTCAGTTCGACACGGCGCTGCTGCCCTTTGCGCCGCCTGTGCGCATTGAACCTGATGAAGACACAGCGCCCGCAGCCGAAGCGCCAGCCGCAGACGGCCCGGCCACGATGGACGTGTTGGGCCGCGTGAATGCAACGCTGGGTGGCGAGGAGCGCGAATGGCTGACCATCGCTGGCGAAATCCGGGGCCAGCAAGGGGCCAGCGCCAATTTCCAGCGCATCGAGATTTCGGTTCCTAGCTTTTCCGACACGTTTGGTGCCATTTCCGATGAGCTTTCAGACGAGGAAAGAGAGCAGCTCGGAATGCTCGACGACCTTTTCGGTGGTGACAACCCGATGGCCGGCATGGTGGAGCAATTGACCGGACAGCCCGCCGGCGGCACCGGGCATATCAACCTTGACATCAGCGGCCACGACCCCGCCAGCTCCAATATCCTGACCGAGCAGGTCTTGTCGCTTGATGTGTATCTCTATAGCGATGAACCACCGCTGGGCGAACCGATGCAGGCCGATATCACCTATGTGCTTGAGGCATCGGGCAGTTTCATCCCGGCGGTTTTCTACACCTCGAGCGATGGCGGCGGCGAGGCCAGCGTCACATTCGAGCGGCTGGACCTGGATGCGGGAGTTGGCCATGCCACAGGCAGCTTTCAGGGCACCCTGTGCCGGATGGAGGGCGCGCGCCTCATGGACGGCCCGGACCTGAGCGATTGCCTGCCTGTCGAGGGCCGTTTCGACACGGCCTTGCAGGAGGAAGAGCCGTATCGGCCATGACGCCATGATCCTGCGTGCCCTGCCCCTCACGATGATCGCTGCGCTTGCTGCTGGCCCCGGCACCGCGCAACAGACGCTGGAGATTCCGCAAGAGCAGATCGAAGCATTGCCGGACCTGCCCGATCTGCCTGTGCCGCAGTTCAATTTCGACCTGTCCTCGCCCGACGGGTTCGCCCGCGCGCTCGAAGGTTTTGTCGGCACCGACTGGACCGGCACGCTGCCCTCTGCCGTGACCGAAGCGATCATGGGCGCCACCCCGTTCGAGGCGCATAGGCAGATGGTCTGGGAAATGCAGGTCACCGGAAGCTGGAATGAGACGCTGTCAGGCGGTGGTACGCTCACTGTCCTCGACCAATCGGCGATAGGCGTCGCACCGGCGCGCCAGTTCTATGCGCTTCTTGACACCGAGGCGCGCGACTGGCCCTTCCACCTGTTTGCCTTTGTCCCCGATGCCGCGCCCGCGATGGCGCGGCTGGAGTTTTCGGGCGCAGGCGATGGTCAGACCGGCGGCGGGACCGGGTTTTCGGGGCTGGCCAACCACCTGTTTCAGGCCGACCGGGTGCTGGGCTATGCAACCCCGCAGGGCATGACAGCGCGCAGCTTTTCCGAGACGACAGAAGACGATTTCACCGGCGACTACCTCTATACCGAGGTACAGGGCGGCCGGGTCCGGGTGGACAGCTCGGGCCAGGGCTATCGCATGCAGTTCACAGCGCTTGTGCAGGAATTCAGCAGCCGGAACCGCGAACCGACAGGCCGCTCAGCGCGGGTGCGCGGCTGGGTCTGCGAGGCTGCGGCGCATGCCGCCAATCCCGATACCTGTGCCTATGACGCGATTGAACTGATCGACCATACCCCCATGGCGGGGCGCGCCAATGTAAACCCTCAGCACCCGGCAATTACACTGACCTTCGATGCGCCGGTCGATCTTGCCAGCCTCGCAGATAATGTCGCTGTTTTTACCCGAGATGCCACCGGCGCGCGGGTTGAGATTCCGGGCCAGTGGGGCATCTCTCGCTACCCGGGTGCGTGGCGCGATGACGCCGCTGTAACTGCTGCATCGATCGCCCTCCCNGCGGACGCGGCCATGTGTTCAGCGCGCAACACCAACGGGCTGGCAACGCATGTCTTTCCGCGATTCGATCACCACGAAGACCCGCATGAATACACGTTCCAGCCATTCCAGACACTGCGATCCGGAACGTATTATGAGGTGGAAATCACCGGGGGCGAGGACGGGGTGCAGGCGCGCGACTGGGACGCCTTTCTTGAGCAGGACCATAGCTGGCGCTTCTCGACGCTGCTGGATATGGAGGCCCAGCAACCACTCGATCAGGACCATCCGCTGGATCTGCGCATCTACCAGACAGTGCGCGATCCCCGTCTGGTGTTTGACAAACCCGCACTNACGCGGCTTGCGCCNGACTGGCGCGCGCATGAGGACATTGCNCCCGACTGGCAGCCCGAACGCTTCGAGTTCGAGCTGGTGCTGTCCGAACGCCACCCGCGCGTCGTGGCGCAGCGCGANCTGCGCGCGCGCNTCAACCGCTTTGCCTGGCTTGAACCGCAACGCGCCTTTGACGACGAAGACCGCCGCCATGCCCGTCACACGGTCAATTTCTTCGGCTGGTTGCCGCAGCGTGACAGCGCAGAGATGCTGGAACTTGTCGCCTGCCCCAATGCGCCATTCCCCTTCGCGCTGACGGAGGCCAACACCCGGCAGGAACACCCGATAGATATCTGGAACCACGATCCGGGCGAGTTGGATTTCTACGTCGCCGTCGCGGAAATCGGGCCCTGGGCAACCGAGTTTGAACAGTTTCTGCGCGAGATGGCCGCGCTCGATACAATGCTGCCCGGATTGGCGATTGATACTCGGGACGCCCTTGCCGCTCTGGCAATGGATATTCTCCGCGGTCGCATCGGCGGGGAAGAACTGGCCGACCGTATGGCCGGAATTCCCGACAATGTCGCCGAGACACTACATGATCGGATTCAGGAAATCATCGACCTGCGGGCCGAGATTGAAGGGGGCATTTCCGACGCGGACCGTCAGGCGATCATGCAGACTCTGTGGCGGACGGAACAATATGTGCCGCAGTACCTGCCCTTTCGCGCGGCGACGGCGCACGCGCTCGACTTCGGCACAAACAGCTTCGGCCTGTTCCTGGCAACGATGGACGATGAGATCGCCAGAGCAATGTTGCTGCTCAACGAAGCGCGCCGCGGCGAAGAGTTTGAGGAGAACCGTGTCGCGATCATTTTCGGGGCGTATCTTCGATATTTGCAGCGGCAGGCGTCCGATCATATCGGCCCGGAGGATATCACAGTCGTGGTCGTCCCCTTCGACGCACTTGGCGAGGAAGCGGTCGGTATGGCCTTGAGCAACCTCGAGGCCCGGCTCTACAAGGGGGNGCTCGACTACCGCGCGCGTGCCGTGGTGATGGAGATTCAGGCCCATCCCGTGTTCGACGCAGATGTATTGGCAACGGGGCTGGTGCATGAATTCGGCCATGTGTATTCGCTGCTGCATTTCCCGACCACGACTGATGCCGGGCTGCGGCGCTACCCGACGATTGATGGGTTCCGGCTGGCGCCATCGGGCTTGCAGGGCTGGAACAAGTCCTATCATGAGGGCAATGCCGAAGAGCCCGATTACCTGCGCTCGCTGATGTGGCCCGACATCCAGCCCTCGCGCAGGGCCTGGGTGTCGCAGGTCGAATACGCGATGGTGCAGGCCGACATTCAGGCCGGGTTCGGCCAACGTGACGCCATGCTGCGCCAGCAAGCCATCCGCACCGCGCAGGCTGCGCCAAGCACCCTCAGCGACGCCCAAAGCCCCCCTGCAGACAGAATTATCCTGACCGGCCTGATCGCGCCGGAAGGGGGGGCAAGCCTTGATCCGCTGCGCATCCGCCCTGCCCCTGCCACGCGCGATGAGGGGCCGTACCGGGCCGAATTGCTGGATGCGCAAGGCCGCGTGCTGGTCGCAACGGCCTTTGAAACGCGCGCGCCCGATATCCACCCGATGCATGGTCAGTTCCGTGCCAGATCGGCGGGTGACAACCCCCTCCACTGGCCCGATTTCCGGGTCGCGATTGATCCGCACCCGCAGGCCGTGGCGCTGCGTCTGCGCGAAGGAACGCGCGAACTCGCGATGATCGAGGTTGCCGATACCGCGCCCATTCTTGAGGTCCATACAGGGAACCTGCGTGTCAACGACACGGAGGATCACACGATCCGCTGGTCGAGTGAGGGCACAGGGGCCGTGAGCTTCGATGTCGAATACTCGCCCACTGGTGCCGCGCCATGGCGGCCGATTGCACTCTTTCAGTCGATCCCCGAGATCACGCTGAGCGCCGCTGATCTGGAGCCCGGTCCGCGCCCGCATCTGCGTATCACCGCGCAGGGCGGGCTTCACGCGACGCGCCAGGTGGTCCCGCTGGAGTTGAGCCGCACACCCGCCCCCGTCGCGGTTGACCTGCCCGAGTCAATCGACGCGCCGCAAGATATCGCGCCATCACTTCGCTTTGCGACCGATATCGCAACCGACATGCTGGAGGAGCATCTGCAGATCATCGATGCGGCGGGCGCGCCGGTCCCGGTGGACTACATTCATCTGCCGGGTCAGCACCGCGTCAGCTTGCTGCCGGATGAACCCCTCGCGCCCGGCAGCCGCTTCAGACTGATTTTGCGCGAGGGTCTGCAAGACATCCATGGCAACCGGCTGACCGAAACGCTGCGATGGGAGTTCCTTACTGCGTCATCCGTGCAGTGAAGCAACAGCAGCCGCGATATTGATTGCCCCCAAAGCCTGCCCTGGCCGCACAACCCGGTGCGCGCGTCATGTCTGGCGGTTTTCGGTGACAGGCCGATTTCTGGCGTGAATACCAAGGTCAGACAATCACCGCGATCAGGCCTGAAAGGCTGAGCTTTGCGCCGAAGGCTCCGCGCGCAGCCTATTATACCAACCCGTGGGACACACTACCCCATGCAGTCCGCGCCGGACGTGATGCAATGCTACCGTGTCACCGGAAACGCCGATTTCACTCTGATCCTGTCAGCCCGCGACGTGACCGATCATGAGGGTTGCTCACGTCGCCATTCCTTTCCCGAGGACACAGTCCTGCGCTTTCGCACCAGCGTCGTGATGGACCGCGTCAAAACCGGCTTCGCGATCCTGGTAGAACAGGAGTGAATGCCGGGCAGGTCGCCCAATGGGGTGACGCCCCGGCGCGCGACAGGTAGCTACGCGCCAACACGCTCTTCCCCGCTCAGCCCATAGGTGCGCGCCGCCATCGGCGTGGTCCGGATCGCGGTCTGAATGATCTCCAGCAGCGTTGCCTCGGCACGGTTCAGCGTGGCCTTGGGGTTCCAGGCCAGATGAACGTCGATAGCCGGCGGATCGACATAGGGCGGCAGCCGCCAGAGCAGCCCGTCCGCCACATCGCGCGCCACGACATGCAAGGGCAGCGGGCCAATCCCCAGCCCGGCAACCACCATGCGGCGCACTTCTTCCAGATGGCTCGACATGCCGATGATCTCTTCGCGCAGATCGGATTGCGCGCGCAGCAATGTCACCGAGCGCAGGGCATCATGCAGGCTGTCGGTTTCGAAACTGACAGTGGAATGGCCTGACAGATCGCCTTGCTGCAGGTTCTCGCGCCCGAAAAGCGGATGTGGTGGGCCGCAGAACAAACCGAAATATTCACGATACAGCCGCATATATTCGATCTTGGGGTCGCGACGATGCACAAGGCAGATCGCGAAAGAGGCCGTGCGCGCCGCCACACTGGCCAGCGCGGCGCTGGAGCCAAGGACCGATATCGAGAGTGTCGCGCGCGGGTGGCGGGCATGAAACTCGGCCAGCAACTGATCAAATAACGGGCAGACCACATGGCTCGCCACAGCGATGCGCACATGGCCGCGAATCTCGTCGGTCATGTCCCGCATCAGGGTCGACAGCCGGTGGACCGAGCCATGTATTTCGACCGCCTCGCGGTAAAGGGTGCTCCCTGCGCGGGTCAGCTCATAACGGCCCGGCGCCCGGTCGATCAGGCGTTTTCCGATAAGTTTTTCAAGCTTTTGCAGCGCGGTCGAGACTGATGGCTGTGTCAGTCCAAGGCGCCGCGCGGCATCCGTTATCGACTGCGCCTCGGCGATGACAACAAAGCTGCGCAACAGGTTCCAGTCCAGATCGCGGGTCAGGCGGTCGGCCTCGTTTCGGTCAGCCATTGATCGTGCCTATTGTCACTATTCCAAATATCAATTTGCCTTATGCTCGTCGGCTTTGCAATCTCTGATCATGCGCGACACACCTGATCTGCAAGGCACCACGCCGCCATGTCTGTAGAAGCCCGCGAAAGACGCCAGCCATGGATTCTGCTCTCGCCCGCATTGGGGGCGGTAGCGCTCCTATTGCTGATCCCGCTTTTGTTCATCGTGGTCTATTCCTTCTGGCTGCGCTCGGCAGTGGGGCCGGATACGGTCGGCTTTCATCTGGACAACTGGCAGCGCGCGCTGACCGATCCGTTCTATCGCTACATCCTGCTGAACACGCTCAAGATCGCGGCGATCACCACGTTCTTCTGCGCGCTTCTGGGCTATCCGGCGGCCTATTTCATCACCCGGTCCAGCGGCAACAAACTGATCCTGCTGCTTTTGCTGATGCTGCCTTTCTGGATCAGTTACATCATCCGCACGATGAGCTGGATCAACATTCTGGGCAGTTCCGGCGCGCTGAATACGACGCTGATTTCAATGGGTGTGATCTCTTCGCCCATTCAGATGTTGTATAACGAGGCCACGGTCATTCTGGGGCTGGTGCATTTCCTGCTGCCCTTCATGGTGCTGAATATCTATGTCAGCCTCGACGGGATCGACACCAATCTGGAGGATGCGGCGACCTCGCTGGGCGCGACGCGCTGGCAGGCCTTTACGCAGGTCACGCTGCCGCTGTCATTGCCCGGTCTGGCCGCCGGGGGCCTGCTGTGTTTCGTCCTTGGCGCGGGCACCTATATCACGCCGCTCATCCTTGGCGGGCCGCGCGATGCGATGTTCGCCAATCTGGTATTCGAGGCGATCATCACGCAGCTCAACTGGCCCATGGGCTCGGCGCTGTCGCTGTTGTTGCTGCTCGTGCTGGGCGCGCTGGTGGCGATCTACAACCGCTTTCTGGGCATGTCGCAACTGACGAAAGGCTTGGGCTGATGGGCTGGGCTGCGATCCGCGCATATACGATACTTGTCTATCTGTTCATGTTCCTGCCCGTTGCGGTGGTGGTGCTGCTGTCCTTCAACCAGAACCAGTTCGGCAGCTTTCCCATGACCGGCTTTTCGCTGCGCTGGTTCGAGGCGCTTTGGAACAATGACGCGGTGATGCGGGCCTTTCGTACCTCGTTGATCCTGGGCCTGCTGACGGCGCTGATCTCGACCACTCTCGGGGTGTTGGCGAGCCTTGCATTGGTGCGCTACCGGGTGCCGGGCAAGAACCTGATCACCACAATCCTGATCGCGCCGATTCTGGTGCCCGAAGTGGTGCTGGCCGTGGCGCTGCTGTTGTTCCTGAACTGGCTGGGCATCGGCAAGAGCTTCGCGCTGCTGCTGGCGGGGCATGTGATCTTCACGCTGCCATTCGTGATTCTTGTGGTGCAGGCGCGGCTGGTCAGTATCCGCCGGGATGTGGAGGAAGCGGCGCTGAGCCTCGGGGCCTCGCCCGTGCAGACCTTCTTTTCCGTTACCCTGCCGCTGCTCATGCCTGCCGTGGCCGCAGGCGCGCTTTTCGCGTTCACGATTTCCTTTGATGACATCACCGGCACCCTGTTCTGGAAACCCGGCGGGGTCGAGACTGTGCCCACGCAGATCTTCTCGATGTTGCGCGACTCGATCAGCCCGGAGATCAATGCACTGGGCAGTGTGATGATCGTCATCACTGTGGGGCTGCCGCTGCTTGGCGCCGCGATTGCCCGACGATTAGCAATCAAACGCGGCATGTAAGAACCGCGCCCAACCCAACCCTGACAAGGAGAGTGACAAATGGACAATACGACACGCTACAACCGCCTGCTGGAACGCTATCGCAATGGCGATCTGGACCGCCGCAGCTTTCTGGGCCTGATCGGCGCGGCCGGTGTGGCCTATGGCGTGCAGACCCCTTTCGCCCGGATGGCNCTCGCGGATGAGGTGACACAGGTGCGTTTCGATGGTTGGGGCGGGGTGGTGTCGGAAGCGTTCCGCCGCCACGCCTTTGACCCCTACACGGCGGCAACCGGCATCGATGTGGTCGATGGCACCTTCGCAGGCGGCGACGAATATCTGGCGCAGGTCCGGTCCTCGCGCGAGGGGGAATATAACATCGCCCATCTGTCGGGCGTGTTCGACTATGCCCGCTACGTCAATTTCGGGCTGGATGTGGAACTGAACCTCGACAACATCCCGAATATGGAACTGGTCATGGATGCGCTGACCAATGCGTATCGCGGTATCACGCCGGATCATCTGTCCGCCGTGCCTTATAACTATGGCACAACGGGGCTGGCCTATAACCGCGCCTATATCTCGGATGAGGAGATTCGCGAAAAAGGCGCCATGATCCTGCTGGACGAAGCCTATCAGGGCAAGATCGGCGGCTGGCACGACTGGCGCACGCGGATGTGGTATGCGGCGCTGCAGACCGGACAAAGCCCCAATGACATCCAGGATCTGGAGGCAGCGTGGGATGCCATCCGTACCCATCGCGATCTGGCGCTGAAATACTGGGGCTCTGGCGCGGAGCTGATGAGCCTGCTGGCCGAGGAAGAGATCTATGTGACCGAAGGCTGGTCGGGCCGCATCGCGGCACTGCAGGAACAGGGCCATGACATTGGCTATTACGATCCGCCCAACGGGTTCGGCTGGCAGGAATGCCTGTTCGTGATCAAGGGCTCGCCGCTGGAAGCGAGTGAGGAGCTTCTGAACTTCATGCTGGCACCCGAAACCTCGATCGCGGTGGCCGAGGGGCAGAACTACCCGCCCGCGCTCGATGGCACCAAGGTCGATCTGGGCGAGAAGATCCCCACCCTGCCCGCCTATGACCCGACCGGCACGCTGGACGCGCTGACCTTTGCCGATCCAACCTACTGGAATGGCAATGAGGCCGAGTGGTCCGAAACCTTCGCCCGCGTGCAGCGTGGGTTCTGAGGGCAGGGCAAAGGGGGGCTAGCCCCCCTTTGAACCCCCCAGAGTATTTTCGGCAAGATGAAGAGGTAGTCGGGCTGGTCCTGGCTGCCTCGCAGCGAAAGGCGGAGCATGGGCGCGGTCAATCTGAACAACATCGTCAAGCGGTTCGGGACATTCACCGCTGTCGAAAAGACATCGCTGAGTATCCCGGAGCGTAGCTTCACCACGCTACTGGGGCCGTCTGGCTGCGGCAAGACAACGACGCTGCGCATGATCGCCGGGTTACTTGATCCGAGCGAAGGCGAGATCGTCATCGGGGGCAAGCGCGTCAATGACGTGCCGATCTACAAGCGCAATCTGGGGCTTGTGTTTCAGAACTACGCGCTTTTCCCGCATAAAAGCGTGGCCGACAATGTCGCCTTCGGGCTGCGCTATCGCGATGTGCCGCGCGCTGATATCGCGCGCCGGGTGCAGGAAGCGCTGGANCTGGTGCAACTGCCNCAGGTGGCCGACCGCTACCCCAAGGCGCTTTCGGGCGGNCAGCAACAGCGCATNGCNCTGGCCCGNGCCATCGTGATCGAGCCGGATGTGCTGCTNNTGGATGAACCGCTCTCGGCGCTCGACGCCAATCTGCGCGAGGATATGCGGGTCGAGCTGAAGCGCATTCAGGAGCGGATCGGGGTGACGACCGTATTCGTGACGCATGACCAGTCCGAAGCGCTGGCCATGTCCGATCAGATCGTGGTCATGTCCAACGGTCGGGTCGAGCAGGTGGGCGCGCCCGAAGAGGTCTATAACACCCCTGCAAGCGAATTCGTGGCAAAGTTTCTGGGCGCGTCGAACATCCTTGACGGGCGCTGCCTGTCGCGCGGGGCGGATGGCGCGCTGCTGGAGGTGCCGGTCTTTGGCAAGGTCTCGGTGCCCAGCGTCAAGGCCCCGCATCTGGCAGGCGAAGGGGCGGCAAAGCTGGTGGTCCGGGCCGAGAAGCTGCTGCTGCGCGACAGCCCTCCCGAGGGGGGTGCCTTTTCAGCACCGGCCAGCGTGGAAACGGTCGATTACCAGGGCCAGTCCGTGCGTTATTTCGTCCGCTCCGGTGACACGCAGTTACAGGCCATCAACATGATCGACGAGAGCCCCTTTCCAGTGGGCGCGCAGGTGCATCTGACGCTCCGGCCGCAGGATTGCGCGGCCCTGCCCGGATGACGACGATGAGCCACCTTTTCTACCAGACCGGCCAGCGCCGCCCCCTGCTCGATCAGGCGCGCGGGGTGTATATGTGGGACGTGGATGGCAAGCGCTATCTGGATGGATCATCCGGCGCGATGGTGTGCAATATCGGCCATTCCAACGCGCATGTTCTGGATGCGATGCGCCGTCAGATGGAGAAATCCACTTTCGGCTACCGGCTGCATTTCGAGACCGAGGCATCCGAGGGGCTGGCCGCCAAGACGGCTGCGCTGTGCCCTGAGGGCATGAACAAGGTGTTCTTCGTCTCGGGCGGGTCCGAGGCTGTGGAATCGGCCATGAAACTGGCGCGCCAGCATGCGCTGGCCATTGGCGAGGGGACGCGCTGGAAGGTCATCAGCCGCAGTCCGGGTTATCACGGTTGCACGTTGGGCGCGCTGGCCGTCACGGGCTATGCGCCGCTGACCGAGCCTTTCGCGCCGATGATGCGGCCCATGCCCAAGATTCCCGCACCGCGCGCCTATCTCGATGGGCTGGACCCGGCGGACCCCGCCACAGGGGCGCATTACGCTGCGATGCTGGAAGATGAGATCATTGCGCAGGGCCCGGACTCGGTGCTGGCCTTTATTGTCGAGCCTGTGGGCGGTGCATCCACTGGCGCGCTGGTGCCGCCTGCAGGCTACATGGCGCAAGTGCAGGAGATTTGCCGCCGTCATGGCGTGCTGCTGATCCTGGACGAGGTGATGACCGGCGCAGGCCGCACAGGCCGGTTTCTGGCGCTGGAACATTGGGGGCTGTCGCCGGATATCGTGGTGCTGTCCAAGGGGTTTGCCGCCGGATATATGCCGCTGGGTGCGATTGCCGCGCGCGACACGCTGGTGCAGGCGGTGCTGGGCAGTGGCGGTTTTCAGCATGGCTTTACCTATGCGGGCAATCCGCTGGCCTGCGCGGCAGGCGGCGCGGTGCTGGATGAGATCGCGCGGCTGGGGCTGGTGCAGAATGCGGAGGCCATGGGCCATGCCCTGCGCCAGCGGTTGGAGGGGCTGGCAGAGCGGCACCCAATCATCGGTGATGTGCGTGGCAAGGGGTTGCTTATGGCATTTGAACTGATGGCGGATCGCGCGACCCTCGCCCCCCTGCCCGCCCGTATGAATGCCCATCAGCGACTGGTCGATATTGCCTATGACATGGGGCTGATTGTCTATTCGCGCCGCACCCGCGATGGGGTGGAAGGCGATCATATCATGGTCTGCCCGCCTCTTATCGTGACCGAAGCGCATCTGGATGAGATTGCCGAGACGCTCGACGCCGCGCTTACCCGGCTGGTCAGCGATCTGGCGCTGTCGGAACTGGTCTGAACGCGGATGTCGGGCATCATCATCACCTGTGCGCTGACAGGCTCCATCCACACGCCGAGCATGTCGCCGCATCTGCCGATCAGCGGGCCAGAGATTGCGCGCGCAGGAGTTGAGGCAGCGCAGGCGGGCGCGTCCATCCTGCATCTGCATGCGCGTGACCCGGATACCGGGCGCCCTTCGGCGGCGCTGGACCATTTCAACGGTTTCGTGCCCGCACTGGCGCGCGATACGGATGCTGTGCTGAATATCTCGACAGGCGGCAGCGCCGTGATGTCACTTGATGACCGCCTCGCGGCACCGCTGGCGATTGCGCCGGAAATGGCCTCGCTGAACATGGGCTCGATGAATTTCGCGCTCTACCCCATGCTGGGCAAGGATCGTGACTGGCTGCATGACTGGGAAAAGCCGTTTCTGGAAAACACGGATGATCTGGTCTTCAAGAACACGCCGCGCGATATTGCCCGCATCCTCACGCGCTTGGGCACCGAGCGCGGCGCGCGGTTCGA
>SL_7KL_010_BRINEDRAFT_10001204_pt1 | contig 12461 bp, 11 predicted proteins | sample SodLak_010_BRINE_FD_10663 | JGI IMG/M metagenome (IMG submission 10663)
CGCTGGCCGGGAGCGACGCACTGGCCCTGCGCCTGGGCCTGAACCGCGTCGGCGGGCTGGCGCGCGACGTCGCCGAGCGCGTGGTCACCGCCCGCGTTGAACGGGCCTTCGCGGACGTCCCGGACCTGGTGGCCCGCGCTAGGCTCACCCGCGCCCAGGCCAATCGCCTGGCCCGCGCCGACGCCCTGAAGGGCCTGGCCGGCAACCGCCACCAGGCGCGCTGGGCCACCGAGGCGGTGGAGGAACCCCTGCCACTGTTCGCCGAAGGACCGGGCGAGACCGTACGCGAGGCCGACGTGAGCCCGTTGCTGCCCCGGCCGGATGCGGTGGACGACCTGGTGCAGGACTACGCCACTACCGGGCTGAGCCTGGGCCCGCACCCGTTGGCACTGATGCGCCCGTTCCTGAAACAGCACCGCCTGGCCACCGCCTCCAGGCTACTCGAACAACCCGGCTACAGTGGCGCCCGCTACGCCGGGCTTGTGATCACCCGCCAGCGCCCCGGCTCGGCCAACGGCACGGTATTCCTGACCCTGGAAGACGAGACCGGTACGCTCAACCTGATCGTCTGGCCGGATCGGGTGGAGCGCTTTCGCGCCGAGGTCCTGCACGGCCGCCTGCTGGAGGCCCACGGCGAGTGGCAGTACAGCGAGGGCGTCGGCCACCTGATCGTGCAGCGCCTGATCGATCGCAGCACCTGGCTCGGCGAACTCGCCACCCACTCCCGCGACTTCGGCTAATTCCGACCTATCGAACGCAAACTCTTGCAAGCATATCCATCACATCAAACGCGGCCGTAGAGGTCCTCCAACCGCACGATGTCGTCCTCGCCGAGGTAGCCACCCGACTGGATTTCGATCAGTTCCAGCGGGATCGAGCCCGGATTCTCCAGCGAGTGCAGTTGCCCGATCGGCACGTAGGTCGACTGGTTCTCGGTCACCAAATAGGTCTCCTCGCCGTTTCGCACCTTCGCAGTACCGCTGACCACCACCCAATGCTCTGCGCGATGGTGATGCATCTGCAGCGAGAGCTTCGCCCCCGGTTTTACGGTGATGCGCTTGACCTGGTAACGGTGCCCCACATCGACGCATTCGTAGCACCCCCATGGGCGGTACACCGAGGTGTGATCCACGTGTTCACTGCGGTTGTCCGCTTTCAGGCGCTCCACGATGAGTTTGACGTCCTGGACGCGGTCGCGGTCGGCAACCAGTACGGCGTCACGGGTGGCGACCACGGCCAGGTTGCGCAGGCCAATGCCGGCGACCAGCAGGCCGTCGGCATCCACCACGCAGCCCTCGCTATCTTCCAGCAGGCAGTCCCCACGCAGGGTGTTGCCCTGCTCATCCATGCCACGCACGCCCGCCAGAGCGGACCACGAGCCGATGTCGCTCCAACCGGCGGCCAGCGGTGTGACGGCGGCGTGCTCGGTGCGCTCCATCACGGCGTAGTCCACCGAGATGTTCGGGGCCGCGGCGAAGGCCTCCGGGTCCACCCGCAGGAAGTCGAGGTCCTCGCGGGCGCCCTCCAGCGCGGCGCGACAAGCCTCGACGATGCCCGGTTCGAAACGCTGCAACTCCTGCATGTACAGCGAGGCGCGGAACACGAACATGCCGCTGTTCCAGAGGTAATCGCCACTGTCGACGTACTCGCGCGCGGTGGCGGCATCCGGCTTCTCGACGAAACGCGCCACTCGCGCCCCGGCTTCCCCCAGGGACTCACCCTGCTGGATGTAGCCATAACCGGTCTCCGCAGCAGTAGGCACGATCCCGAAGGTCACCAGGTGGCCCGCCTCCGCCAGCGTCATGGCTCGCGCCACAGCGGCCTGGAAGGCCTCGGGATCACCGATGTGGTGGTCCGCCGCCAAGATCAGCAACAACGGGTCGCGCCCTTCCGCCTGCGCCTGCAATGCCGCCAGGGCGATCGCCGGGGCGGTATTGCGCCCCTCCGGCTCCAGCACGATACGGGCATGCTCCACACCTGCCGCCCGCAACTGCTCGGCCGCCAGGAAGCGATGCTCGACGTTGGCCAGCACCAGGGGCGCCGACGCGCCCAGGCCGTCCAGCCGCTCGGCCGTCTGCTGCAGCAACGTCTGCTCCCCGGTCAGGGGCAGGAACTGCTTGGGGTAGTGACTGCGCGACACCGGCCACAGCCGAGTCCCCGATCCGCCGGCCAGGATCACCGGCTGCAGTTCCGTCCGGCTTTGCGTATGTTCCATCGGCCTTACCCCCGTATCAGGCGTGAAATCTCGTCCACGCGGCGTTCCAGCAGGGCCGGATCGGCGCGGGTCTCCACATTCAACCGTAGCAGCGGCTCGGTATTGGAACTGCGCAGGTTGAAGCGCCAGTCCGCGAATTCCAGGCTGACGCCATCCGTATGATCCAGCCCCACGGCTTCCGACGCGTAGGCCTGCATCACCCGATCGGTGGCGGCGGCGGCGTCCTCGACCTCGAAGTTCAGCTCGCCACTGCAGGGGAAGCGCGCCATGCGCTCGGCCACCATCTCGCCCAACGCCTGGCCGCGTCGGCCCATGAGCTCGGCCACTCGCAACCAGGGCAACATCCCGGTATCGCAGTAGTAGAAGTCCCGGAAGTAGTGGTGAGCACTCATCTCGCCCCCGTAGATTCCATCCTCGTGGCGCAGCCGCTCCTTCATGAAGGCGTGTCCGGTCTTGGACTGGATGGGTTCGCCCCCCGCGGCACACACCATCTCAATGGTGTTCCAGGTCAGGCGCGGATCATGGACGATGCGCTCCCCGGCGTGCCCCTCCAGGCATGCCTCGGCCAGCAGGCCCACGATGTAATACCCCTCGATGAAGTTGCCTTGGGCGTCGAACAGGAAACAGCGATCAAAGTCGCCGTCCCAGGCCACGCCCAGATCGGCGCCGTGCTTGCGCACCGCCTCCGCGGTGGCCGCGCGGTTCTCCGGCAGCAATGGATTGGGAATGCCATTGGGGAAATGCCCATCCGGTTCGAAGTTGACGCGGATCAGCTCGAACGGGAGATGCGGCTCCAGGGCCTCCAGCACCGGCCCCGCCCCCCCGTTTCCGGGGTTCACGACCACCTTGAGTTTCGGCAAGGTTTCGCGGTCGACCGAAGCCAGCAACCGGGAGATGTAGTCCGCCCGATGATCCAGGTGCCGGACCTGCCCGTGGGGCATGGGCCGGAAGTCACCGCGCTCGGCACAGACGCGAATCGCCTGCAGCCCGGAATCCCCGCTGATCGGGCGCGCATCGCTGCGTACCAGTTTCAGCCCGTTATAATCCAGCGGATTGTGGCTGGCCGTCACCATGATCCCGCCACCGGCCCCGTAGTGCGCGGTGGCGAAATACACCTCCTCTGTGCCACACATGCCTATATCGGCGACGTCACTCCCGCCCGCCGTAAGCCCTTCGGTGAGCGCTCGCGCCAGTTCCGGGCTGGAAAGGCGGATATCGTGCCCGACGACCGTGCGTCCCGGCCGGATCTCCTCGGCGAAGGCGCGCCCGATCGCTCGCACCACATCCGGATTGAGCTGGTCCGGCACCCGGCCACGTATGTCGTAGGCCTTGAAACAGTCGATCTTCATGCACGCCCCTTACCGGCATCATTCGATTCCCGCACCGGACGGAAATCCGCTGCGTACACCTTCATGATACATAGCCAAAGGGCTCCGCGAGGCCATGCCAGCATCACTGGCGTGAGTGCCGTTACTTGACGCTCTACACGCATACCCCCGAGCATGGTGGGTTTATACAACGAGGAAAAGCCGATGAGTGAGCCGCAAGTGAAGACCGAGGAGAAGAAACAGCATTTCGACGATATCTACGTCGCCGAGACCCCGGTGCCGTTCAAGGAGCGCATCATCGACGCGCTCGACTACATCTCCGACGACTTCAACCGGCAAACCTTCGACCGGCTGATCCTTCCNTGGGCCGAGNANCAGGCCGCCACCGGCAAGACCCTNAACTACGTGGACCTGTGCTGCTGTTTTGGCAACACCACCATGGCCGCCNTCCACAANATGGATGTCGAGGCGATCCGCGCCAACTGGGCCGANGAGCAGGCCTGCAAGACCGTCGCCGCCCCGCGCCGTCTGCCGATGAAGACCACCGGCATCGANATCTCGGGCAACGCGCTGGCCTATGGCAAGAGCGCCGGGCTGTTCGACGAAACCTTCGAGGCCGACCTGAACCAGCCCGCACCGGAGACCCAGGCCGCGATCGAAAAGGCCATGGCCGACGCGGACATCGTGATCTCCACCGCATCGCTGGTCTATCTGGACCCGCCGGCAATCGAGAAGCTGATCCGCTCCTTCGCCGAGACCCCGCGCGAGGGCTACATGCTGGTCAACTTCCTGAACCCCTTCGCCCTGGAAAAGGCCGACGCGACCAAGCGCCTGCTGCTGGAACACCTGGAATTCGTCGGTAGCACCGCCAGCCGCCATCGCCGCCTGTCGCCGCTGGAGCAGGAGAACTATCCGGGCGAAGACTGGGCCCTGCTGGAGATCTGGGTGCTGCGCCGCCGCGCGTAGTCCGGACGCTGCCAATCTCGGGGCATGGCATCCCCGACAGGACGGGCCGGCCCTTTTGGGGGCGGCCCGTTTTCGTTGGGGCCGCCGACGCACCACCGGAACCACGGCCTCACAGCAAGACGACGCGGTTACGACCCGCCTCCTTGGCCTGATACATCGCCTCGTCCACGCGGCGGGCGAAGGTCTTGGGGGTATCGCCCTGGCGCATCTCGGTCACCCCGAAACTCGCCGTAACCGACACCGGGCACGCCGTTTCCATGGCCGCCACGGCCTTGCGCAGCTTTTCGGCCATGGCCTCGGCACCCACGCCAGGGGTCTCCGGCACGACGACCATGAACTCCTCCCCGCCCCAGCGCCCAAGGGCATCCGCCTCGCGCAACGCGCCCTGAACCGTATCGGCCAGCCGCTTGAGGACGTCATCTCCGGTCTCGTGGCCGTAGTCGTCGTTGAAGTCCTTGAAATGGTCGATATCGAACATGATCAGGGAAAGGGGCCGTCCGTAGCGGCGGCTGCGCTCCATCTCCGCCTCCAGCGTGTTGCCCAGGCTCAGGCGGTTGGCCAGCCCCGTCAGCCAGTCGGTATGCGCCAGTCGCCGGATCTCGTCCTCCATGCGCACTCGATCGGTCACATCCTTGCTGATCGACACGTAGTGCGTCACCCGGCCATGGGCATCGGTCACCGGACTGATGCTCTGCTCCATGTTCATCAGGGTGCCGTCGCGGCGGCGGTTCACGAACTCGCCACGAAAGGCTTCGCCGCGCGCGAGCGTATCCCACATCTCGCGATAGAACCCGGGCTCCTGCTGACCGGACTGAAGGAACCGCGGATTCTTGCCTACCGCTTCATTCCGGCTGTATCCGGTCTGCTCCTCGAAGGCCGCGTTCACATAGGTGATCGTGCCTTCGGGGTCGGTGATCAGCACGGGGTCCACCGACACCTCAAGCGCGGTCGACAATAGCCGCAGCTCGTCATCCCGCCGCCGCTCCTCGGTAACGTCCTTTTGCACCGAGACAAAGTGGGTGATGTCACGGTCGTTATCGCTGGCATATACGGGCGAGATGTGCCAGCGAACCTCGTACGAGGAGCCATCCTTGCGGTAGTTGACCGTTTCGCCCTCGAAATACTCGCCACTGACGAGGGCCCCGCGCAACCTGTCCAGAACGGCGCGCGAGGTTGCCGGACCCTGAAGGATACGCGGGGTTTTCCCCAGGGCTTCCTCCCGCGAATACCCGGTCATGCGCTCGAAACCGGCATTGACGTAAACGATCCGCGGACCGCCGTCCAGATCGGCGTCGGTAATGACGACCGAGTTGTACGATTGCTCGATAGCGGCATCCAGCAGTCGGAGTTTCTCGAACCCCTCGATGATCGACACGGACGCCATATCGGGCCTTCTGCAAAAAATGAACGCACGACACGGGGTCATGCGCGAGGTCACTGAAATCCGACCCGCTTGGGGCGGCGCGGTTCAGTCCATGTCCGCCATCTCGAGGATCGATCCGACAATGTCGCTGGTCGTCACGATCCCTTCCAGCTCGTTGCCCTTCAGCACCACCAGCCGCCGGATCCCCTGGCTCACCATGAGCCGCGCGACGTACTTCACATCCATCTCGGCGGGCACCGTGATCACCGGTTTCGTGCAGACATCATAGACATTCGAGAGGTCGATATCGCCCTCTTCCGCCACGATCGTCTTGAGGATGGTGGTGTAGGTGATGATGCCGTAGGCATCGTGGGCGTGCTGCTTCTCCACCACCAGCGACTTGACGCCATGCTTGCGCATCAGCTGCATCGCCTCGCGCAGCGGTGCCAGGGGAGACACCGTGACGACATTGGGTCTTAGAATTTCGCTTACCAGCATGTTGGCTCTCCGTCAGAGTTCTTCCTTGACCTGTTCCTGGAACTGCTCGATCTGCTTGCGCCCGATACCGGCGAGATGGGCCACATCCACCGTAAAGGCCACTCCCCGGGGGTCATTGGCCAGGTCCAGCTCCTTCGAGATGCACTTGAGCACGTCCAGGGCCACCTTCTTCTCCAGCACCCACAAGAGGACCGACTGACTGCCCTCGTAGGTCATGCCGAGAAACGTCCTGCGGGCCTCGGCGCCAATCCCGCGCGCATCCATGATGGTTACGCCACCTGCGCCCGCTTCCTTGGCCGTGGCAATCGCCTGCTCCTCCAGATCATCCGAGAGGACGGCCACCAGTGCAGAAAATCGCATTGCTCACTCCTCCTGCCGCTCGTCGCGAGCGGACCAGCGTTCGTAAAGGTCCACGGCGATCGCGTATAGAGCATCACCGTGACGATGGGAAATATCGACGCGAACGCGATCAGACCGAAGCCGTCGATCAGTACGTTGCGATCCTCCAGGTGCGTCGCCAGGCCGATCCCCAGAGCCGTCACCAGGGGCACAGTCACCTCGGAGGTGGTCACCCCGCCAAGATCGAAGGCCAGTGCCACGATCTGCTTGGGCGCCAGGATCGTGAGCACGATCACCAGCAGGTAGCCGCCCATGATGTAGTGGTGGATGGAGTCCCCCGCCAGAATGCGGTGCACTCCGATGGTGATGCCAATGGCCACGCCCAGCGCCACCAGGATGCGGATTACATTGCCGCGCAACGAACCGCGAGCGGCCTCCTCGGCCTTCTGGCCGATCGCGATCAGCGCCGGTTCCGCCATGGTGGTCGCGAACCCGATGGAAAAGGCGAACAAATAGACCCACACGAACAGTTCGTTGGTAATCAACTGCTCGGCCATGCTCTCGCCGATCGGGAACAGGCCCAGCTTCAGCCCCACCACGAAGGCATAAAGCCCCAGCACCACCAACACGAAACCGAACATCACCCGCGGCAGATACGGGATGCGCTTGCGCAGCACGAAATACTGGAACACCACGATCACCGCGATGATCGGTGCCACGTCACGCAGCATCAGCAACAGGTCCATGCCCATCGCAGACAGCCAGTGCCGCTCGCCTGCGCCTGGCAGATCGGTTCCCGGATCCATGGCCGCTGTCTCGGCGCCGGTTGGAGCCGCGATCTCCGCTCCTGTAAACACGATGATCCCGTAGATCTGCACCGTGATCATCGGCACCATCACCGCCAGCGCCACCAGCCCGAAGCCGTCGCGCAGCGGGTTACGCCCGCTTATGGAGGCCGCCAGCCCCAGGCCCAGTGCCGCCACGAGCGGCACCGTCACGATGTTCGTGGTCACCCCGCCCGAGTCGTAAGCCAGGCCCACGATCTCCTCGGGGGCGAAGAAGGTCACCAGCACCACCAGCACATATCCGGTCAGGATGTACCAGTGCAGCGGATGTCCGAGCACCGTGCGCAGGATCCCCAGCGCCACCACGGCCCCTACCGAAAGCGCGACAATCAGCCGCAGCACCATGCCCTCGATACGGCCCTCGCTGATCACCTCCGCCTGCTCCGCCACCGCGATCAGTGCCGGCTCCGCGATCACCGTCGCAAACCCGAGCGTAAAGCCGAAGGCCATCAGCAACAGCAACGATCCACGCCGCGCCAGTGCGTTGGACAGGTTCTTGCCGATGGGGAAGATCCCCATCTCCAGGCCCTGCAGGAACAAGGCCACGCCGAACACCACGATGGCCAGGCCCACCACCATCGACAGCAGGCCATCCGGCACCGTGCGCAGCACCAGCGCCTGGAACACCGCCACCACGATCACGATCGGAGCGAGGTTGCGTGCCGCATGACCCAGGGTGTGGAGAAAATTCATGCGCTCCCTAACCGAGGCGCCGCCCCGGAATCAATCGCAAGCGTAATGGTCCTACGCTGCATGGAATCCCTGCAGATACCCTATCGCGCCGTGGTCATCGGCGCCACGGGCGGCCTCGGTGCCGCGTTTGTCGACCACCTGGAGAACGACCCGAACTGCGAACGCGTGGTCGGCCTCGGACGCCAAAGCACCCCGCCCGTGGACCTGCTCGACGAGGCCAGTATGGAACACGCCGCCACCTGGCTGCGAGACCAGGCAGCCGAGTGGGACTTGATCCTCGACGCCACCGGGATCCTGACCATCGACGGCCACGGCCCGGAGAAGCGCCTGCGCGATCTCGACCCGACGATCATGGCCCATGCCTTCGCCATCAACGCCATTGGCCCGGCATTACTGTTCAAGCACCTGGCATCCCTGCTCCCGCGGGGCCGCAAGGGCATCCTGGCCACCCTCTCGGCCCGGGTCGGCTCCATTGAGGACAACCACCTGGGCGGCTGGGTGAGTTATCGCGCCTCCAAGGCCGCGCTCAACCAGATCGTGCGGACCACGGCCCTGGAACTACGCTTCAGCCATCGCCATGCTCTGGTGATTGCGCTTCAGCCTGGCACATGCGACACCCGTCTATCGGAGCCGTACCGGTCACGCGCCCCGGAGGTCCTCAGTCCCGAATACGCAAGCGAACGTCTGCTCGGTGTCCTGGACCATCTGGAAGCCGACCAGTCCGGCAGCTTCCACGACTTCGAGGGCCAGCGCCTGCCTTTCTGAACGCTCACCAGCCGCAACCATAATCTGCATCAACAACCGCTAATACCCACGGCGGGATAGTGCCTGCGAACATACACCGATTCGGAGGCTCGACATGCAACGTTCCACCACCCTGCGCGCTCTGACCCTGGCCGGCCTGCTGGCCCCCGCGGCCATGATCCCGGCCCACGCGACCGCTGCCAACGCCGATGTCTCCGCTGGCGACTGGCTGCTGCGCGGCGGCCTGACCTACATCTCGCCCAAATCCGACAACGGTGACTTGATCAACGGAGCCCATAGCGTAGACGTCGGCTCCAGCACCCGCCCCACTGGCACGGCAACGTACATGTTCACCGACAATTTCGGCTTGGAGTTGCTGGTTGGTATCCCGTTCAAGCATGACATCGCCCTAGAAGGGTCCAGCGTCGGCAGCACGCGCCATCTCCCGCCGACGCTCAGCGCGCAATACCACTTCAACACCGGCACTGCTTACCGCCCTTACCTGGGCGCAGGCATCAACTACACCTACTTCTTCGACGAAGACACGGAGAGCTCCCTTGGGGAGGATATCGACCTCGGTGATTCCTGGGGTATCGCGCTGCAAGCTGGTATCGACCTGGCCGTAACTGACAGCTGGTTCGTCAACGCCGAGGTGCGCTGGGTCAACATCGAGAGCACCGCGCGACTCGACGGAGACCGCCTGGGCACGGTCGAGATCGATCCCTGGACCTTCGGGATGAACGTCGGATACCGCTTCTGAGGCTAGCCACGACCGTCTAACGCCGGCCTAGCCGCCGACGTCTCCGACGAGGCCGAGGACCCGCGCAATGCGGTCCTCGGCCTCTTGCGTTTCCAACCCGCGCGATTTCGGGGCACCCCACACGGGGCCGGGCCACGCCGGGTCCCCCTCGCAGCGTGCTACATGATGCAGGTGCAGCTGCTCCACGATATTGCCAAGCTTGGCCACGTTCAGCGCCTTCGGGGCGAAGGCCTGCTCCATCGCCCGCGCCAGCGCACCGGACTCGCGCGCCAGCTGGATGGCATCCTCGGGGGCCAGTTGATGCAGTTCGCGCACATCGGCGCGACGCGGCACCAGGATGAACCAGGGATAGTCGTGATGATCCATCAACCGCAGCCGCGAGAGTGGCCACTCGGCCACAGCCCAGGTATCGGCCTCCAGGCGTGAATCCAGCAGAAATTCATTCGTCATCATCAAACTCCTGCCATATTCCCGGCCGGGACCAGAGGCCGGTCTGCCATTCGCCGTTCGCGCCGGGCAACAGGTAACTGTAGTGGGATCGATGCCGCAATGCGGCCAACACCTCGCGCCGTGTATCCGCATCCGCCCCGCTGATCACAATCAACCGGGAATCCGGTACGGCCCAGGCCCGTGCACCCGGACCGATCTCGCCTGCATTCGCCAGTGCGACCGGGTCGCTCGGCAAGTCATGCCGCCCCAGCCAGCCGGCCACGGAGGAATGCGAGCCCAGCACGATCCGCATGCCTTCTGCGTCGTGCGCGGAGCCCGGCACTCGACCCAGCCAGGGGGCGACCTCGGAGGGTTCCGCATCCTCCAGCGCCACCACCCGGGCTTCCGGGTCCAGCGCCCCCTGACGCAGGATGGCGGGCGACTCGTCCGCTGCCAGATGGCGGAACATTCGCCAGTCGGGGTCGATGGCAATGGCCAGGGGTCGGCTGGAGGTCTCCAGCGAAATCCCCTTCTCTACCGCATTCAGCTCGACCCAATGCGTCTCACGGCCGTTCTCGGTTTCCAGCTCCAGCGGCACATACAGCTCCCAAGGGGCCTGCTCGTCGCGTTGTTGCAGCCGGCCCTGTACTCGCCAACCGTCTCCCCGCGCCTCGCGGCGCAGTCCCGTCAGTTCCAGCGCAGGCGCGCCAGCGCGCTCTACCCACTGGGAAAAGAAGGGCCGCAGGTCTTCATCCGTCGTTCCGTCGAACGCCCCGATCACGGCGTCCCAGTCCGCCTCGCGAAAGCGCCATTCGTCGTACAGGGCCCGCGCACCCGACAGCAGCGCCTCGCGCCCGATTCGATCCTCCAGCATTCGCCACAGCATCGCGCCGCGGTGATAGCCGGCGATGCGAGCCGCCCCGGAATTTCCACCCCGGAAGCTCCCGTGCGCGCGATCTTCCCCGGCCGGCAAGGCCGCGTAATCGCGCAGCCACTGGCCCCGTTCGTCCCGCCCTTCGCCGCGGTCACGCTTGAACTGATAGTCGGCCATGTAGGTCGTCAGCCCTTCCGACCAGTTGCCTGCGGAATAATCCACGTACGCCCCGGTTCCCCACCAGGCGTGCAGGACCTCGTGGCCCAGCGAGGTGTGCGGAATGAATGGCAGCGGAATCACACGCTCCCCCAACAACGTAAAGCCGGAAAACGCCAGCCCCACGGGCTGCGTACTCGCGGCGATCGTGAAGGTCGCAAACGGGTACGGGCCGATCTCGCCATTGAAGCGCTGCAGGTATTTGGCCGCCTGCTCGCGATAGGTCTCCCCGAATCGCTCCTCGAGGCCGACCGGAAACAGGGTGCGTACCTCCACATCTCCAACCCGCAGCTCGGCCGACTCCCAGGGGCCGGTAGCGATCGCCAGGGCGCGACCAGCGGGGTGCTCGAACGTGGCATGGTATTCGTCACCCCGGCGCTCCTCGGCCACGCGGGAACCGGAAGCCACCCCGAGATGGCCACCAAGGCTCTTCAATTCGATCCGCACAGCGTGGGGCTCGGCATCGGGACGGCGCGGATACCAGTCGGCGCCCGGCGGCAGATACCCGCCGTCCGGGCCCAGATATCCGCCCCCGGGACGTGCCTGGTCCGGTGCCGAAAGACGCGCCCCATAGCGGATCGCCAAAGGCCCGTCATCCGCACCCGGCTCGCGCGCCAGTTCCAGCCAACCATCCTCGCTGCGGTCGAACTCGACTACCTGCCCGCCAAGCGTCACCGCATCCACGGCAATGCCCGGATCCAGCCGGAACCGGCGCAGCGAGGCCGGATCGATCCGGGCCGGATCCGCCTCGAACCGCCCCTCCAGCCGCGCCTGGCTGGGATCCAGTTCCACCTCCAGTGTCACACCATCGTATGGCGTGTCGGCCGAAGCCGCTCCACTGGCCAGCCACAAGGCAACACTGCACACCCACAACCCCGGGCGCATGCGTCAGTCCTCGCGCGGAAAGCGTGCCACGCGCTCAAGCCGCTTGCCCTCACGCTCGATCTGCAGTGGCAGCCACATGCCCGGTGGCGTCGCTTGCACCACGCGTTGCAGATCGCCAGCGGCGCGAATGGTCTGTTCGCCTGCCCGCAAAACCCGATCTCCAGCCTCCAGGCCGGCCGCCTCACCGACCGACCCCTCCTGCACGCGCAGGATGCGAATCCCCGGCGCGTCATCGGACTCCAGGTGCACGCCCAGCATCAAACTCGAGCGTTCAAAACGCTCGTCGTGTGGCACGCCGAAGACGGC
>SL_7KL_010_BRINEDRAFT_10001205_pt1 | contig 12458 bp, 11 predicted proteins | sample SodLak_010_BRINE_FD_10663 | JGI IMG/M metagenome (IMG submission 10663)
ATTGCTGCTTTCTTTTTAGCCGCAGTTTTCTTCACGGCTCCGTTTCCATCGTGGCTCACATCCAGCGAATGGCTCTCCAGATTTGCCAGAATTTCTTCAGCGCGTTTAATCACCATATCGGGCAATCCTGCCATATTAGCCACCTGTATTCCGTAACTGTGATCTGCTCCGCCGCGCACCATTTTCCTAAGAAATATTACTTTTCCATCGTGTTCTTTTACCTGAACATTAAAATTTTTGATGCGTTCATAACGGCTTTCAAGCTCATTCAGCTCGTGATAATGAGTAGCAAAAAGTGTTTTTGCCGCAACTTCCGGCTTGTTATGCAGATATTCAGAGAGCGACCAGGCTATGCTCAGCCCGTCGAATGTACTCGTGCCCCGGCCAACTTCATCAAGGAGAATGAGCGATTTTGGGGTGGCGTTATTCAGGATATTTGCGGCTTCGTTCATCTCTACAAGAAACGTACTTTCTCCCGCCGCAAGATTATCCGATGCCCCAACACGGGTAAAGATTTTATCCACCAGCCCGATAGTAGCTTTTTCGGCGGGTACAAAACAGCCGAGCTGAGCCATCAAAACCAGCAGGCCGGTCTGACGAAGTATGATGCTTTTACCGGCCATGTTAGGGCCTGTGATAATCAAGATCTGGTACTCGCTGTTATCCAGGTAAATGTCGTTGGGGATAAAAGGCTCACCCGCATCCAGGGTTTTTTCAACCACCGGATGGCGGCCTTTTTTCACATCCACAATATCACCTGTATTTATCTCGGGCCTTACATAATTATTTCTGAACGCGATTTCTGCAAAACTCTGCAGACAATCAAGCTCGGCCGTTGCTTTTGCAATCTGCTGAATTTCATCAGCAAATTCGGCAACATACAGCCTGAGCTCTTCAAACAGTTCGCCCTCCAGCGTTTTGCTTTTATCCTCGGCCGAAAGAACTTTTTCTTCAACCTCTTTCAGTTCCGGAGTAATGTATCTTTCGGAATTAACAAGAGTCTGCTTTCTTATAAAATGCTCAGGCACTTTGTCTTTGTGCGTATTGGTCACCTCAATATAGTACCCAAACACCTTATTATAGCCGATCTTAAGTGAAGAAATTCCGGACTCCTTTGCCAGTTTGTCCTTTATTTGAGCAATATATTTTTTCCCGTTCCGGGCTATTTCCCTCAGTTCATCCAGGTTCTCATTAAATCCATCCGCAAAAATTCCTCCATCGCGAATACTTACCGGCGGCTCTTCAATCAGTGCATTGTCGATTCTTTCTTGCACCTCAATTAACAGTTTGAGCCGGCTGTTTATATCATCAAGCAGTCTGTTTTCGACCGAAGAAAGCTCCGTTTTAATTCTCGGAATCTGCGCAAGGGAGAGCTGCAGTTGTTTTAAATCTCTGGCGTTGGTACGTCCAACACTAATCCGGCTGATCAGCCTCTCAATATCCCCAACCTGGCCAAGTTCTTCGCGCAATATTTCCCGCCGCTCATGTCCATTCACCAGAACATCCACAGCCTCCAGCCTGTATTCTATAGGCTTCACCTGTTTTAGCGGTCTCATTATCCACTTTCTCAGAAGTCGTCCGCCCATGGCCGTTACTGTATCATCCAGAATAGAAACCAGCGTACCTTCGGAGCCCCCTTCCTGCATGCTCGAAGTCAACTCAAGATTCCGCTTGGTTGAGCCGTCCAGAGCCATATATTCAGAGTTTTCATATGAATAAAGACGGCGCAGATGACCCAATGACGATTTCTGTGTCTCCTGCATATAGTGCAGCAACGAACCGGCAGCCGTATGGGCTACTTCCAGCTCTTCAACACCGAACCCTTTCAAAGAGTGGGTTTCAAAATGATCGGTGAGGAGTTTATAGCCATAATCCCCTTCAAACACCCAGTCTTCTATATATGTAATATTGTATGAGGAAAGATTTTCGGGGAGTGAATTTTTTATCTTTTTTTGAAGAAGTAATTCTGATGGCTGAAGAGACTGAAGAAGGCTCTCAAGTTCATTTCGGCTCACCTGGCTGAGCGCAAATTCCCCGGTTGAAATATCAGAAAATGCCACTCCCGCGGTGCCTCCCGTCCAATGAATGGCTACGATGTAATTATTCCTTTTATGATCCAGAAGTTTTTCCGACATCGTTACACCCGGTGTGGTGATCTCGGTAACTTCCCGGTTCACCACTTTTTTACCCGCTTTTTTGGCTTCATCGGGGCTTTCTGTCTGTTCACATATCGCAACTCTAAACCCGCGTTTCACCAGTTTTGGCAAGTAAGTATCCAGCGCGTGATAGGGAAATCCGGCCAGCGGAGTCTGATCTCCGCCGTTATTTCTTTTTGTGAGAGTAATTCCAAGCTCTTTACTGATCAGCACGGCATCATCAGAGAATGTTTCGTAAAAATCTCCAACACGGAACAGTAAAATAGTGCCGGGATGTTTCTCTTTTATATCAAAATATTGCCGCATAAGCGGTGTGTGCTTCTTTTTACTCATCAAGAAAATCTTTTCGATTTTAGACTGTCGGTTCAGCTATAAAGGTATTGAATTCTGACCTTTTTTTAGAGCCCCGATCAAATTGAGGTAAGTTAACTGTTGATCACACAAACAGCCTGGTAAAATATTTAAATGATGAATTTCAAAGATTTACATTACCTTTTAATTGGGTTTAATAGTGGAACAGGTTATTTTTTTAGTTCATTATGACCGAGTCGAATAGAAAATTATTTAAACTTTTTCTCCAACGCGTTGGTGAACTGCTCTATAAAAAAGATGTTTTTTTTAATGCCTCAGCCATTACGTTTAATCTTTTTATCTGTGCAGTACCCTTTACGCTTATTCTCATCTCCATTCTTGGGTACATTCTCTCCATAGATGCTGCTTTTGAGGAACTTTTGAGGTATGGCAGGGAATTATTCCCATCATTTACATTTGAAACACAAAGCGGTGATATCATTGAAGGGGCCATCACTCTTGAAGATTTAATTGAACCGCTTGTAGGTGCCAGGCAAGTTTTCGGAATTCTGGGTCTTGCCATTTTGCTGATATTTGCCCAGGGGCTTTTTCATACTCTTAAGCATGTATTATTTGAAGTTTATGATATAGAAGACAGAAAAAATCCGGTCATTGAATTAATCTACAACTTCTTTGCTTTTGGAGTAATTGGCGGTGTTTTTGTCTTTTTCACCATGGCAATTTCAATCATTTCTTTATTTACTTTCGATAGTTATGAAATTCCATATACCGATATAGTACTTGAGTTCGGCTGGGTTGCCGACTTATTGACCACTGTGGTTCCAATTGTTTTTACCCTGCTGTTATTTTATGTGATTTATCGCTACATCAGCGAAAAAAGAATGAATCGTGAGGTAGCACTGCTTGCCACTATTTTTTATACATTTTTATTTGAAGTGGCTAAATATGGTATCAGCATCTATCTTGAGTATGCATTAACAGCTTACAGATATTTTTACCAGGGATATACCATACTGATTATCATTGGGTTATGGGTCTTTTATACCGCCGTGCTTTATGTGGTTACCACAATTGTTGCACGTGCTTTCCAGGAAGTATATCTGAATGATCCTCCTGTACCGGATTCCAATCCCTACACTTCTATATCCTAATGGAAAGCCACCAAAATATACTGGGAAAATCATTCTACGAAAATGATGATGTTGTTGAAGTGAGCAAAAAATTACTTGGCAAAATTTTATGCACACAATTTGGAGATGTTTTCACTTCCGGTATAATTACAGAAACCGAAGCTTATTGCGGCCGCAATGATAAGGCCTGCCACGCCAATAACGGCAAGCGCACTCCCCGGACTGAAGTGATGTTTGGTGAACCCGGCCACGCATATATTTATTTATGCTATGGTATTCATCATCTGTTCAACGTGGTTACAAATAAAAAAGGGCTGGCAGATGCCGTGTTGATTCGCGGCGTAAAACCCCTTGAAGGTATTGAAAAAATGAAGCTCAGGCGTTCCACCAAAAACGTTAAACACCTCTCTGACGGACCCGGAAAACTTACACAGGCTCTTGGAATCACTACTGAATTAAATGAAACCAATCTGCTTTCTTCGCCGGTTTGGATTGAAGAGCGCGGTATCAGCATCCCACCCGATAAAATAAAAGCAACCAAACGCATCGGAATTGATTATGCAGAAGAAGACGCTAATAAGCCATGGCGGTTTATTGTAAATCTGTGAAGCTCTCGGTTGTGACAGTTTTGTGCCAATTACTTTATCAATTAGAGAAAATCTCCGAGGGGCTGTTCTGTATCATGTACTCAGAATAATTAGTCAAATGTGTTGGAACGGAATTGAAATACATTTGATTTAACATTGAAGTAATTAACAAACAATCAAAAAATACATTTAGTTATGAAACCACTTAAACAATTAACAACATTATTATTGGCATTTGCCTTTATAGGGATTGGCACAGCTTTTACTGGAGACACCGATGATGTAAGAACATCTGAATGGGAAATTGATCGCTCACACAGCGCTATTAATTTTACCATCAATCATTTTTTTACACCTGTTGATGGGACATTCAGCGACTACTCAGCAGAAATCAATTTTGACCCCGAAAATCTTGATGCCAGCAGTATAAATGTCAGCATTCCGGTTGAAAGTGTAAATACAAGAAACGACCGAAGAGATAACCATCTGCTCTCGGATGATTTTTTCAATGCCGAACAATGGCCTTCCATTCAATTTGTGAGTAATTCAATTGAACAAACCGGAAACAACCAGTTCGTTGCAAAAGGACAAATGACAATTCGGGATGTTACCCGTGAATTTGAATTACCATTCGAATTGCTTGGTGTGATGGATCATCCCATGCAGGAAAACACTCGTGTTGCCGGTATTGTTGCAAATGCAGAATTAATGAGAACTGACTACGGAGTAGGCGTGGGAGACTGGGCCGCAACCGCTGTTGTGGGCGACAGAGTAAATATTACTCTGAATCTCGAATTAAATGCTCCAATACAATAATTTATTTCCTTATTTAACCAAGCCGATTTCAGAAATGGAATCGGCTTTTTTTTATTTTTGATATTTAAGCATATCTCATTCACACTTTTGCTGTTCTTCTCTTATATTTGAGGCGTAACCTTAAAGGCATCTATTTCATGAATAAAAAAACACTTTATATAATACTGGGCTTTATAGTATTTGCAGCACTTGCCAGACTATTGCCTCACGCTTATAATTTTACTCCCATCGGGGCTATTGCTCTTTTTGGAGCCGCTTATTTTGAAGATAAAAAATGGGCACTCATCGTTCCCATCGCTGCACTTTTTATGAGTGATCTGCTGTTGAATAATATTATGTATGCATCTTATTACGAAGGTTTTGCTTGGCTGACCGGCGGATTTTTGTACATTTATGGTAGTTTTGCGTTGGTAGTTGTGTTCGGTTACTACCTTTTAAAAAAAATCACGGTTGGCAGAGTACTTGGCGGAGCCATTGGTGCATCACTGATATTCTTTATCGTCAGTAATTTTGGCGTTTGGATCTCAAGCCCAATGTATCCACTCTCAATTGAAGGATTAATTGCCTGCTATACGGCTGCCATTCCATTTTTTCATAATACCTTAGCCGGTAACCTCATTTACAGCACTGTATTATTCGGTTCATTCGAATGGCTTCGGTACAAATATCCCTCCGTAAAACTTGTTGAGGCTGAATCCTGAAGGATTTAAAAAGTGAATAAACGAATGATTATTATCGGGGCTACCTCTGGAATCGGGGCGTCCCTTGCCAGGCAGGCTATTGAAGCGGGTTACATCGTGGGGGGGACGGGCCGGAGAGTAAATCGACTACAAAAGCTCCAGGATGAACTCGGCGAACAATTCCATTTCAGAGAGATGGATGTGGTTGAAAAAGAAAAAGCCAGTGAACAGCTTCACTCACTGATCGAAGAAATGGGGGGAATGGACATCATTATCCTGAATTCAGGTATTTCAAACTATCCCGCCTCTTCTATCATCACTATGGAGCAGGAAATCGTAGATGTAAACGTGAGTGGTTTTATTCAACTATTTGGTGAAGCATTTCAATATTTTCGGAACAAGGGTCATGGTCAAATTGTAGGAATTTCTTCTATTGCTGCACTTTTTGGATCCAGCCGTGCCGCACCTTACAGCGCCTCAAAAGCTTTTATCTCCACCTATATGCAGGCTTACCGCCAGCGATGTAACAATGCTGATTATAACATTACCATAACTGATGTAAAACCGGGGTTTGTGAAAAGCGAAATGACTAAAGGAAAAAAGGGGATGTTTTGGGTAGCAGAAACAGAAAAAGCGGTAAAACAGATGCTAAAGGATATTGAAAAGAAAAAATCCTACTCATATGTCACCCGCCGCTGGCGGCTTGTTGCATGGCTGCTGAAACTCACACCTAACTGGGTGCTCGACCGTATTTAAACATCATAAAAAGATGTAGAGTAACAGCAGCAAAAACGGGAGTGTAAAAATCCAGTTGCCCGGCCAGTATGTTTTATATTGTTTTTCCATGATAACATCTATTTTTTCAGTTCTACACTCCTTCAAAAAAAATGTTCCAAATCAACTGTACCAGCTGTTTGCAACTTTTATCCCAGCCATCCCTCCCTGTCTAAGCTCCTGTATTGTATAGCTTCCGCAATATGATTCGACTTAATATTCTCTGACCGGCTCAAATCAGCAATTGTACGGGAAACTTTCAAAATCCTGTCGTAGGCACGAGCAGAAAGTCCGAGTGAATTCATCGCTTTTTTCAGCATATCCTCGCTTGCCTGATCAAGAGGACAAATTTTTCTTGCCATTTTTGTGCTCATCTGGGCATTGCAATAGACACTATTTATGCCCATAAATCGTCTGTCCTGGATCTCACGTGCCTGAATTACCCGTTCTCTAATCTGAACTGAACTCTCCCCTTTCGATTTTGCCGACAATTCGTCAAAACTAACTTTTTCCACATCAATATGGAGGTCAATCCGGTCTAATAACGGCCCGCTGATTTTATTCAGATATCTCTGCATCTGCATATTTGTTGCGCCATGCTCATCAGATGGATCATACCAGTCGCCTGTAGGTGATGGATTCATCGAAGCCACCAGCATGATTCGGCTTGGATAATTTACGCTCATTCGCGCCCTTGAAATGCTTACCGACCCATCCTCGAGCGGCTGGCGCATAACTTCCAGTGCACTTCGTTTAAATTCCGGCAGTTCATCCAGAAAAAGAACTCCGTTATGCGCCATGGAAATTTCTCCAGGCATGGGAATACTTCCACCACCTACAAGCGCCACATCCGAAACCGTATGGTGAGGACTTCGAAACGGCCGGCGTGTTACAAGAGATTTACCTGCGTCTAACAAACCGGCAACCGAATGAATTTTAGTGGTTTCAAGTGCTTCATCCAGTGTTAGCGGTGGCAGAATCGTGGGTAATCTGCGAGCCATCATGGTTTTCCCTGATCCGGGTGGGCCTACCATAATTACATTATGTCCGCCGGCAGCAGAAACTTCCAATGCACGTTTAACATTTTCCTGCCCCCGCACATCTTCAAAATCAAGAATTTCCATTTCGCCGTTTTGATGAAACAGCTTTTTTGGATTGATACGGAGCGGTTCGAGCACCGATTCATCGTGCAGCCAATTCATTACCTGCTCAAGATTTTTAAACGGCATTACTTTTATTCCATCAACTACGGCTGCTTCGGCTGCATTAGATTCTGGTAAAAGTACATATTCAAGACCCTTGTTCCGTGCCTCAACGGCCATCGGCAATACTCCTTTAACATGCCTCAAATGACCATCCAGGGCAAGTTCACCGAGAATCAAAGAGTTCTCAAGCTTATCGGTTTTTACCTGATCCGACACTGCCAGAAGACTAACGGCTATGGGCAAATCGAAGGCGCTTCCTTCTTTCGGAAGATCAGCCGGAGCAAGGTTTACAGTAATTTTTCCTCTTGGGAAATGGGCATCAGAGTTTTTTAAAGCGGCATCAATCCTGTCTTTCGATTCGCTGACGGCCCTGTCGGGCAAACCGACCAGGAAATATTTAGGCACCCCGCCGCTCATATTTACTTCAACTTCAATCAATCTTGCATCTACTCCGATATTGGACGCGCAGAATACTCTCGATAACATAATTTTGTATCTTTTTGGTTAGTCTTCTCGTAGTATGAACCATGAAAAGTCAATTCCTTACAATTTTTAATGAAAAAAGTGGAAAAAACATGGAAAAATCAGGGAAAACCATGATTGAAGAGATTCGAGGAACGCTTGATGAGATCATCAATCAAATAAGAGCACTCATTCGGGAAGGAAACGCACGCAGAGTAATTGTAAAAAACAAGCAGGGCAAAGTACTCTTTCAAAGTCAGCTTACATTGGGAGTTGCAGGCACAACCTTTTTTGTTGTTTATGCACCTGTACTAACAGCAATCACAACACTTATTCTTTATGCCAGCGATGTGCGGGTGTTTGTTGAAAGAGACGTTAATGAATCAGACAATGAGCGTGATGAGTATGAAGTTGATGCCCAGGTGATTGAAATTGAGGACGATGAAGAAGAAAATGAGAAAACAGTTGGGAAAAGTAAAAAATAGATGCTTGTTTTTTAAATAAGTTCAACAGCCTCACACAAAAAAGGCCACTCAACTGAGCGGCCTTTTTGAATTTTGAATCAATCTTTTAAAAAAGTTTAGTTCTTTCTACTTCCAGTGTGCCTGGGCAATAGCTTCTTCGTCCTTGGCATCCGCCAAAAACCTCTCGGCATCCAGCGCAGCCCGGCAACCGGTTCCGGCAGCTGTCACAGCCTGACGATAAATGGGGTCCATCGCATCACCACTTGCAAAAATACCGGGTAAATCCGTTTCAGTAGATTGTCCTTTGGTCTGGATATATCCAACATCATCCATGGTAAGTACACCTTTAAACAGGTCGGTGTTGGGCTTATGTCCGATGGCAATAAATACACCGGTAACATCATCAAGAGTTGTGGTTTCTTCAGTTTGATTATTATAAATCTTTATTCCTGAAACAACTTTGTCGCCTATTACTTCCTGAAGCTCAGTATTCCACATGAACTCAATTTTATCGTTATCGAATGCACGGTTCTGCATCGCTTTTGAAGCCCGTAACTCTTCCCTTCTGTGTAACACTGTAACTTTGCTGGCAAATTTGGTAAGAAAGAGTGCTTCTTCCATAGCTGTGTCACCGCCGCCAACAATTACAACGTGTTCATTTCTGAAGAATGCCCCATCACAGGTGGCGCAGGCGCTCACTCCTTTTCCACGCAGGCGCTGTTCGCTGGGCAGATCGAGCCATTTGGCTGATGCGCCGGTAGCAATAATTATCGTCTTTGCAAATACATCGGTTTCCTCATCTACGGTAAGTTTGTACGGGCGTTTATCAAACTCAATGTTGGTTACGTATCCATAGCGGCAATCAGCTCCAAATCGCTCTGCCTGCTTTTTGAAATCTTCCATCATTTTTGGACCCATCACACCTTCCGGATATCCCGGATAATTGTCTACATCGGTGGTTTGCATTAATTGCCCTCCCGGTTCCGGCCCCTCAAATACAAGCGGATTCAAATCGGCACGTGCAGCATATAACGCCGCAGTAAAACCGGCCGGTCCGCTTCCGATAATAATTACATCAAATGTTTTTCCTTCTATGTCTTTCATGATCTGTTATTTCTTAATTTATTTTTTGTAAATGTAAGAAATTTCACTCCCCTTTTTGGTCATTTTTCTCTATCAATCGTATAACTAATCTATAATAATAGTTTATTACTGATTGGAAACGCTTTTAAAGCAACGCAGAGTTGCATCTAACACAAAATTGACTAAGTTTAAATAATAAATTTTTATCTAACCTGAACTACATTGATTATAGGTATCTGTAAAGAGACTGAAAGCAACGAGAAAAGAGTTGCCATAACTCCTGAAGGGGTGAAAATACTTTCTGAGAAAGGGATAGAGGTGCATGTAGAATCCGGTGCCGGACTATCTTCAAGTTACAATGATGATCTTTACACCGAAGCAGGTGCTACGGTAATTGATGACAGAAAGTCGATTTTTTCAAAATCAGATCTTCTGATTACCGTTCAAACTCCATCACACAAAGAAATTAAATTAATGAAGGATGGAGCTTCACTATTGGGATTTTTGTGGCCGTTGCAAAACAAAGATTTAGTTGATCTTCTGAAAGAAAAAAATATTTCGGGAATTGCGATGGATACCATTCCCCGAATCAGCCGTGCACAGTCGATGGATGCACTCTCTTCGATGAGCAACATTGCCGGTTATAAAGCCGCATTGATTGGCGCAAACACTCTGGATCGCTACTTGCCCATGATGATGACCGCTGCCGGAACCATTCCGCCGGCAAAAGTACTGGTTCTCGGGGCTGGGGTTGCAGGGTTGCAGGCAATAGCCACTGCAAAACGGCTGGGTGCCGTAGTTGAGGCATTTGATATCAGGCCGGTTGTAAAAGAACAGGTTGAAAGCCTGGGCGCAAAATTTGTGGAAGTTCCGCTTGAAGAGAAAGAAACGGAAACCGGAAGTGGCTATGCCAAAGAGCTGGATGAACGCAATAAACAAAAACAGCGGGAAGTGATTCACCAGCACGTAAAAAAATCAGATATCGTAATCACAACTGCGCTTATTCCGGGACGGCCGGCACCGATTTTGGTCACAAAGGCTATGGTTGAAGATATGAGCGCCGGTTCTGTAGTTGTGGATATTGCTGCTGAACAGGGTGGAAATTGCGAGATAACAAAACCCGGCAAAACCTACGTTCATACCGGAGTACAAATTGCCGGGCCTTTAAATCTCCCAAGCACTCTCGCGTTTCACGCAAGTAAACTCTACTCCAAAAATATACTCTCTCTGCTGGATCTTTTTATTGATGAAGGCAAACTGAATTTTAACTTCGACGACGAAATTATTGCCAATGCAACGGTAACACACAATGGTGAGGTGATTTCGCCTTTTGTAAAGGATAACAGCTAATGAATTTATACACCAAAACCTGCCAGGGTCTCCGGCTGCATCAAATTATGCAACGTGCAAAAAAACAGATACCGGAGCCTTCGCAGAATTAAGCAATTGAACTCCATGACTCTACCAGGATCATAATCTAAAATGCAAAATTGTGAACGCCGGCAGATTGCTGGATTAGTCTCATTACTACTACCCAATACTCACGACTAAAATTATGGAAGCTCTCATTTTCAATCTCTTTATCTTTGTTCTGGCTTCGTTTGTGGGCTTTGAACTAATCTCCAAAGTGCCCCCTACACTTCACACACCGCTTATGTCCGGGGCAAACGCAATATCCGGAATTACGCTGATTGGAGCCCTGATTATTGCCGGGGGATCAGATTCCGTTTACGCTCAGTGGATCGGTTTTGCAGCCATTGTTTTTGCAACAATTAATGTTGTGGGCGGATTTATGGTAACCGACCGCATGCTGGAAATGTTCAAGAAAAAGGAGGATGAGAAATGAGCCAGTTTCTGCCCGAATTTCTTCAAGCATATATACCCAGCACCATTCAGCTTGTGTATCTGGTTGCAACCGGATTTTTTATCATTGGTATTAAACGGCTCAGTTCACCTGCCACTGCACGTTCAGGTAATCAGATGGCGGCTTTCGGAATGTTTCTGGGCGTTGCAGTTACGCTTTTTGACCAGGAAATAATCAGTTTTGAATTTATAATTGCCGGCGTGCTTCTGGGTGGCCTGCTCGGTGCTTTTGCGGCCAAAAAAGTTCAGATGACTGCCATGCCGGAAATGGTGGCCGTGTTTAACGGGTTTGGAGGAGGTGCTTCAGCCCTGGTAGCCTGGGGGGAATTTACCCGTCTCGATCCCGGCCTTTTTGAAACACAGGCATTGGTTACAACCGGACTGAGTATTCTAATTGGTTCAATCACTTTTACTGGAAGTTTTATCGCTTTTGGTAAACTAAAAGGATTCATCGGAGGCGGCAGAATTGCTCTACCCGGCCAAAACATTATCAACCTTATATTAACAGCAGTTGCACTCGGCCTGGTTGGATGGTTCACCGTTGATCCTGAATATCAGCTTGTATTCTGGAGCCTGTTTGGACTCGCCTTGTTGATTGGCGTGCTGACGGTTCTTCCTATCGGAGGCGCGGATATGCCTGTGGTTATATCACTACTCAACTCTTATTCCGGGATTGCCGCCTCAATGGCGGGTTTTGTTCTGGGTAACAACCTGCTGATTATCAGCGGTGCATTAGTCGGAGCTGCCGGTCTGATATTGACCAATATTATGTGTCAGGCCATGAACCGATCACTTATAAATGTTCTTTTCGGAGCATTTGGGGGTGGTGATGACGGCACCGCAGCTGAAGGTGATTCAGATAAGTCTGTGCAAAAAACCTTTGCTGATGATGTTGCCATTCAGTGCTCGTACGCCAAAAAAGTGAT
>SL_7KL_010_BRINEDRAFT_10001207_pt1 | contig 12434 bp, 12 predicted proteins | sample SodLak_010_BRINE_FD_10663 | JGI IMG/M metagenome (IMG submission 10663)
GCCGCCGGTGTGAAACGGCGGCAAGGCCCTTGTCTTGGGCGGCCCTTTAATGTGGGGCGCGCAATGTGTCGGCGTTGCCTTGGTTAGTCAGAAGCGCCTGACGCGCCGCATCTTCGGCTTCTTCGTCCCACTCAATCGCTGTCGGCTGTCTGACAAGTGCATGGCGCAACACTTCGCGCACATCGCTGACCGGAATAATGGTCAGGCCAGCTTTCACATTGTCCGGGATTTCCGGCAGGTCTTTTGCGTTATCTTCTGGGATAAGCACTGTCTTGATGCCACCGCGCAACGCGGCCAGAAGCTTCTCTTTCAGACCGCCAATGCCCAGAACATGCCCGCGCAGTGTCACTTCGCCTGTCATGGCGATGTCTTTGCGCACAGGGATTTGCGTCAGAACAGACACGATGGATGTCACCATCGCGATCCCTGCACTGGGTCCGTCCTTGGGTGTTGCACCTTCCGGCACGTGGACATGGATGTCCAGCCGGTCAAACCGCGGCGGCTTTACCCCGATCTCTGGCGCGATTGAGCGGACGTAAGAATTGGCCGCATCAATTGACTCCTTCATCACGTCACCCAGCGTGCCGGTCGTTTTCATCCGGCCCTTGCCGGGCAAGCGCAGTGCTTCGATCTGCAACAGATCGCCGCCCACCTGTGTCCATGCCAGACCCGTGACAACACCGATCTGATCTTCCTTTTCGGCCAGTCCGAACCGGTGACGCGGCACGCCCAGAAAATCGGCAAGGTTGTCGCGTGCGACGATGACCTTGTCAGTTTCTTTTCTGACGATCTTGGTCACTGCTTTGCGGGCGATCTTGTTCAGTTCACGCTCCAGATTACGCACACCGGCTTCGCGCGTGTAGCGGCGCAGGATTTCGGTGATCGCGGCGTCAGAGATGGTCAACTCACCCTTGCGCAGCCCATGGTTTTTGAACGATTTGTCCAGCAGGTGGCGACGGGCAATTTCCAGTTTCTCATCTTCTGTATAGCCGGACAGTGGAATAATCTCCATCCGGTCCAGCAACGGCCCCGGCATGTTGTAGGTGTTCGCCGTGGTCAGGAACATGACATTGGACAGGTCATATTCCACTTCCAGATAATGATCGACAAAGGTTGCGTTCTGTTCCGGGTCCAGCACCTCGAGCATGGCGGAGGCCGGGTCGCCGCGGAAATCCTGCCCCATTTTGTCAATCTCATCGAGCAAGATGAGCGGGTTCGTTGTCTTGGCTTTCTTCAACGCCTGAATGATCTTGCCGGGCATAGAGCCGATATAGGTGCGACGGTGGCCCCTGATTTCGGATTCGTCGCGCACACCGCCCAGCGAAATGCGGATAAACTCGCGCCCTGTGGCACGTGCCACGGACCGGCCAAGGCTGGTTTTGCCCACACCGGGCGGGCCGACAAGGCACATGATCGGGCCTTTCAGCTTTTGACTGCGTGCCTGCACGGCCAGATATTCGACGATGCGTTCCTTGACCTTTTCAAGGCTGTAGTGGTCTGCGTCCAGAATTTCCTGCGCGCGGCCAAGGTCTTTCTTGACGCGGCTTTTCACACCCCACGGGATCGACAGCATCCAGTCCAGATAGTTGCGGACCACTGTTGCTTCGGCTGACATGGGGGACATGTTTTTCAGCTTTTTCAACTCGGCCTCGGCCTTGTCGCGCGCTTCCTTGCTGAATTTGGTGGCCTTGATGCGGCTTTCCAATTCGGCCAGTTCGTTCTGACCGTCTTCGCCATCGCCCAATTCCTTCTGAATGGCCTTCATCTGCTCATTCAGATAATATTCGCGCTGTGTCCGCTCCATCTGGCTTTTCACGCGGGTCTTGATCTTGCGCTCGACCTGTAGGACGGACAGCTCGCCCTGCATCATGCCATACAGCTTTTCCAGCCGCTCGGAGGTGTTTTCCGCTTCAAGAAGTTTTTGCTTCTCGGCAACACTGGTGCCCAGATGCCCGGCGGCAAGATCGGCCAGAACGGCTGCGTCATCTGCTTCAGCAATCGCAGCAAGGGCTTCGTCGGGCACGTTCTTGCGCATTTTTGCATAGCGCTCGAATTCTGTCTGAACGGCGCGCATCAGCGCCTTGATAGACGCGGAATCGCCAACCTCATCGGGGAAGTCGCGGGCGACCGCCTCGAAGTAATCTTCGTTCTCGACAAAATCCTCGATCTGCACGCGTGTGCGCCCCTCGACCAGAACTTTGACTGTTCCGTCGGGAAGTTTCAGCAATTGCAGGACATTCGCCAGCACGCCGACGGTAAAGATGTCTGCCGCTTCGGGGTTTTCTTGGGTGTGATCTTTCTGTGCGACAAGCAGGATTTGTCGGTCTTCGGCCATGACAGCCTCAAGCGCGCGCACTGATTTTTCCCGGCCCACGAAAAGTGGGACGATCATGTGGGGGAAGACCACCATGTCGCGCAAGGGCAACACGGGGTGGCTGTTTGAATGATCCATATGCTTGTCCTTAAAACTACCGCGATAGTGATACGCTGTTGGAACACAATTTGGGCTTGGAGCGCGCAGGTTTCAACCCATGCTGTTTCCTTGCCGAACACCGTCCTGTTACACAAAGGAAATCTGCCGTTTTCAAGGCATCAGCATGTCAAAAACCACCGCAGCTCGGATACCAGTTCAGCGGTTCAAGACCAGACGACCGCAGTAATTCTCTCAGGTGGCGGCATTTTAGTAGATTTGGGGTTCCGGCATGCCGGAACCCCACTCACCCACGTGCCCTTCACGTCACGGGAAGAATCAGACCCCGGTCGTCCTGACCAGATAGGTCCAATATTGCCGTCACCCGGCGCAAGGGCAAGTCTTTAACACCTCAGATTTTAGTCAATTCGCCGCGTTTAGCTGTAGACGCTTTCCTTGCCGAAATGTCGTGTCAGCAAATAGTAGACCACGGCACGGTACTTGTTGCGCTCTGACCTGCCATATTGTTCGATCACGGCGTCAATCGCATCATGCAGGTCTTGCCCGTCAGGCAGGCCGAGTTTCTTCATCAGAAAATTCCGGCGTACTGTGTCGAGTTCGTGCTTTTGTGTGGCGGCAACCGTGCTGGCATCGGCGTTATAGATTGACGGGCCGCATGCGATCGTCACCTTGCGCAGCAATGCCATGTCTGGCTCTACCCCGCATTTATCCCGCAGATCAGAGGCATAGCGTTCAATCAAATCATCTCGGCGTCCCATGTATTTCCTCCAAAAACCAATAATTAAAATACGTCAAGATCCGGCTGCGCAGATCGCAGCCAGATTGGAAGAAATGCAGCGCAAAACCAAGAAGAATTTACCCAGTACCGCCAGACGCCGCGATCAGAGCATCCTCAAAAGCTGCGGCGTTGGCCAGCCATCCGCAGGCAAGCCCAGTTCCGCTTGCACATCCTGCACTGCTGCGCGCGTGTTCGCGCCCAGAATGCCGTCAATTCCCCCCACATCAAAGCCACGCTGCGCAAGCCGTTGTTGCAACTGGCGCATCTGGTCCTGATTGAGGCCGGTTTCAGGGTTTCCGGCCTGATAGACCGGCGCGCCGCTCAGTCGGGTGGCGAAATAGGCCGCAGTGGTCACATAGATAAAGCTCTGATTCCACTCAAACAGAACGCGGTAGTTGTGAAACACCATGAAAGCTGGCCCACGGTGCCCTTGCGGCACAATGACAGAGGCGCGCAAATTGCCCGAGGGCAGGCTGCCATGTGTCGGGCGCACGCCCAGTTGTTGCCATTCGCTGACGGTCATTTCCGTGCGGATGCCGGTGCGCCGCAGGTCCAGCCCTTGGGGCAGGGCGACCTCATGCAACCAAGGCTCGTTCGCGCGCCAGCCCTTGCCGCGCAGCATGGCGGCTGCAGACATCAGCGCATCAGGGGCCGAGCGTTGCAGATCAATCCGCCCGTCGCCATCGCCATCCACTGCGTAGTTTATGATGTCGGATGGAAGTTTCTGCACCATCCCAATCTCGCCTGCCCATGCGCCGCGGGTTTGAATAGGGTCCAGCATGCCGCGGCGATACATTTCGATTGCCGCGAAAACCTGTGGGCGGAACAATTCCGGTCTGCGGCAGTCATGGGCGAGCGTGACCAGTGCATTCACTGTGTTGAAATCGCCCTGCACGGCGCCATAATCCGTCTCGAACGCCCAGAAGGCCAGCAAGATGCCGGGCGGTACGCCATATTGCTGTTGCGCGCGGTCGAACACGGCGCGGTAGCGCTCATAATTGCGCTGGCCGTTGGTTATCCGGCCTTGCGATATCAGCGCACGCGAGAAATCCAGAAACGGGCGCTGAAAAATGCCTTGGCGACGGTCGGCGTTGATGACGCCCTGTTCCTGCCGGACATTGCGAAAGAAACTGTCTATCAGGGATCGGTCATGCCCTTTGCTGGCCGCCTCTGATTTCAGCTCATCGACAAAACTGCCGAAATTGCCACCGCAATTTTGGGCCTGCACCGCAGATGCAAAGCCAAGGGAAAGAACAGCCGCCAAAACTGGAAAAATACGCATAAAGCCCCCTGAAGATTTTACGACACGCTAGCGCATGCCATCCTTCAGGGGGAGTCGCTTTTATGTGATATTCTCAGAGCGTTGCACGGTTATGGGGCGCATCAAACTCCAGCACCGGATTGATCGGGATGATCCGGTTTGGATTGATCGTGTCGTGGCTGTAATGATAATGGCGCACGATGTGATCGAAATGCACTGTCGGGGCGACACCGGGGTGCTGGTACAGATCACGCGTATAAGCCCAGAGTGCCGGATAATCTATGATCCGGCGGCGGTTGCATTTGAAATGCAGGTGATACACGCTGTCAAAGCGCACAAGCGTGGTGAACAACCGCCAATCGGCCTCGGTCAGGGTATCGCCCATCAGGTAGCGCCGCGTTGATAGATGCTCTTCCAGCCAGTCCAGCGCCTCGAACAGCGGGATGACGGCCTTTTCATACGCCTCTTGCGTGGTGGCGAAGCCCGACTTGTAGACGCCGTTATTCACTTCATCATAGATGCGCGCGTTGACGTCGTCGATCTGGGCGCGCAGGTTTTCGGGGTAGTAGTCATCCGTGTTGCCGGTCAGCCCGTCAAAGGCCGAGTTGAGCATGCGGATAATCTCTGCCGATTCGTTTGAAACGATCTTGCCCTGCGCCTTGTCCCACAGCACCGGTACTGTCACGCGGCCCGAAATCTGGGGGTCGGCGCGGGTGTAGATGTCGCGCATGTAATCAGACCCGAACAGTTTGTCCCCCGTAGCCCCGTCGAAATCGGTGTCGAAGGTCCAACCATCGGTCAGCATGTCGGGATGGACGGCAGACACGTCGATCATGTCCTCAAGCCCTTTCAGCGCACGGAAAATCAGCGTGCGATGCGCCCAGGGGCAAGCATAGGACACATACAGATGATAGCGACCCGCTTCGGCCTTGAACCCGCCCTCGCCCGAGGGGCCAGCGCTGCCATCCGCCGTCACCCAGTTGCGAAACCGTGACGTGTCGCGCTTGAACGCGCCCCCGGTCTTGCTGGTGTCATACCATTCGCTTGACCATTCTCCATTGACCAGTTGGCCCATTGCACTCTCTCCTTTTGTTACCCAACTGATTTGTGTGCAAAGTGTTGCGATAACAATCTGCGCGCATGCGCAGGGGCTGTGCGCGCAGTTACTGCAAATCCTTGAACGCGCGCTGTAGACGCGCCACCGCGTCTTCGATCACGGATCGCGGCGCACCAAGGTTGAAGCGCAAAAAGCTGGTGCCGCCGGTGCCGAAGGTGGGGCCGTGATTGGCGGCAATCTGCGCCTCTCGCTCCACGCGGGCGGTGAATTCGGCCACATCCATGCCGGTATCTGCAAAATCGACCCACGCCAGATAGGTGGATTCCAGCGGCATCGACCGCAAACCGGGAATCGCATTCACGCCTTTGTCAAACAGCTTGCGATTGCCGTCCAGATACGCGCACAGCGCATCTACCCATTCAGCGCCCGCAGGTGAATAGGCCGCCGTCACCGCATGCAGACCAAAAGTATTTGGCGAAATACCCATCGCCGCAAGGGTCGCGCTGAACTGGCGTCGCAAGCTGTCATCGGGGATGATAACATTGCCACAATGCGTGCCCGCAAGGTTGAAGGTCTTGGAAGCGGCGGTCAGCATCACCAGTCGTTCCTGCNCATCCGGGGCCGCGATGGGCATGGNCGTGTGGGTATAGCCGGGCATAACCAGATCGTGGTGAATCTCATCTGACACCAACAGCAGGTCATGGCGTGCGCAGAACGCTGCCACGCCGCGCAATTCCTCGGCCGTCCAGACGCGGCCACCGGGATTATGCGGCGAACACAGGATCAACATGCGCTCATCCCCGCTCATCAGGGTATCGGCAGTGTCAAAATCCATCTCATAGCGCCCGNTCACCAGCGCCAGCGGGCATTCCACCACACGCCGCCCCGCCGCATGGATGGTGCGCGCGAAGGCATGATATACAGGCGTGAACAGCACCACCCCATCGCCCGGTTGCGTCCATGTATGCAGGCACAGGCCTACTGCATTGACCAGCCCATGCGTGGTGAATATATGCGCGGGGTCCACATCCCAGCCGTGGCGGTTGCTCATCCACCAGCGGATCGCTGCGCGGTAGGCCACATCATCCCCGAAATAGCCGTAAACTCCGTGATCGACCACGTTTTGCAGCGCATCCTGAACGGCTTGCGGCGGGCGGAAATCCATATCTGCCACCCACATGGACACGCCTGTATCTGGTGACACGCCATAGCGGTCTTCCATCATGTCCCACTTCATGGAATGGGTGCCGCGCCGGTCGATTGTCTGGTCGAAATTCATGTCTGCCCTCCGTTTGGCCCGAAGCTGGCCCGCCCGTCCGCGCAGTGCAAGCACAAAAGCCATTGAACGGCGCATTGGCTTGGCTTACATCGCGCGTCATGAGTATTCGCCCGATCCTGATCCACCCCGACCCGCGCCTCAAGAAGCTCTGCGAGCCGATTGGGGCTGTCAGTGCTGATATCGGCAAGCTGGCCGAGGATATGCTGCAAACGATGTATGACGCGCCGGGCGTGGGCCTTGCGGCGCCGCAGGTCGGTGTGCTCAAGCGTCTGTTTGTGATGGATTGCGTTAAGGAAGAGGGAGAAAGCCCCCGCCCGATGGTGCTGATCAACCCTGAAATCATCGCCACCTCGGAAGAGGTGAACACCTATGAAGAAGGTTGCCTGTCGATTCCCGAACATTATGCCGAAGTTACCCGCCCCAAACTGGCGACCCTGCGCTGGACCGGGCTGGACGGCAAAATCCATGAAGAAGAATTTGACGGGCTGTGGGCCACCTGCGCACAGCACGAGCTGGACCACCTGAATGGCAAGCTGTTCATCGACCATCTGGGGACAATCAAACGCAGCATGATCACCCGCAAGATGCAGAAACTCAAGCGTGACAAGGCGCGGGGGTGAGCGTGCGCGCCTGCATCCCGTGGCCCGACAAGCGGCTGCGTATGGTCGCCGAGCCTGTGGCCGAGATCACCGACGAAATCCGCGCCCACTGGGCAGATATGATCGACACGATGGAAGCGATGCCGGGTGTCGGCCTTGCCGCCCCGCAGATCGGCGTCATGCTGCGACTTGCCGTGGTTGATGCGTCCGAGGGGCGCGGGCAAGTCGTGCGTATGGCCAACCCCGAAATCCTGCATGCCAGCGCCAAGCTGCGCGCCCATGATGAAGGTAGCCCCAATCTGCCCGGTGTCTGGGCGCAGATCGAGCGGCCCCGCGCCGTGACCGTGCAGTTCCTCAATGACGCAGGCGAGGTCGAGCAGCGCGATTTCGTGCACCTTTGGGCGACGAGTGTGCAACATCAGATCGACCATCTGAATGGCCGGATGTATTTCGACCATCTGAGCAAACTCAAGCGCGACATGCTGCTGCGCCGCGCGCGCAAAGCGGGCTAGACTTGGGCTGGAAAGGACTGACAGGATGCGCGTTATCTTCATGGGCACGCCCGAATTCTCGGTCCCCGCACTAGAGGCCGTTCATGCCGCGCATGATGTGGTCTGCGTCTATACCCAGCCGCCGCGCCCTGCGGGCCGGGGCAAGAAACCTCGCCCGACACCTGTGCACGTGCGGGCTGAGGCGCTTGGTCTGGATGTACGCCACCCCGCCAGCTTGAAAGACCCCGCCGCGCAGACCGAGTTTGCCGCCCTTGCGGCCGATATTGCTGTCGTGGTCGCTTANGGGCTGATCCTGCCGCAAGCGGTGCTGGATGCGCCGCGCCTTGGCTGCCTGAACATTCATGCCAGCCTGCTGCCGCGCTGGCGCGGGGCCGCACCCATCCAGCGCGCGATCATGGCGGGCGATGCAGAGACGGGCATTTGCATCATGCAGATGGAGGCGGGGCTGGACACTGGCCCCGTCCTGTTGCGCGACGCCACACCGATTGCGCCCCTCGACACGGCCCAGACCTTGCATGATCGGTTGTCCACGATGGGGGCCGCGTTGATTACCCGCGCATTGGCCGAATACCATGACCTGACCCCCACGCCGCAGCCGCAAGCGGGCGTCACCTATGCCGCCAAGATCGACAAATCCGAGGCGCGCATGGACTGGACCCGCCCGGCCGAAGAGGTCGCGCGCCATATCCGGGGCCTCTCGCCCTTTCCCGGCGTCTGGTTTGACAGCCCGTTCGGGCGGCTGAAACTGCTGAATGCGCGCGCTGTGGCAGGGCAGGGCGCACCGGGGATAATCTTGCACGGCTTGACGGTGGCCTGCGGGACCGGCGCAGTCGAGGTGTTGGAGGTGCAACGCGAAGGCAAACGCGCCATGTCGGCAGATGAGATGCTGCGCGGAGCAGCAGGGGGCGCGCGCGCATAATCTTGCGCGTCCATCCGCACACAGGCACCTTAGAACCAGCTTGCGCGAGGCGGGCATGTAGGGCGACTTCAAATCGGCATGGCAGATAACGGGGCGGGATCGGGCAGCGCCGATCCTGCGCAATGGCGCGCGCAGGCCTTCCCTTTCATGCCCATGAGAAACCTCTTTACAAAGGAGAGTGATTTTGTCGGGTATGTGTGGCCCAGCCGCCTGATACCCCCAGATTCAGGCCGCCCGGCAAGACAGACCCAAACCCACCCTGTTTTTGCCGGAGATGTCGTGACGGACCCACATCATTTCGTATTGATCGAAATGCTGGCTATGGAGGCCACAGCCAGTGAACATGGCTGCGGGCTGGAGCCGCGCTTGCTGGAAATGCTGTTTGACCGCCATGCGCAGCACCCCGGAACAATCCCGCGGGGCCGACCGATCCGCCATGACGGACCAGTGATTGCGGCCCCATCCCAAAGGGTGCACCATGTCACATCATGACCGCCCACGCGCACAAGGCAGCGCCCGCCCGCAATTCGCATATCAACGCCGACATGGTCCTTCCCGCGAAGGGCGACCGGATGAGGTCCATCTGGACGATCTAGGACTAGAGCGTTTCGAGCGCCTTACCCTCGCGCTGCTGCGCTGGCATTTTCAGAATTTCGCGCACCCTGACAGTCATGGCTGGCTGATGGCGATGCGCGTCGCCGCAGCGCATGTCGGATCACGGCAGGCGGGGGTGTTGTGCTATGACATTGTCACTGTGGTTCAGTCCTTGCGCATGGCCCGCAAGGCGCCCGTCAGCTTCAATCCCGAGGGTTGCGCCTGTTGCCGTATCTGGCTGACGCCGGACGAGCGCCGCCTTGTCGCATTTCTCAAATCGCTGCGCAAAGGCCAGCAGGGGCAAGCGCAGGTCATTGCCCAAGTTCTGTGCGATGGCGTGCCCGATGCGCCGCTACTGGCCAGCATGCAGGTCTTGCTGACCCATCATGCACAGCTCGATCCCCTCTCCCATTAACCCAAAGGCACATAATAAAGGAAACGCCCCATGAACCGCATTCTGATTGCCGCAGCAAGTTGCCTGATCGCCGCGCCCGCTTTTGCACAGGAACAGGGCCGCTATGTCTATGCCGATTTCGAAAGCTCTGTCCCGCATATTGATCTGGCGGAATGCCCCGAAGGCTTGGCGCAAGGCGATGTGATCTGCCGCGTCACGATGAATGAAGACGCTCTGCATGTCTATGTGTTCGAGGCCGAGGGCGATCGGCCCTTTGTCTCGGTTCACGCCTATTACGACGAAGATTTTGACCTTGTTCTGACGAAGTAATCTCGCTCCTCTTGCCTCCTCCCGCGTAGGGGGCAGCAGGGCTACAGCCGCGCATCAACGCACGGCTGCGCCGGATTCTGCGGCGTTTCGCCTGCGCGTATCTGCGCCCCATAGCGTCAACCCCACACCGCCCAGAATGCCTGCGGAACACAGCACAAGGCGCAAAGTCAGCGGCTCCGCGATGAACAGCACGCCGCCTGCTGCCGCAATCGCCGGTACGGTCAGTTGCACATAGGCGGCGGTGCTGCGCTCCAGTCTGGGCAGAACGCTGTACCAGATCGCATATCCAAGCCCCGACGCCAACGCGCCCGAGGCAATGGCATACAGCCAGCCCGCCAGACTTGTGGTCTGCCAAAATACCCCCGGCACGATCAGCAAAAGCGCGATGGGCAAGCAGCGTATGAAATTGCCGCCAGTATCGACAAGCGGGGCGGAAGACCCGCGCCCGATCAACGTGTAGGCCGCCCATGCAAGCCCCGCCATGACCATCAGGCCCGCGCCCAGCGGATCAGGCGCGCTCAGGCCCGGCATCAGCAACAGCACCAGAAACACAATCGCCACTCCGAATCCGGTCCACTCCAACATACCGGGCCGGTCGCCTCTGAAAATGGCCCAGCCCAGCATGCCGATCTGTACCGCCGCAAACAACACCAGCGCACCGGTTCCCGCGCTGAGTTCCAGATAGGCATAGCAAAAGGCTATCGCGTAGACAAACAGCGCCAGCGCCCCCGCAAAACTGCCGCCAACTCGGGGTGCGCGCAGCCAAGCCCCCCGATAGGCCAGAATAAGCGCCAACATCACCGCACCAGAGGCCAGCCTTACTCCCGTATAGGTCAGCGCATCCGCTTCGCCTTGTGCAAGGGCAACCCTGTTGAGCACGGAATTTGCAGCAAAGGCCAGCATTGCAAGCGTGGTCAGCAGCGCGATTTTCAATGCCGATACGTTCGCCATGCTGTACGATCCCTTGGGCCTAAATTGGCTTGCCAGAGGGGCTATCAGATGGACTATGGCGCGGCAAGTGACGGGGGGCATATGCGCCTGACTGGCGCGTCCGCCCCGACCCGGCCGAAGCCATTGCGCCACCTACACCTTCACCCGTTTGACAAGGTGTTTGGCACGCAGCAGCGCCTTGAGGTGAAACCCCGGCACATCCTTGTAGAGGTGCTCCAGCAGATCGTGCCTTTTGCTGCGCAGGATCATGCGTTGCGCGCGAAAGGCAAGAAATGCAGCCGCCCCCCGCTCGTGTTTCAGGGATGCAATATTGCGCTGAAAGGTCCGCAGATAACAAATCGCACGCGTTTCCGCATCGGTCGAGCTTGTAAGCCTTGGTGTTTCCACAAGCCGGTCGATGATCATAGCTGGGTGGGGTTCGATCCAAGGCTGATGGCCCGCTGCAAGAAGCCGGCAACATAAATCCGTATCCTCATCAATTCTCTGGTCACACGAAAGGCCACCCACTGCGTTGAAAAGCGATCTTCGGACCCAAAGACCAGCGCCCAAAGCGGCGATCTTGCGCCTGAATGGCACCCATTCACCCGCAACCCCGCCCTTCAAATCCGGACGGGGCGTCAGGGCCGTATTTTCATCACCATCTTGACGGATTATCTGCGACCCAAACCCCCATGTGGCAGTCGTAATCGCCCTTACACGGTCCGCATATCCCGGAACCAAGGCGTCATCATCATCAAGAAACAGAACCGTGTCCCCTGTCGCCGCGGCAACCCCTAGATTCCGTGTATCCGAGGCACCGCCCTGACCTGTGTTATCCAGAACCTTCACGCGCGGATCATCAGTCCATCGAACCAGCACCGCCCGCGCGCCGGGATCACGGTCGGCCACCACCAGAACCTCGTCAGAAGCCGCGCAACTCGACAGCGCTGAGCCGACAGCACGGATCAGCAGGTTCGGTCGGTGATGTGTGGGGATTATGATGGAAAGCATTTCAGAAAATTTTAGCCCCATCGCTTTGCGAGATTCAATCACGTTTCGATCATAGCGGCTTCTCCCGTGTCGAGATACCGCGACAAGTTACATGGAATATGAGGAGCAAAGCGTCAAGGCAACACAAGCATACTGAATTGTAGCGGCTAGTTTTTTCCTTGGCTGAAAGAGTTCGGCTGGGGCGATTGGGTAATCCCCCCCGAATTTAAGGGGCTGCAAAAGTAGAATTTTCTCGGCAAGATGAACGAGAAGAATTCGAATGAAGACAAGCAGATACACTGAAGCGCAGATCATCGCGATCCTGCGGCAAGCCGAAGGCGGTGTGCCGGTGGCTCAACT
>SL_7KL_010_BRINEDRAFT_10001211_pt1 | contig 12412 bp, 18 predicted proteins | sample SodLak_010_BRINE_FD_10663 | JGI IMG/M metagenome (IMG submission 10663)
GTCTCCGGTATCGCGCAGGTCGGTGAAACGCTCACGGCGCTGGAAGGCACATGGACCGGCTTCCCGACGTTCGCCTACCAGTGGCAGGAAGAAATCACCGGCACATGGACGGCGATCAGCGGCGCCACGGGCCGCACCTTCGATCCCGTCGCGGGCAATGTCGGCAATCCTCTGCGCGTCGTCGTCACCGGCACGAACGCTGCCGGCAGTGCATCCGCTACGTCTCAGCCCACGGCTGACGTGCTGGCCGAGTGAGGTGATGCATGGGTAATCCTCAACGCGGTCATGTCGATTTGCGCGCAGGCGATGAAAGCTATCGCCTGTGCTTTTCGATCAACGCCATCTGCGAGCTGGAGGAAGAGACCGGCAAGACGATCAACCAGATCTCGGAATCCCTCAACGATCCTCAGACAATGCGCATGAGCCTCGCACGCGCGGTGTTTTGGGGCGCAACGCGTGACGCTCACCCGGAACTGACGGTGACTGACGCGGGCGCGGTGATCGATGAGGTAGGTTTCCACGGCGCGATGGAAGCGATCGGTCAGGCCTTCATGCTGGCATTCCCTCAGACGGAGGCGAGTGACAGCGGGCGCCCTCGGAAGGCGGGCAAGGCTGGGCGTGGTTAGACCTCCACGCGCAGTATTGCTCGCTCGGATACGAGCCGGAAGGCTTCTGGTGCATCACCCCGCGCGAACTGGCCGCAAGGTTCAAGGGCGGCGCTGAGCGGCTCAAGCGAGAGCACAATGACCGGGCGTGGCTTGCATGGCACATTGCCTACCTGCCGCGCGCGAAGAAGCCGGTAAAGCTGAAGGCGCTTCAGGCGCCGGAGCAAAAGCGCGGCCCCGTCCCATGGGAAGCGCAGCTTGCGGCATGGCAGGCTTATGCGGCCCGGACGCAGCACTAGCGGGCGACGGCGCGCACGTTGCCTGTCAGCGACCAGATCAAAGCCCATAGCCAGCCTATCGCGGTCCACCCGAGCAGTATGTTGACGAGCGCGATTGCCATGACGCTGGCATGGCGACGGCGCCACGCGATGAATGTCGGGAAAAGGTAGATCGCTGCGATGACGATCAGGGCGAACAGGCCTTCCATCAGTGCCTCCATTTTGAGCGCGCAACTGTAGAACGCGAGGAAGACAATGGCAAACGCTGTGATCGGCGCGCTTCGCGTTGTGCTTGGTGCGAACACCGCTGCATTCGACAAGGGCCTGAAGAGCGCGCAAGGCGGAATGGCGCGGTTTTCGAAGGCGATGAAAGTCGGCGCGGCGGCGGCGGCGGCGGCATTGACGGCAGCGCTGGCCGGCGTCTCGCTCGCCATTCGCGGCGTGCTCAACCATGCCGACGAGATGGGCAAGGCCGCGCAGCGCATCGGCGTTCCGGTCGAGGAATTCACCCGCCTGCGGCACGCGGCGGAAATGTCCGGCGCCTCGGTTGGCGATCTGGAAAACGGCCTGCGCCGCCTCGGTCGCAATATGGCCGACACCCTGCAAAACCCGACATCAAAGACCGCGCAGGCGTTCGAGCGTCTTGGGGTATCCGTCACCGACGCGAATGGGCGGTTGCGCCCCACCTCGGAAGTGCTGAGCGACATCGCGCAGCAGATTTCGCAGATGCCGGACGGCGCCGAAAAGACGGCGATGGCGTTCGATCTGCTGGGCCGCAACGGCACGGCGCTGATTCCGATGCTCAATCAGGGCCGCGATGGCTTGCAGGCGATGAAGGACGAAGCCGACGAACTCGGCATCACCATCGACAGCAAGACGGCGGCGGCGGCGGAGCGGTTCAACGATGGGCTTTCGCGGCTTGGCCGGATGCTTTCCGGCATCTGGACGAAGCTGACGGCAGAGTTGGCCCCGGCCTTGGCTGCGATCGTCGAGTATTTTGTTGACGCGGCGCGGGAGTCCAACGGATTTGGCAGCACGATCAAGACGGTCGCGCAAGGCGCCGTCAACGCTGCCCTTGCGGTGATGGACGGCTGGCACCGCCTGAAGCTCGTTTGGCCGGCTTTGGAAGTCGCGGCGCGCATGTTTGGGCAGACGCTGGTCGAGATTGCGCGGCAGGCAGCGGTGACCATTACCGGCATCGTGGATACGCTGATCAGCGGCATCAACAAGGCCGTTGCGGGCATGAATGAAATGCTCGGAACCAGCGTCGGGCTTCTCGATACGCTAGGCGAAAGCGAGTGGTTCGACCGCATCAATCGCAACGCCGACGAGGCCGCGATGGGCTTGGCCCGCGCGCGCCTGCGCCTTGGTATGCTGATGGATCAGCCCTTGCCGAGTGAAGGCATTCGCGAGGCCATTGCCGGCTTTGGCGAGGTCAAGGAATCGGCAGACAGTGCCGCCATTTCCATTGAAGGCTTGAACGAGGGCATGGCGCGCGCTGCCGGCGGCGGCGGGCGTGCAGCGGCGGGCGTCGGCGCGCTGAAGGACGCGACCGATGAGGCTGCAAAATCCGGGCAGCAACTCGCGCAAACGCTTGCCGGGCAATTCTCGAATATGTTCAACGGCCTGATCAGCGGCACGCAGAGCGCGAGCGACGCGATCAAGGGACTCCTCAACCAGCTTTCATCGATGCTGATGAACCGCGTTTTCCAGTCTCTGTTCATGCAGGGCTCAGGCGGCGGCGGCGGCTTCCTGTCCAGCATTTTTGGCGGCTTCCGTGCCAAGGGCGGACCCGTCGGCGCGGGGCGCAGCTACGTTGTCGGTGAGCGCGGGCCGGAACTGTTCGTGCCGAACACGAGCGGCACGGTGGTCAGCAATGACAACCTGAACGGCGGCGGGCAGCTCGTTCATGTGACGGTCGGGTGGAGTCGCAACGCTGATGGCAACCTCAAGCCGTTCGTCGAGCAGGTATCGGGCCAGACGGCGGGGAACATCGTCGCGGCGGCGTCACCCCGCATCGTCGAGCAATCCACCACAGCAGCGGGTGGCGCTCTGGCACGTGGTGATTATGATCGGGGCATGTCGCGCTACGGGGTCTCTCGCTCGGCAAAGGTGCGGTGATGATTGAATGGCCGTCATCCCTTCCCGGCCCTGCGGTCGGCACGCTTGCCGAGGGCTCGCTGGAAACCAAAGTGAGCGATCAGGGCGAAGTCGGGGCACCGCGCCGGCGCAACCGCTTCACGCGCGCGCTGGCCCGATTTCAGTTCGAGATGGTTCTCACGGGCGCGCAGAAGGACACGGTGCTCGCTTTTTATGACGACACCCTGACGCGCGGCGTCGAGGCGTTCGAATGGACGCATCCGAGCACGAGCAAGACCTATCTCGTCGTCATCCCGGCGCGGCCTGCGGTGCAGCACGTCTCGGCTGACGTGTGGAGCGCTTCAATCGAACTGGACGAAATCTGATGCCGATCGTCACGCCCGCACAGCGCCACAAGCTGAACCGCGATCCGGTTGCTGATCCGCATATCGTGCTGCTGGAATTCCAGGAGGATGGGCAGGCGGCAATCGAGCGCGCCGCGATCAACACAGAGGACGTGGTGTGGAACGGCGAGACCTATCACCGATCTGCGATCAGCATCACGCTGCCGGCCTCTGGCGACGGGGAAACCCGCGCGCAGCTCGTGGCTTCGAACATCGAACGCATCTTCTCGCGCGCCCTCAACGCGGCAACGCAGCGCATCAACGTGCGGATCATCCTGATCGACATCACGGCGCCGGATCTGCCGCTAGTCGATACGCAGAACCTGCTCGTGATCCCGAGCGCATCGGGCGGGGCGGTCGAGGTGACGGCGGATCTCGGCCCGCGCGCGTCCCTGCAAGAGCCGGTGCCGTTCCGTCGAACCACGAAACAGGATTTTCCGGGGGTGTGGCTGGCATGAGCCCGGAAGCGGCGATCACCGCCTTGCAGGCCGCGCCCTATGTGCCGGGCGGCGGGGACTGGCGCGGCGCCGACTGCTGGGGCGTCGTCGAACTCTGGTATCGCCATGTGCTCGGTATCGAGATTGAGTGCCGGCTCGACAACCCGCCGGGCCACGCTGGGCTTGCGCAGGGCCTTGCGGCGTCGTCGGTGTGGCGGGTCATCGCAGAGCCGCGCGATCATTGCCTCGTCGTCATGCGGGCGCGGGGCATCCGGGCCGGGCATATCGGCGTCCACTGGCAGGGCGTCGTGATTCATTCGAGCGAGGGGCATGGATGCGTTGCAGAGCCGCTGACGGGCCGCATGATCCGCCTGATGACCACGCAATACCTCATTCACGAGAGCCTGTAATGCAGAGCATTGAGACGGTCCACATTGCCGGCGGCATCGGCGCGGTGCAGCGTGTGCCAGTCCCGTTCGGCTCGACGGTGGAAGAGATCGCGTTTGCGCTGCATGGCACGATTGAGGGGCTGACGGCATGGGTGCAGGCGCCGCCCGGCCATCATTCGGAATATCTGGAGATCCCGCGCGCCTTGTGGCGGTCGATGAAGCCGAAAGCCAGCGGCGTCGTCGTGTTCGGGTATCGCCTCGGTCGCTCGGTGTTCCGCTCAATCCTAGGGATTGCCGCTACCGTCGCGGCGATCTTCGTTGCCCCGTTTCTCGCGCCCATCCTGTTGCCGGGCCTGAGCGCCGGCATCGCCACGCCGCTGATCGCCGCCGGTCTCGGCATCGGCGCATCTATCGCCTTGAACGCGCTGTTCCCCGCTGCGCAGCCGTCGGCGCCCGAGCTTGCGTTTCGGGGCGGGCGCCCGGAAGAGCGCGCGCGGCAGTTCTCGAATGTGGAAAGCGACAGCAACATCCTTGCTAAAGAGGCGGCATTGCCCATCGTCGTCGGTGAGCGTCGGATATCCCCGCCTGAGATCGCATCGCCGCTGATCACGTTGGATACGGGCGTGCAGACCGTGCGCCGGCTGTTCGCGCTGGACGGGCACCACGCCATCAGCGACGTGCAGGTTGACCGCGTGCCGGTCGAGGATTTTGACAGCATCACGACGCAGACCCGCGACGGTGCGGAACTCACCCCCGTCGATACCTTCGTGACGCGCATCTCGCGCTTCAATGACCTCAGCCGGCAGCTTTCGACGTTCAACCTCGACGAGACGAACCTGATCGATCAGGAGAACCCATCGATCAGTGAGCCGCGTTGGGAGCGGTTTCGCACGGCGTTCGATCCTCGGCTTGAGGAAATCACGATCCGCCTGCAACTGGATTCGTTCGCGCGCACAGATAGCGCAACACAGCGCATCCGCGTGCCGGTGCAGGTGCGCTTCCGTCGCACTGACGATCCGGACGGCACATGGATCAACCTGCCGGAAATCCACTTCACGGGCCGGGACATCTCTACCGTGTTGCAGGAAATCCGCGTCCGTTGGGACGGGCAATTCGGGGAAGGGCTTGGCGCCGGGTCGATCAGGCACCAGTTCTTTGGGCGCGTGCCGGCCTCGGACTTCACCGTGTCGAATGATCAGACCGGGGATCAGTGGGAGGCTCACCCGCACTTCCTCGATGGCGAAGGCCTGCGGGACGTGAAGAACATCACCGGGCGCCGCTATTCGATCGCGGTGCAGCTTGATCAGGACGTGATCCCGCGCGGTGAGTTCGAATGGGAGATCCGGCGCGGGCAGGCGATGAACATCGGTTCGCTCAATGCCAGCACATACCAGATCAGCGGCAGTGTTTTCCCGCTCTTTCGGGCCTATACAACAGGCACGACATGGCGGGTGCGGATCGACCAGGGTGCGCTGATCTCTCGCCTCAACGTGGCGCACGCGACGAGCATCGTGCGGCGCGCCCCGTGCGGCAGGCCGAAGACGGCGCTTCTCGCGCTTCAGTCGCGCGGCGCGAGCGTGAAGAACATCACCGTCAGGGCGGCGCGGTTCGTGCATGACTGGGACGGCACGGGCTGGAACACGCTGACGACGACGAAAAACCCGGCGGTGCATTATCGGCAGATCCTGCACGATTATCTCGCCTATCACCGCATCAGCACCGACCTGATCAACAATGCAGATTTCATCGGCTGGCGGGATGAATGCGAGGCGCGCGGATACGAGGTTTCGGGCGTGTTCGCTGGCATCAGCGTGAGGGATGCGCTTGAGCAGATCGCCACGGCGGGCTATGCCCGGCCCCGCTACAGCGACGGCTACGGCGTGGACTGGTTTCGCGACAGGACGGCGCAGCGCCCGGTGCAGGGCTTCTCGCCGCGCAATGCCAACATCACGGTGGAGTGGGTTTCAGGTGAGCGCCCCGTCGGCATCCGGGCGTCATTCCAGAACGAAGAAGCCGGCTACCGGGATGACGAGTTGCAGGTCAACAATCCCCTCTATGCCAATTTCGGCGGCTATGATGTGCGGGAGTACCAGAGCATCACGAATCCCCGCCTGATCAGGCGCAGGGCCATGTTCGATCTGTTACAGGCCTATTTTCAAGGCCGGCGTGCGTGGGTTGTCGAGGCGCCGATCGAGGGTGCGATCTGCGAACGGGGCGATCTCGTCTCGGTTGTGAGCGATCTCAACGATGACAGCAACAGCGGCGCGCGCATCCGGCGCGTGATCAATGCGACCACCTTCACGATCGATCAGCTCATTCCGGCGCAGTCGACGAATTCGATCTTTGCCGAGGGTAATATCTTCGCGGCTGATCAGGTTTTCGACATCGGCCTGCAATCCGTCTGCCTCGTCTCGACCCCGACCGGGACGGAGATGCGCACGATCACGGCAGCGGAGGATGATGTCATACGCGTCGATGAGCCGTTTTCGTCAACCGATCTTGAGGGTGCGCATATCGTGATCGGTCCGGTGACGCGGTTCACGTCGCGGTGCATTGTCTCCGAGGTGCAGAGGCAGAGCGAAGAGCGCGCGCGCCTGGTGCTCGTCGATGAGGCGCCAGAAATTCATCAGATACTCGCAGAGGAATTTGGCTCATGACCACGACGCGTGATGTCGATGACATTTCCACGGCGCCGGGCGGCAAGTCAGGCGAGGAATGGACCGCTGATGTCCGCGCGTCGCTCAGCGCGCTCTGGGGGCTCAACGGCGGCTTTCTGCGCAGCGTGGTGGGCGTCAACACTATCACGGCCAACATCGCCGTGCCGACGGGCTTTGTCGCCTACAGCGACGGCCTGCGCTGCCTGTTCGTGCCGACGGAAGCGAATACCGGGCCGGTGACGATCAACATATCCGACGTGGGCGGCAAGGCGCTTCTGGCCCCGGATGGCGAGGCACTGGAAGCCGGCGCGCTCGCAGGCGGGCGCATTGCGGATATCGTGTTCGATGCCGATCTCGACGCGTTCCGGCTCGTTTCGGCGGCGGGTGTGGTGAACGTCACGGTCCAGGGCGGCATCGCCGTGCAACGCTCGCCGATCGCGCGGTTGCTCTCGGCAGTTACCACCCCGACGACAAGCGAGACGACGCTGACGAGCATCTCGTTCCAAGCGCTGTTTGCGACCAGCACCGTCACCATCCGGGGCAACGTCTCGCGCGCAACGGGCGCCGGCACGACATCATCGACAGGCACGCAGATCAGGCTGTTCGTGGACGGGGTGGAGGAAGCGAGCATCGCGGATTTCGCCGTTGGCGAGCAGCACAGCGGAACCGCGATCGAGTTTGACTATGAGCCCGGCGACACTGACGCGCACACCTATGAAATCCGGTGCGCGTCCAGCATCGCCGCGCAGTATCCCGCCGGGGCGAACTGGGCCGTTGCAGCCGAGACCAGCGCGGAGGCGTGAGGCATGTATGCGCCCCGCATTTACATCCGCGATTATGGCGAGCCGACGCGCCGGATGCTGGCCTATTTCGGTGAGTACGACCTGACCGGGAACGACATCGCAACCCGTCGCGCGCTTTTCCTGCGGGCGGAATCGGGCGTCACGGGCGTTGATGCGATCATCTTTTCCGGCGATGCCGCGCCGGGGGCATTGCTGCTCTCCGGCGATGCCCAAAGCGGCGGCGAACGACTTGTCACGACGAACAGCGCGGGCTTCCGCGTGCGCGGCGGCGAGATCACTATCCGCCTTGGCGATATCCTTGAGCCCGTCGCGGGGGCCTTCACGATCGACGGCGGCGCATCGGATCTGATCCGGTCGCTGATCCTGCACGTCGAGGCCGGCGCCTTCGCGCTTGCCGGTAATGAGGCGGGGCTGATCGTTGGCGAGCGCCTTAACACGATCGCGGGCGCGTTCGAATTCACCGGGGGCGAGGTCAACTTCATCGTCGGCCAGCGGCTTGAGCCGGAAGCCGGCTCATTCACGATCACGGGCGCCGATGCCGACCTGCGGCGCGATCTACGGCTTGAGGTGGCGGCGGGGTCATTCGACCTGACCGGCGAGGCTGTCGCGCTCACCCGCGATCTGGTCGTGTCGCCTGACAGCGGCGCTTACGTCATCGCCGGGAATGAAGTGTCGTTCGGTGAAGAGCCGGCGATCAAACTTTCCGGCGATGCAGCGCCGGGCAATCTCGCGCTTTCCGGCGATGCGGCGCCGGGCAACGTGCTCATCACTGAGGCCGAGTAACCACCACCACAATCGACGAGGCACCGGGCGGCTCTTCAGCCGCCTTTTTCGCATGAGGTCAGACCATGGCAGCGTTCAACAAATTCCAGCAGTTCGTCGAGGACACCCTTAACGGGTACCACGATTTTACCGATGTCACGGTGCGGATGGCGCTTTCAAACACGGCGCCGAGCGCATCCGATGACGAGGTGCTGGCAGACATCACCCAGATCGCCGATGGCGGCGGTTACACGGCGGGCGGCTATGCGCTCTCCACGCTCACGCTGTCGCGCACGGGCGGGGTTGCCAAGGTCGATGCTGCTGATCTGACGATCGAAGCGACAGGCGCGAGCGTAGGGCCGTTTCAGTATCTCGTGCTCTACGCCGTAGCCGACTTCTCCGGCGAAACGCCCGCCGGCCCGGTCAACCCGCTCATCGCCTGGTATGACTACGGCTCTGCCCTGACGCTTGCGGACGGCGAAAGCCTGACCGTCGATTTCGATGATGCCAACGGCATTTTCACGCTGACCTGATCGGAGAAAGACCATGGCAGACAAGGAAATCTCCGAACTCACGGCAGCCGATCCGCTTGACGGCGACGAGTTGCTTCATGTCGTGCAGGGCGGCAACTCCCGGCGCACGACGGTGGGGGCGCTCCAGCCCGAAATCATCCAAGCCGACGTTCGCCAGACCGTCAACACCGGCCCCGTCGATAGCGATGGACGCGCTGATTTCCTCGCAGCCGGAACGGGGCTGGAGGTCGTCACCACGGGCCTGACCACGACGCCGCTCAACCTGACGATGGGCGATGGGTTCGGCCCGCGCGGCAAGCGTGATCTGTCGTTCGAGGTGGACAGCAATCTGTCATGGGGCCCGCTGCCTGACGACACTGATGCGATCTACCTCTTCCTCGAATGGGACGGCTCGACGCTCTCAACTGGCAGGAGGCTACGGGCGCCCACATACAGCCTCGCCAGGCCTTCCAGCGCTCCTGGGCAATATTGGTATCCGACTGATCATCGCAGCCGTGGTGAGCAATGGAATGGTTCGGAGTGGGTTCCGGTACTGCGCGTCTATGTCGGTGAGTGTGCGACGAGTGGCGGGTCAGTCGCGAGCGTGACGAGTTATGCTTATCAAGGCAAGGCTTTCATTGTGCATAATAGTTCTGTTTCTGCAAATGCACGAGTGAATATTTCTCATAATATAGGCGCAGACAACAACTTAATGGTTTGGTTTAATCGAGATGCGGACGGCTTCTTAGGCAAAAGATTTTTAAACACGATTGGATACGCCTCAAGGCCCGAAAACCCCCGAGGTTCGCATGTTGTCACAAATAAAAACCACAGCAGGCTCTATACAGGCGAATCTGAAGCTTACAGAACAACGGGCTCACCCGAAAACGTTAATCTGTCTACCATTCCAGCGCCCATATTTTTTGATGTCAAAAGGACCTTCTAATGCAATACATCAACCATCAAACACACACCCTCTACTCCGGCGACCGCGCCCATTGGCGTGATATCCCCGTGACATCCGCCCCGCCCGATCAGTGGGCAACCCCGGTTGTCGAGGATGGGAATCATGTCGGGTGGGAGCCGGACCAGGCGGCAGCGCAGGAAGCTTATCGCGCGGCCATCGCAGCCCATATCGATGCTGTCGCCGTCCAGCGCCAGTATGACAACGCCGTGGCCTGTGCGACCTATCGCGGCGATCTGAATCCGCTCTGGGATGCCGAGGCCGTCGCGTTCATCGCGTGGCGCTCCGATGTCTGGGCATATGCCTTTGCCGAGCTTGCCAAGGTCATGGCAGGCGAGCGCGATCAGCCGAGCATCGAGGCGCTGATTTCCGAGCTGCCGAAAATCGCGTGGCCTGAGGCCTGAGCTGACCCACCCCACAACTTGAGCCACGCGGCGCCCCGGCGCCCGATGGCGCACGCCTGGAGACAGCCATGGACCGTCAGAAATTCTTTGACGCGGTGCGGTCGCGTCCGTTCGGCGGGCGACTGACGCAACAGAACGTGGACGGGCTGACGGCCATCCTCGATGAATGGCGGGCGCTGTATCCGGACGGGGACGTGCATCATCTCGCAAACATCCTCGCGCAGATCTACCATGAAACCGCGACGCGCATGGTCGGCATCAAAGAGACCGTCATGCCGCATCACACGAACACGAACCCGTCAGACGATGAGGTCATCCGCAGGCTGGATCGGGCCTTCGCAAACGGGCAGCTCACATGGGTGCGCACACCTTACTGGCGCGAAGGATGGTTCGGGCGCGGGCATATCCAGCTCACCCACCGGGCCAATTACGAGAAGATGGGCAAGCGCCTCGGCGTTGATCTGGTCGCGAACCGCGATCTCGCCCTCGACAACCACGTGGGCGCCCGTATCGCCATCGTCGGCATGATGGAAGGGCTGTTCACGGGGCGCAAGCTGTCGGATTACACATTCCCGCGCGCGCTCAACGCGGGCTCCGGGCAACATCCGCGCCGCATCGTCAACGGGCATGACGGCACTGACGCGAAGATCGCGAAGCTGCACCGCGAATTCCTCGATGCGCTCCAGGCGGCAGGCTATGCGCCCGGCGATCCCGCGCCTATCCCGCCCCCGCCTGACGTTGAACCCGCGCCGGACGAGCGCGACGCCGCATCCTTCTGGGCTGCGCTCTACGAGTTCCTGCGCAAGTGGTTCGGGAGGAAGCCATGATCGCCGCTCTCATCGCCCTTGGCGTGCTGATCGCCAGCATCGGCGCCGCTGTCATCGGCAGTTTTGCTGCAATGAGCGGCATGCGTGGCCTGCTCCGTGAGCGCGACCTGCGCAAGTGGTGGGTGATGGTTGCCCTTGGTCTCGTCATGGCGTTCGGGCCGCTTGCATTTTGATCCGCGCCGGGGCGGCTCCCCGGCATTCTCCGAATAGGAGGTCATCATGGCCATCAAGAAAGCTTCGAAAGCCATCGCAGGTGCAATCGCAGGCGTTGCCGCCGCATGGGTCGGGCATCTGACAGGCGTCACGATTCCGGGCGAGGCGGTCGAATGGGCATCGGCTGCGCTGGCGTCTGCGATTGCCGCAGGGCTTGGCTTCGCCATCGTCTGGATCAGTCCACCGAACGAACCTAGCTGACGCTCCCGCAGGCTTGAAACTGGCCGGGGCTGCGTATCGCCCCGGTCGCAAGAGGTGGCACATGATCCGACGCATTATGATGGGGCTGTTGCTCTGGATTGAAGATCTGATTTCCCGCTGGGCAGAGCGACGCGAACTGGAGGCGACCCGTGAGAAGCAAGAGGCAAACGATGCTCGCGACCGTGGCGATGCTGGCGACATTGCAGGCCGCTTGCGTGACCGCGCCAACCGTGAGCGAGACGCGCGCGGCGGTATGCCCCCGGCCAATGACCGGGGCGGAGCTGACAAGGGCGGCTGACGCGTTGGACGCCCTGCCACGAGGCCGGGATCTGGATTTTATCGCCGCGCAGCTTGAGCGGCTTGACGATGGGGCTCGGATCTGCGCCGGGCGCTGATGGTGGCACACTGAATTGCATGGGGCGATTGATGACTGATCGGAAAGACTTGCCAAGCGGCGGCTACCTCGTAATGCCGAGCTATCTGCCATGGGTTGTCGTGGTGGCGCTGCTCGGCTGGACCGCAGGCGGCATCTGGTGGACCTCGAAGCTGGATTCGCGCGTCGCCACGCTGGAGGAAAAAGCCCTCCGCGCACAGCAGCGGGTCGAGCGGCAGGTGACAGAGCGAGATCGCCTCACGATCGTCGAACAGCAGGTCATCGCGATCCGGGAAAATCAGGACCGCACCAGCGCCGTGCTGGAAAGAATCGAGCGCAGGCTTGGCACATGGTCGCCTGCGCCGTAAGGGCTCCCATCCGGGAGATTGAGTCCGGCTCTTGTCGGCTCTGTCATGACGCAACTTGCCCCGCTGGCCTCACGGCTGGCGGGGTTTTTCGTTTGGGCGATCCCGCTCTATCGTCCAGCGGGTTGACGTTTGGTGG
>SL_7KL_010_BRINEDRAFT_10001213_pt1 | contig 12402 bp, 12 predicted proteins | sample SodLak_010_BRINE_FD_10663 | JGI IMG/M metagenome (IMG submission 10663)
GCAACGATGGCGCATCTCCCGCTGCCGCAGGCAGCGGCAAGCGCCCGCGAGCGGGTCATGGGTGGGTGGGTGGGGACCCCGAGCGGGCGCTTTCTCCCTCAGTACCCGCGCGCGCGGGGAACTTCATGCAACAAGGGCTCTCCCGCCTCGACCCGCGCGATGTTGCGCGCCAGCACGCGCGACGCGCTGTCGGCGCGCGTGGCCGCCGCGATATGCGGCGTCACGGTCACGCCCGGGTGGTGCCAGTAGGGGTGGCTCTCGGGCAAGGGCTCGGAACGAAAGACATCCAGCGTCGCATGGCCGATCTGCCCGCTGTCAAGCGCCTCCAGCAGTGCCGCATCATCGATCAGCGTCCCGCGCCCCGGATTGAGGACGCGCGCGCCCTTTGGCAATAGTGCCAGCGTTTGCGCATTCAGCAGGTTCTCGGTCTGCGATGTGTCGGGCAGCAATGTCACAAGAATCTCTGCGGCTTGCAGCGCGGCTTTTAACCCGTCCGCACCATGCACACAGGTGATCGCGTCCATATCCTTCGGGCTTGATGACCAGCCCGTGACCGCAAAGCCCAGCCCCGCCAGTGCCCGCGCGCAGGCCTGTCCCAGCGCGCCCAGCCCCAGCACTGTCACGTTGCGCTCGGATGCCAGTGGCGGCACCGCGTCGTCCCACGCGCCGGGCCGGGCGGTGATATGCGCATCCATCCCCAGATGATAGCGCAGCACATGGCCGCAGACATAATCGACCATGCCCTGCGTCAATGCGGGGTCCACCATCCGCGCCAGCGGCTGGGTCAGGGTCGGGTTGGACACGATCCGCTCCACCCCGGCCCAGAGGGACAGCACCGCCTTGGCGCGCGTGAACGGGGTGAAATCCTGCAACGGGCTGGCAGGGGCGTAGATGATGTAATCCACGCTCTCAGGCGCTGCGCTGTCGGACAGCTTTGCGTCCAGCCCCTCATCGCGCAGCGCGGCACGCAGGGGCGCGCGATACTCCTCCAGCGTGCCGGGGCCCGCGGCGAAAAGAAGCGTCAGGCTCATGAGGGCAGCCGCGCCCGGTGGATATGCGCCGATTGCACCAGCCCGAAGCCGAACATCAGAACGATCATCGCCGACCCGCCATAAGACACCAGCGGCAGCGGCACGCCCACGACCGGCGCCAGCCCCATCACCATCGCCATGTTGACGGCGAAATACAGAAAGAACGTGCCTGCGATCCCCAATGTCACCAGTGACGCAAATCGGTTGGTCGTGTTGAAAGCCGAAAGCAGACAGACCCCGATCACCAGCATGTAGAGAATTAGCAAGGAAGAGGCGCCGACAAAGCCGAATTCCTCGGCCAATGTTGTAAAAATGAAATCCGTGTGCTTCTCGGGCAGGAAGTTCAGCCGCGCCTGCGTCCCCTCCATGAAGCCGCGCCCCGACCAGCCGCCCGATCCCAGCGCGATCATCGACTGGTTGACGTGATAACCCGCGCCAAGCGGGTCCAGCGTGGGGTCAAGGAAACTGTCGATGCGGCGATACTGATAATTCTGCAATATCTGCCACTCTGTCCCGCGCGATTGCAGCACCAGTGTGACCAACCCCGTTGCTGTTCCGATCAGCGCGGCGAAATAGCCCCAATGCACGCCAGCGGCAAAGATCACCACACCCCCGCCCAGTGCGATCAGCATGGCCGTGCCCAGATCGGGTTGGCGCAGGACCAGGAGCGCCGGAATGATCGCGATCAGCGCGGCCAGCAGCACCCAGAGCGGGCGCGACACCTTTTTCATGTCCAGCAGGTCGTAATAGGCGGCCAGCGCCATGATCGTCGTCACCTTGGCCAGTTCGGATGGCTGCATCCGCACGGGTCCGATGACCAGCCAGCGCTTGGCGCCCATGCCGATCGTGCCAAAAAATTCTACCCCCAGCAGCAACAGCAGCGTGACGACATAGGCCACGCCCGCGACCGAGCGCCATATCCAGATGGGCATGAAGGCCACGATGAACATCAGCACCAGTCCGAATACGAAGCGCCGCGCCTGCGGTTCGGCCCAGGGCTGTGCATTGCCGCCCGCTATGGAATAAAGCATCACTACGCCGTAGCCCGCCACCAGCGTCAGAAGCGCGACCAGCGGCCAGTTCAGATACAGGACCTTGGACAGGCCCGATGGCATGCGCTTGGTGTTGTATTCCAGATAGCTCATGCGCGGCTGATCCGCAGCGCCTCGGGTTGGCGCAGGCGCTCTTCCAGCTCTTCCTGCTCTGCGCGGATGCGGTTGCGCTGCGGCGAGGGGTAGGAGGCCAGCGGCGGCACCTGGCCATCATGCAGCGCGGCCAGCGTGATGTCGCGCCCGATGGGCGCAGCGGTCGACGACCCGCCGCCACCATGTTCGATCACCACGGCAACGGCATATTTCGGGTCATCCATCGGCGCGTAATCGACGAACAGCGCGTGGTTGCGGCGGTTCCAGGGCAGATCCTCCTGCCGGCGGATACCGGCCTCGCGTTCGGCGCGGGTGATCGAGAATACCTGGCTGGTGCCGGTCTTGCCCGCCATGACCTGCCCCTCGCCTACGATGCGCGAGGAATAGGCCGTGCCGCGCTGGTCATTGACGGTCTCGTTCATGCCGCGCCGGATCAGTCGCAGCCATTCGGGGCGCAGGTCCAGATCAGCGGCGACGCGCTCGGCGCTCTCTGCGGGGTCGCGCAGCAGGCGCGGCAGCACCGCCTTGTTGGTGGCCAGCCGCGCAGTCATCACGGCCAGTTGCAGCGGAGACGTGAGCACATAGCCTTGCCCGATAGAGGCATTGACCGTATCGCCCACGCGCCAGGCCGCATTGCGGTTGCGTTGTTTCCAGTCGCGCGACGGGTTCAGCCCCGCCGAGACCGAGGTGATAGGCAGCTCATACCGCACCCCCAGCCCCAGCCGTGTGGCCATGGCGTTGATCTTGTCGATCCCGCAGCGCTGCGCCATCTCATAGAAATAGACATCGCAGCTTTCCGACAGCGCCGAGGTCATGTTGACGCGCCCATGCCCGCCCCGGCGCCAGCAGTGGAAGCGATGGCCCGAGATATCCATATGGCCGGGGCAGAACACGCGTTCCTGCCCGTCGGTCACGGAATCCTCCAGCGCGGCCAGTGCCGTCACCATCTTGAAGGTCGATCCCGGCGGATACAGCCCCTGCACGGTCTTGTTGACCAGCGGGCGGAATTCGTTTTCCAGGAGGCTGCTGAAATCGCTGGTCGAGATGCCGCGCACGAACAGATTGGGGTTGAAGCTGGGCCCCGAGGCCAGCGCCAGAATGTCGCCATTGGTCACATCCAGCACCACGGCGGCGCCGCTATGCCCGTGCAGGCGTTCCAGCGCGTAATTCTGCAGCCGCGCGTCGATGGTCAGATGCAGGTTGCCGCCGGGCGAGCCCTCGACCCGGTCAAGCTCGCGCATCACGCGGCCCACGGCATTCACCTCCACCCGCTGCGACCCTGCGCGCCCGCGCAGATGGTTCTCCTGCACGCGTTCCACACCGCTCTTGCCGATCTGGAAGCGCGGGATCATCAGCACCGGGTCCGGGGCCTCCAGTTCTGCCAGATCGCGCTCTGAGACGGGGCCGACATAGCCCACCACATGCGCCATGTCATGCTCCAGCGGGTAGTGCCGCGACAGCCCCATTTCGGGGGTGACACCGGGCAGGGCAGGGGCATTGGCCGCGATGCGGCTGATCTCTTCCCAGCTCAGCCGCTCGGCTACAGTCACAGGAACAAAGGGGCGATTGCGCAGCATGTCATGGCGCGCGCGCGCGATATCCTCATCACTCAGCGGGATAAGCTGCGACAGGCGGTCCAGCACCAGATCAATATCGCCCGCGTCATCGCGTTTCATGACGACGCGGTAATTCTGTTCATTGCCCGCGATCAGCACGCCCTTGCGGTCGTAGATCAGCCCGCGCACAGGCGGCAGCAGCCGCAGGTTGATGCGGTTTTCTTCGGCCAGCAGGTGGAACTGTTCGGTTGGTTGAGCTGCATGTCGCGCAGCCGCCACATCAGCGCGCCCGCAACGCCCACTTGCAGCCCACCCAGCAGCAGCGCACGCCGCGAGATCATGCGCTGGCTCAATTGCTTTTCGCGCTCGCTCCGCTTCACAGGCGCTGCCCCAATGCATCCACTTCGCCAGTCGCCGGTTTGCGCAGGCCAAAGACATAATGCGACACTGCCACGACCAGCGGATAGGCCGCCACTGTGGCCAGAAAGTGCAGAAAGCTCAAGTCAAGCGGCACCTGCGGGGTCATCACAATCGCGAGCACGGCGCGATTGACCAGAAACATCGCAAACATCAGCATGGCAATGATCAGGTATTCCATCCAGAAGGCATTGGCGCGGAACCGGTCCACGCGCCCGCGCAGCCATTCGCTGCCCAAGAGCACCAGCGCCGCCCATAACCCCGGCGGGCGCAGCAGCAGGATATCTTCCAGCAGGAAATACCCCGCAATGACCGGCGCAGGCAGCAGATCGGGGCGGCGCACGACCCAGGCAAGCGTCAGGCACAGCAGGATGTCGGGCGCGGGCAGGTCGCGCAGGCCGAACCCGGTGGCCAGATCATCGGCATCTTCCATCCCCGGCCCGACCCCGTAGCCGCCCACGGGCAGCAGGCGAAAGAAGGTGACCAGCGCCGCCAGCCCCAGAAACAGGGCGACATACATCAGCCGCTTCGTCTGGCGCCGTTCAACCATCGCCTACGGGCCCGGCTTGCGGCAGCGCGTCGAGATCCATCAGTTCTTCGTCTTCCGGCGGCTCATCGGGCAACAGATCCAGCCCGCGCGGCGCGATCAGCCCGCCAGTGTCGGTAATCCGTTCCTGCGGACGCGAACGCAGCACGCGCAGGAATTCCAGCCGCCCGTAATCGGCGGCAATGCGCACACGCAGCCGCCGATCACGGGTCTGCACGACCTCGCCCACCAAGAGCCCCGCCGGAAACACCCCACCATCATCCGAACTGATCACCCGGTCACCGGGGCGCAGTTCATCGGGCTGTTCGATGAATTCCAGCAGCGGAAAGGGTGATGCATCGCCCATCAGCATCGCGCGCTGCCCCGACGGCTGGATGACGACCGGCAGCGCGCTGGTCGTATCGTTCAACAGCACCACGCGCGCGGTGCGTTCTCCCACCCCGGCAATGCGCCCGGCCAGCCCCAGCCCGTCCATCACCGCCCAGCCATCCTGCACCCCGTCGCGCGCGCCCACATTCAACAGCACCGATTTGCGAAAGGGAGAGCCGCTATCGGCCATGACAACGCCCGTGACATGCGTCAGTTGCGGGTCAAGCCGCACCTGATTGAGGTCCAGAAGTTGCGCATTGCGCTGTTCCAGTTGCAGTGCCGCCTCGCGCCAGGCGCGCATCTGCTGCAATTCGCGGCGCAATTCCTGGTTCTGTTCGATGATGCGCGCGTAAGAGCGGAAATTCTCGGCCATGGCGACGCCGCGCGCGACCGGGCGCATNACCCAGTCAAACGAGGGCACCACCCGGTCGATCACNGCCATGCGGAACTGCTCCACCCGTGGGCTGTCGATCCGCCAGACCAGAAAGGTCAGCAGCAGCAACANCGCCAGCACCCCCACCAGCACGCGGCGGATGGGGCGGATGAAATCCTGTTCCTGTTTCGGGTCTGCGGCCAAGTCTCATACCCTGCCGATTGCCGTTTCAGCTTTCGTAATCGATCGCGTGACGGAGCTGTTTTTCGTATTCCAGCGCCTTGCCGGTGCCGATGGCCACGCAATTCAGCGCCTCATCCGCGACGGAAATGGACAGCCCCGTCTGTTCGCGCAGCGCCAGATCCAGCTCACCCAGAAGCGCGCTGCCTCCCGTAAGCATGACGCCCCGGTCCACGATATCGGCGGCCAGATCGGGCGGTGTGGTTTCCAGCGCGATCATCACCGCCTCGCAAATGGTGGTGACGGTCTCGGCCAGCGCCTCGGCCACCTGCGCCTGCGTGATCTCGGCCTCTTTCGGGACCCCGTTCAGCAGGTCGCGCCCGCGCACCAGCATCGACTTGCCGCGCCCGTCATCGGGCATCCGCGCGGTGCCGATGGCGCATTTGATCTTTTCGGCGGTCGATTCGCCGATCAGCAGGTTCTGGTTGCGGCGCAGGAAGCTGACAATCGCCTCATCCATGCGGTCCCCCCCCACGCGGACCGAGCGCGCATAGACGATGTCGCCCAGAGACAGGACCGCAACTTCGGTCGTGCCGCCGCCGATATCGACCACCATGCTGCCCGTGGGGTCGGTGATCGGCATGCCCGCGCCGATGGCCGCCGCGATGGGTTCGGAGATCAGGCCCGCGCGCCGGGCACCGGCGGACAGCACCGATTGCCGGATCGCGCGCTTTTCCACCGGGGTGGCACCATAGGGCACGCAGACGATGACTTTTGGTCGCGAAAACACAGTGTTGCGATGCACCTTGCGGATGAAATGCTTGATCATTTCTTCCGCCACATCGAAATCCGCGATCACCCCGTCGCGCATGGGGCGGATCGCCTCGATGCTGCCGGGGGTGCGGCCCAGCATCAGTTTCGCATCCTCGCCTACGGCCAGAACCGCCTTGCGCCCGTCCTTCGAATGATAGGCCACCACCGAAGGTTCATTCAGGATGATCCCGCGCCCCTTGACATAGACCAGCGTGTTGGCCGTGCCGAGATCGATCGCCATGTCGGACGTGAACAGGCTGGGTAAGAAGTTCATGTAGATGTCCTGTCGGGTAAGGGATCGGTGCTCGCCGTGATGGCGGGATTGCGCGCCTTATAGTTTGTGCGGGGGGGCATGGTAAAGGGGGGGCTGTGAGGGCGTGGGCGGGATGTGGCGCAGGGGGGCGCAACTATGTGTGATACACCCCGCAATGCCCTTTGACGATCCCTATAGCAGAAGCGTCACGCCCATCATGCAGGTAAAGGCCAGCGTCACGATCACGCCCAGGGTGGAATGATCCGCAGCCTCGCCCGCTTCGGGCAGCAATTCGGAAAAGATCATCCACAGCATCGCGCCTGCGGCCAGTCCCAGCCCCACGGGCAGAACCGGCGCGAAAGCCAGCACGAACATGAAGGCCGGCACCGCCAGCAGCGGTTGCGGGGCCGAGGACAGGATCGACCACCACGCCGCCTTGCCGACCGAGGCCCCGCGCGGCACCATCACCAGCGCGATGGCCAGCCCCTCAGGCACATTGTGCAGGGCAATCGCGATGGTGATGAAATCGCCCAGCTCGCGCCCGCCGCCATAGGCCACGCCGACCCCAATGCCCTCGGCCGCGGAATGGACAGTCATCACGCCCATGATCAGCAGGATCTTCAGCGCATCCGCGCCCGAGGCATTGGCGATGCTGATCCCCTCGCGGCTGTCGAAATAGCGTTTCGCCAGCCAGATCCCGACCAGCCCCAGAAGCAGCCCAAGGACCGTGCGGGGGGCGGATACCTCGAACCCCTCGACCACCAGCGAGAATGTCGCGGCCAGCATCAGCCCTGCTGCAACACCATTGCCATAGGCAAGCGCGCGCGGTGACACGCTGCGCATCGCCAGAAGCGGCAGCGCGCCAATCCCCGTGGCCAGCGCCGTTATCAGCGCGGCGATGAACACCAGAAAGAGGGTTGGATCCGCCATGCCTGCTCCTCTTTAGAATTATTCTAAAATTAGCGCGGAAGGCATTCGGACGCAACACTGTTGATGCACAGGCGAGGTATTCTGTCAGGTGAGACGCAAGTCGCGCGCGTTAGCGCACCCCGATCCCGAGTTGCATCAGCGCCCGCCGCACGGGTGCGGCGGTATAAAGCGCGTTCAGCGCCAGCGCCCGCGCATCGCGCAACGGTCGCGCGGCCAGCATCGAGGCGCGGTTCAGCGCCCCCACGCCTGCCACGCGCAGCGCGACATCGGGATAGCGCCGCCGGTGATAGGCGCGCAGCATCTCGGGGCTGCCGAGAGCCTCGGGCGTGGCAAGGTCCAGTAGTGCTGCGATATCGGCCAGCGACATGTTCAGCCCCTGCGCGCCGATGGGCGGGACGACATGCGCAGCCTCGGCCACCAGGGCCGTGCGCTCGCCNTANAACTGGTCGGCTATCTGGCTGATGATCGGCCAGATCGTCCGACGCGAGGCGAGTGTGAGTGGCCCGAACAGCCCGGCAGAGCGCTCTGTCATCTCTGCCTCGAACGCCGCTTCGGGCAGTGTGGCAAGGCGCTGCGCCTCTGGTCCCGTCTCCATCCAGACGATGGCCGAGCAGGGCTGACCATCGCGGTCGGGCAGCGGCACGAAGGTAAATGGACCGCCCGAGCGGTGAATCTCGGTCGAGACATTGTCATGCGCGACCGGGTGGGTGACGGCAAAGGCCAGCGCCTTCTGCCCGAAGCGCGTGGTGCGCACCCCGATCCCCAGCGCCTGACGCACAGGTGACGCGCGCCCATCCGCCGCGATCAGCAGCCGCGCGCTGGCCCGGCTGCCATCCGACAGGGTGACCAGCGCCTCGCTTTCGCGGGTCAGCACGCGGGCGGTGCCGATGCCGGGGCGGAAAGTGACGTTGTCCAACGCTCCAAGCCGTGCGACACATTCGCGGCGCAAAAGCCAGTTGGGCAGGTTCCAGCCAAAGGGCTGGTCAGAGATATCGGCGGCATCGAAATCATGGCTGACGCGCGGCTCTGGCACCTCCCCGCCCGCATCGACAATGCGCATCACCTGCAGCGGCGTGGCATGGGGCGTGAACCGTTGCCACAGCCCTGCCGCTTCCAGCAGATCGACTGAGGGTTGCAGAAATGCGGTTGTCCGCAGGTCTGATGCGGGATCGCCCTCTGCCATGATGGGCGGCGAAGGATCCACGCAAAGCACATCGTACCCGGCACTGCCAAAGGCCGCCGCTGCGCTTAGCCCCGCGATACCGCCGCCCGAGATGATGATGTCATGGCGCTTGCGCATTTCTTCCCCCATCTGCCACAGCAAGCGCGATACTAGCGTGCGCACGCGCGCGCGCAATGGGACAGGGGCGCGCAGGGGGTGTGCGGCAACGCTCTGACCTGGACGCCCTGTCAGCGTTGACTTCATGCGCGCATACGCCATTCTGATCCGCGTATCTCACGCAAGGGGGAGCGCGCGGGACATGCGGGAGCGCCATATCACCCGTTCTGCAACCCGCCCCCGACCTGCAGCAACAGAATCCGATGGCAGGAGGCCAGGACCACATGACCAACACGACCGAGATCAGGAAAATTCAGACACAGGGCGTGCATCACATCACGCTGATCGGGGCGGACCGCCAGACATCGATCGATTTCTGGGAAGGGGTGCTGGGCATGCCCTTCATCTTTGATCAGCCCAATCTCGACAATCCCGATGACGGGCATCTGTATTTCGACCCGGGCGACGGGCGGCTGATCACCGTTTTCACCAATGAGAACCGCAAAGCCGCCGCCAATCCGGTGCCCGAGGATACGGGGTCGCTGCATCATCTGGCGCTGAATGTCAGTCAGGCGACATTCTGGCAGGTGGCGGGGCGGCTGGATGCGCGTGGCGTATCGCATTCGGGGCCGGTAGACCGGGGGTTCATGGATTCGATCTATTTCCGCGACCCGCTCGGGCTGCGGATCGAGCTGGCCAGCTACCGGTTCGAGCCGCCCGAAGGTTGCCGCCATTCCGATGTAATGATCGAGGCCCACAAAATCCGCGTGGCGCGCGGCGACAACAATATCGACCGCGAGCATCTGGCCGACGCGATCGAGCTGCTGGTGGAGCGGCGGCAGGGGTCGCTGTCCGGGGACCGGTCGGCGCGCAAGGGGTATTGAGGGAACGACGCTGAGCGGCCCTGAATCTTCCCGTCAATGGGGGTGGCAAGGGGCACTCAGCGTCGTGGGGTCGTGGCTGGACACGACAAAAGCATCTTGTCCGCAGGCGCTTAATTCACTGCCAGAGGGCGGTGAACACCCAGTCATGTGAGCTTTCCCCAAACACCTGTTACCGCAGCACCCGGGCCAGAAAGCCGCCCAGATCATCCGTGTGGTGGTGGATATGTGGGGCCTCATGCGGGGCAGGGGCGACATGGACCGTGCGCAGCCCCATCGCATGGGGCACGGCCAGATTGCGGGGGTCATCCTCGAACATCGCGGCGCGCGCCGGGTCCAGCCCGTCGCGCCCGAAGACCTGGGCAAAGGCGTCGGCCTCGGGCTTGGGGCGGTAGCCGGCATGTTCCACACCGTAAACCGCGTCAAACAGTCCATCCAGCCCGCGCGCCGCAATCACGCGCCGGGCATACCCCTCGGACCCGTTGGTATAGACGATGCGCCGTCCCGGCAGGTCACGCAGGCGGGCGCGCAGCTCCGGGTCGGGGCTGAGCACGGAGAAGTCGATATCATGCACATCCTCCATATAGGGGACGGGGTCGATATCATGCAGCCGCATCAACCCCGCCAGCGTGGTGCCGTATTCGGCCCAGTATTGTGCGCGCAGGCGATTGGCCTCGGGCGCGGTGACGCCAAGGGCGGTCATGACATAGGCGATCATGCGCTGCTCGATCTGGTCGAACAGGCGCATTTCGGGCGGGTAGAGCGTGTTGTCCAGATCGAACACCCAGACACGCGTGGAGGTGAAGAACTCTGCAGGCATGGCGGCACTCTAGCGGCGGGCCAGGTTCAGGCGCAAGGATAGAGGCTTGCCAAACCGGCCTATCCCGGCTTTGTTCGGGGGATGCCTAACAAGACGGATGACCCATGGCCGAAACCCGCCCGCTGAAAGACGCCTATACGCTGATTCTCGAGGCGATTGACACAGGGCTCTACAAACCCGGTGACCGGCTGGTGGAATCGGAGCTGGCCGAGCGGTTCGGCGTCTCGCGCACCCCGATCCGCGAGGCGCTGCAACGGCTGGAAACGCAGTCCCTGCTGACGCGCGATGGCCGGTCGCTGATCGTGGCCTCGCTCGATCACAACCAGTTGGCAGAGCTGTATTGTGTGCGTTCGGAACTGGAAGGGCTGGCAGCGCGGCTGGCGGCGCGCCACGCGACACAGGAAGAGGTGCGGCTGTTGCGCGCCATGGTCGAGGAGGACCGCCAGCTTGTCGATGACCCGCCCGCGCTGAGCCGGGCGAACAAACGCTTTCACCGGCAGATCCATCTGGCCTCGCATAACCGGTATCTGGTCCAGCAGCTTGATCTTGTGCATCGCTCGATGGCGCTGCTGGCGAATACCTCGATTTCATTCGAGGGGCGCGGGGTGCAGACGATCGCCGAGCATGATGCGATTGTCGAGGCGATTGCCGCAAGCGACGGGGATGCGGCCTATCTGGCGCTGAAGGATCACATCTCACGCGCATTCGAGACGCGGTTGCGGCAGGATTCACAGGCCGAGGCGCGGTATTCGGTCTGAGCGCTGCNTGTCGGGCGAGAAAAGCGCCCGCTCANCGTGCCCACCCACCCGCCCTTGCACGCTTCGCGGGCGCTGCCCATGCCTTGCGGCATGGGCGCGGGGTATCAGAACCGCGCGGTCAGGAACTCCAGCAGCGCGGCTTCGGCCCCGGCATTGGCCTCTGCGTCCCAGTCGCGCGAGCCTTCGACCGTGAAGGAATGGCGCGCACTGCCGAAGATGCGCGCGCTATGTGGCACTTCAGCCTCGTGCAACTCATCCATCAGCGCAGCAAATTCCGCCATGCCAGACACCGGATCGGCGGAACCGTGCAGCACCAGCACCGGGGCAGAGGTCGCGCTGTAATCCTGCCCTTCTGGGGTTTCCAGCCCACCATGAAAGCTGACGAACCCCGCGAGATCCATGCCCGCGCGCGCGGCTTCCAGCGCGGCGGCCCCGCCAAAGCAATAGCCGGTCAGCACCATCTGTGCGGGCACATCCTCCAGGCCCGCTGCGGCCTCTATACTGCCTGCGATCCGCGCGCGGAATTCAACGCGGTCGGCATAAAGCGCGCCGGTTTCGCGCTGGAAATCCGACATTTCTTCAAGCACGGCGTCCCGCCCGAACAGATCGAGCGCGATGCCCACATAGCCGTCGGCGGCCAAGGCCTCTGCGCGGGCGATCTCGTGATCATTCACGCCGTCCCAGTCATGCACGATCAGCACAGTGCCCTGCGCCTCGCCGTCGGGGCGGGCGATATAGCCTTCATAGACGGCTTCGCCGATCACGTATTCGAATGTCTCGGCGAATACGGGGGTGGTGGGCAGAACAAGGGCTGCCAAGGTCAGGGAAAGAGGGCGCACGCACAACTGATCCTCCTGCGGTTACTGCATTCGGGTCAAATAGCGCATTTCCACGCAAGGCCAGAGCCTGCGCAGGGTCTCACGCCAGCCGGGTCTTGATCTGCGCGCCGGCCTTGCCGAAATCCATCTGCCCAGCATATTCTGCCTTGAGCGCGCCCATCACCTTGCCGATATCGCGCACCGAGGTCGCGCCCAGACGGGCGATCACATC
>SL_7KL_010_BRINEDRAFT_10001214_pt1 | contig 12394 bp, 14 predicted proteins | sample SodLak_010_BRINE_FD_10663 | JGI IMG/M metagenome (IMG submission 10663)
GCTATGTCGATTTCGATGACTGTTGTTGCCACTTGCTTGAGAGCTGCCAGATGATGATGCGTAACCGTACTTGTGGAATGAAACACAGACGAAACAATGTTCAACACAAACGACAAAGATAGAGGTCAAGTGGGAATCGGTACCCTGATCGTGTTCATCGCGATGGTGCTGGTTGCTGCAATTGCCGCTGGTGTTCTTATAAACACCGCTGGATTCCTCCAAGCACAAGCAGAAGCAACAGGTGAAGAGAGCAGTCAACAAGTGGTCGATCGTGTACAGATATCCACTGTAATCGGTGAAGACAATGGAAGTAATGAAACGATCGACAAAGTTGGGCTGACAGTCCTTCGGAGCCCAGGTGCCGACGATATTAACCTAAATAATTCAATTATTGAGGTGTTTGCTGATGGATCATCGGATACACTAACATCTTCGGATGCTGGTATCCAAACTGATTTTGACAGCGCAAATCCTAGTTCAGGTGAATTCCAAATCGTCGATATCCAAGGCGCTGAGGATGGATCGTTATCAGACTCAAGCGATCGAGCCCAACTTGTATTCGACTTGGGTGCGATCAACGAGCTTGAAGAAGGCGATACGATGACAATTACCGTTACAACCGCATCAGGCGGAACGGCATTTGTTGAGAAGCGAGCACCAAGCACGATCCAAGAAGGCCAAACGTACCGCCTGTAAACAATCATCACTCCATCGGGGAGTAACATTCATTTATTAAACACCACAACTACCACAGAGCCATGGCACCGGATGATTCTGACGAAAACCAGAGCAAGCGCAAGCGTCGATCGGTCCTCGACCCCAACGACCTCGACATTTCGAGACGCCGAGAGGTCGCGGAGATCGACGAGGGCCGCTATGTTGTCTCACCGAGCGGCACCCCACGAGTCGATCCAGATGCACTGGAAAAACAGGACTGGCTGCAACGAGATGACGATGAGGACTCGGATGAACAAGCACCGCAACCACAACCGAACACCACACAAACAGCCCAACCACAACCAGAGCCACAGCCAACAGACACCCCAACGCCCGATCAATCGACACCCAACAAACCACCGGAGCCAAGCGGCAACATTAGCGCGAACGATGTGAGCCAGTGGCTTGCAAAATCGTTTGCGAAAAATCGAGGGCAGTATGGCTACGACTTGACGATCGACATGGAGGGAAACGTCAAACGGACGAGAGCTGCCTCCAACGACATCGGCAACGCGCTTGAATCGATGCTGCTGTGGTATGCCGATCAAGCGACAGACGAACTACCCCCGGAGCGTGTCATTGGAATTCTCCTCGCATCAATGGATACCGAGGTTGACTATCCGGTTCAGAGCGTCTATGGAATGTTGAAAACGTATGGGCTCACACCGGATGATTCGATCGCGGACCTTCTCACTGCTGTCAGACAAGAGGGGTCGTTCACCGTCCCACCGTCGCGAAAAGACTAACAAAACCCACGCTCACCGCCGGTGTCTGTTCTCACGGTTGATAACTGTAGGCAAGTGTTTAAGCGACTGCCATTGTCCATATTAGATATATGGCGAAGCGAGTGCTCATCGCAGATGATTCGGAGTTCATGCGCAATCTGCTCCGAGAGATTCTAGCAGGCGACTTTGAGATCGTTGGAGAGGCTGAAAACGGTGTTGAAGCGGTCAACCTCTACGAACAGGAAGATCCAGATATTGTGATGATGGATATTGTGATGCCGATCCGAAGCGGGATCGAAGCCACAGACGAGATTACCGCAGACGATCCAAACGCAAAGATCATCATGTGTACCAGTGTCGGACAGGAAGAAAAGATGAAAGAAGCGATCAAGGCGGGCGCATCCGGCTACATCACAAAGCCGTTCCAGAAGCCAAACGTCTTGGACGCAATCAACGACGTGGTTCCAGCCTAAATGAGACTGGACATCCGCGAGCTCGGCCAATTCAACCATCTTGCCTCACAAGGGGCACAGCGAGCCGCGGCGTCGCTTTCCCAGTTGACTGGCGTTAAAATGAATGTCGAGGTGACTGACGTCAGTCTTGTCACAGACAGCGTTCTACAAGAGACATTCGGTGGCCGCAACTTTGTCGGTGTCTCTGTCGGACTCGAAGGCGGACTCTCCGGCGAGACGGTACTTGCGTTTGAGCGCGAACGCGCCGAAACGCTCCAAAAACTCCTTCTCAACAAAGCAGGTGCAAGTCAGGCACTTGCTCAAAGCAGCGTGAGTGAACTTGGAAACATCATGATCGGCGGCTTCATCGACGGATGGGCAAACCATCTGCATGAAGCGATCAACATGACGCCCCCAACCTATCTTGAGGCGAAAGGAACGCGAATTCTCCCACGCGAGACGCTTCATGCGGCGAGCGGAAAGGGTGTATTCCTTTTTGAGAGCAGGCTGGAGGCGATGAATGTCGATCTGGATTTCTCGATCTACATGCTTCCGGAGTATCAGGAGTTTGTGGATCTGCTTTCACGTAGCCCAAGCGAACCAGCCATTCCGGCAAACAAACTCAGAGCGTTTGATGGCCTCGCAAAGCGCGGTGCTCATCGGGCGGCCGAGCAGATCGGTATGATGACTGGAATGGAGACAACCGTCAATATCAGTCGTATCCGGTTCGTCCCACTGACCGGCGTCCCAGCACAGGTTGGTGATGAAACGATGGTCGGGGTCGTATTCAAACTGACCGGGATGCCGAGCGGTTATCTTGTCATCCTGTTTGACGAACGATCCGCAAAAAGTGTTGCCTCGGCAATGATGCCCGGCGGAATGCAAGAGGATGGCATTGGTGCAATGACTGAAGGGGCGGTAAAAGAGCTTGGTAACATCATGACAAGCGGCTTCATTGATGGTTGGGCGAACGTCCTCGGAACAAGTATCGAACACTCACCACCGAACTATGTGCACGATATGGGCTCTTCAATTATGAGTCCGGTTGTGAGCAAGCTCGGCCAACGGCAAGATTATGCGTTTGTGATCGACTCAGCGATCGAAATGGGCGGTCAACAAGGCCACTGCGATATCTATGCGCTACCGGATGAAAGAGAGCTGGCGAAGACGCTCTCTGCGCTCCCTTCGAACGCATAACGCATAACTACGAACCCCAAATTTGAGAGTGCAAACGAGTGACTGTAACGTTGACAAGCCCAGATGGCGCGGCCGTTGATCGGGAAAAAGTTGGAATTGCAGATCTGGCAGTCGTAACTGACGACACTCAACTTGTTACGAGTGGGCTTGGGTCCTGTATCGGCATTGCACTGTATGACTCAGAAGCCGGTGTCTCCGGTCTGTTGCATGCAATGTTACCAACAGCGGACGATGGACGCAGTACTGCGCCCGAAAAATACGTTGATACCGGTCTCGAGCAGCTAATTTCTGCAATGCAAACCGCAGGTGCGCAGCCACAGCGACTCCATTCGTGGATTGCAGGTGGTAGCCAGATGCTTGAGTTTTCAGGTGGCGAAAATAGTATCGGCGCACGAAATATTCGAGTAGCAACACAACAACTCTCGGCACGATCGATACCAATCGAGGGTGCTGACACCGGTGGAAGCAGTGGCCGATCGCTTATATTCAACCCAAAAATCCCCGGATTAATTGTTCGGACGGCAAAAGATGGGAAAAAAACGCTCTGAAACGGTGCAAAATCTCAACGCTGAAATTCGGAGAGGTGGTTTGAAGTAGGCTCGGAGTATGTTTTTCGGTAATGGGCCTCGGTATGTCGCTGTTGATTACACTCCCGGCGCTGACAGACGGTGGCCTGAGCGGTATCGAACTACTGCTGCTCGGGCCGGCCGCGATGGGTGCGTTCGGGCTCGTTGGTGCAAGCATCCTCGAACGGATCCTCGACAATAACTCCAAAGATGGGGATTCCGATGGAGGAGGAAGTGGAGACGCGTTGATGGATGATGCTGGAGGTGGCGGTGGCTTCGGCGATATGGGTGATGACTTTGATGATTTCGACGACATGGGTGGCTTCGGCGAGGGTGGCGATGCCTTTGGTGGAGATGATGGCGGAAACGGTGCGGATCTCGATGAGATCGAACACCAGCTCGATGAACTCGAAAATGAAGTTGCAACCCTCTCATCGACGGTCAACACCGTTCGAAGTGAAAATACCGAGATCTCCGAACGAGTTGAAGATGTTGAAGAAGACATCAGAAATCTTCTCGATATCTATGAGATGGTTACCCGCGGAATCAACCCGTTTGTCGACGAGGGAGGGAGCGACTTTGACCTCGGCGGTGACGGATCGCTTGGGTTGTTCGACTCAGGTGAGGAAGAAGAAGAGGCTGAAGAAGACGTCGATGAATCGATTATGAGTGCCGACGCAGAGGGCTTCTTTGATGAAGACCTCGATGACGACGCCGCCGAAGACGAATTCGGCGACGAACTAGAAACAGAATCAGAAGAGATGGTCAGTGATCAAACCGAATCCGGTGGTAAGACGTTTAGCGAATTAAAAGAAGAGTACGACTCCGGCGAAGCTGAGTGGGCCGATGACGAGATGGGGGCCGACGATGAGTTCGATGATGGCTTCGACGATGAGTTTGAAGACGATGGCTTTGACGACGGCTTCGATGACGAGTTCGAGGATGAAGGCGGGTTCGACGATGAGTTTGATGACGGTGATGACTTCGGTGGCCCAATGGAAAACGGCCAGTCAAGCGAGGACCTCGCACCAATCGAAACCAACGCCGATGCAGAGCCAGAACCGACATCACAGTCCGGCGGCGGCGGTGGCGCCGCAGGCAGTTTCCAGTTTGTCCAACCGGATCAACTGGCGGCTGGTGGTGAGAAGCCGTATCTCACACAGCTCCCCGGTGATTACGTTGGGGACCTCGTTGTGATGGAGTGGCTTGAGTTCCTTGTTGGTAAATCCAATGTTACGGATGCCGCACGCGCAGTGAACTATTATGAGCGAATCGAGTGGATCGGTCCGAATGTTGCAGATCAACTTCGATCGTTCCTTTCGGGTTTTGGCGATATCGATCGCAACAAAGTCGATCGACCAGGAACCGAACATCTCGAACGTAACCACCACATCAAGAGCCTGAAGTATATCATGCAGCTCAACGGGACAACCGCAACGTCGGTTATCCTCGATCGCTGGGATACGCTTTCAGGACAGGGCGACGGTGGGTTCTAACCGGATACTAATCGAGTGACTGCCAATATATGGGATTCAGTGTCAGTGCGTCAACGGCAATCATTGTGGTGGGGCTCTTCCTTGCGTTTGGGATGTTCTACCCCGCGATGGCAAACAGCGTTGACCGTGTCACTGATGCACAGGATGATCAAGCCGATCGGATGCTCTCCATACAGAATACGGCGATCGAGTTGGAGAACGCGACAAAAGAAGACATTGGAGATGAAGACGAAGAGTGGGAGGTCACAGTGAACGTAACAAACACCGGCTCAACGTCGATCCCACTAAGCAGGACTGATCTCTTGATCAATAACAGCTACCAAGACGAGCCAGAGACAATGATACAAGAAACCGAAGATACCGAGACGGATTTGTGGCTACCAGGTGAAACTGCGGAGTTCACCACCACGGTTGATCAGGAGCCTGATCGCGTCTCGGTTGTCGTCACACAAGGGATTCGTGTCTCTGGCGAACTTGAGACTGTTGAGGAGGAGCAATAGATGGCAAGCGTCTCGACCTCTCATTTGATCATTTTCGTTGCAAGCCTTGTTGTTGCGGCGGGCGTCGTCGGCACACTGACCACCGGCGTCGATCGTGTCAGCAGCGCGGTGCAGGACGGAAGTTTGGATGTGAGCCAGCAGGTGCGGACGGATGTGACGATCATCAGCGATCCGGGGAGCAGCATTGTTGTTGAGAATGGAGATGAGGAGGTTGATGTGACGGTCCACGTGAGGAACACCGGGTCTCAAACTATTCCGGCGAGGGAGTCTGCCATAGATCTGTTCCTAAACGGACAGTTTCAGGGTGACAATGACTTCGTGATTGAGGTACAGGGGACGACAGACAATCCTAATGTCTGGCGTCCGGATGAGGTCGTTGAGATTACTATNACGACCGAGGAAAATAATCTCGACACGGACAACCGGATCTTCCTCACCGTAAATGGGGATCAAGAGGAGTTTGAATTTAGATCATGAGTAGAGCTAGACGCAACCTAATATCGCTTGGATTGGACGATCACGATCGACTCAATAAAGAGCTCGGGGGTGGGATTCCACACGGCAGTATCGTTCTCATGGAGGGTGACTATGGTGCTGGAAAGAGTGCAATCTCACAGCGCTTCAGCTATGGGTTCTGCCAGACAGGTGCGTCTGTGACGTTCCTTTCGACAGAACTCACGGTTCGTGGCTTTATCGACCAGATGCACTCGTTGTCCTACGATGTTGTGAAACCGCTATTGAATGAACAGCTCCTGTTTTTGCATGCGGATATCGACAGTGCTGGCGCACTCACAGGTACGAAACAGGGCGAACGAAAGAAGCTCTTAAAACGGCTGATGGAGGCCGACACCATGTGGGAGCCGGATGTCATCGTCATTGACACATTTGACGCAATTCTCCGGAATGACCCGACGTTCGAGGCGCTTGTTCGACAGAACGAAGAACGGCAGGCTGCACTCGAAATCATTTCATTCTTCCGAGACATTATCTCGTCAGGGAAGATCATCGTTCTTACCGTTGACCCATCCGCGGTTGACGATGAGGCGATCGGTCCGTTCCGATCGATCGCTGATGTCTACCTTGAGCTCCAGATGGTCGAGGTTGGAAACGATATCCGCCGACAGGTGCAAGTAAAGCGATTCGCCGGAATGGGTGAACAGGTCGGTGATACGATCGGATACTCGGTTCCGATCGGGAACCGGAATCGTCATCGAGAGTCGAAGCGTCGCATAACGAATGTGTGTCGGTTCTAAATATTAGAGAAGGAACATACTTGGGTTATGACGGATCAAGGCAAACCAAAACCATCAAACGAACTGAAGCAGATCGCGATGCAACGACCGCATCTCAGAGAGCATCTGCTGAAGTTCAAACAGATTACTGGTGAGTTTCCGTTACTTGTTGAAGATCCAGGCGATTATGAAGTCCGTCGCCCGAACGTTCTCTACCCCGTTGGTGGGCCTATCTACTGTCATATATACGGTGACGTTGGGCAAGATACGAAGTACTATGCTGTTGAACCAACGCTCTCGGAGGATGAATCAATCATTCTCGAACAGGTTAAACGGAAACTGCTCTCGATGAGTGGCCACCGAAGTGCACCCGAAGATGAAGCCGGATACGACGACCTTATTGAAGAACTGCTTGAGGATGTCACCTTTATCAATGACGGGAACACAACTTTTTACGATCGGGTCAAACACCTGTGGAACTTCGGCAAAATCGAAGTTTCTCGACAGACCTACAACAGTATCCGATACCGGCTTAACCGGGATATCGTCGGTCTTGGTCCGCTTGAACCAGTTATGCGTGACCCAGAGAATGAGGATATTCACGTCATTGGCCCGAAAGAGTGCCACGTCGATCACGGAACGTTTGGTATGCTTGAAACAACCATTGACTTCGGAACACCGGCGGAGTTCGATAGCTGGCTCCGAAATATGGGTGAGCGGATCGGAGACCCGGTTTCGGACTCTGATCCGATCGTTGACTCGACACTCCCGGATGGCTCTCGTATCAACATCATCTACTCGGATGATGTCTCGATCAAAGGGTCATCGCTCACGATCCGTCAGGGAGAGGAAGTGCCGCTATCGATCAATCAGATCACGAACTGGGGGACGCTCAGCCCAGAGCTGGCAGCGTATCTGTGGCTCTGTTTGGAGAACGAACAGACCGTGTTCGTTGTGGGAGAGACCGCATCCGGAAAAACAACGACGCTCAACGCCATCCTCTCGTACATTCCAAACGATTCGAAGATCTACACCGCAGAGGACACCGCGGAGGTCCTCCCACCACACAACACGTGGCAGCAGCTGTTGACTCGTGAGGGTGGTGGCGAGGATTCAAGCGAGGTCGATATGTTCGACCTTGTTGCAGCCGCGCTCCGTTCACGTCCTGACTACATTATCGTGGGGGAGGTTCGTGGTGCAGAGGGTCGGATGGCATTCCAGGCAGCCCAGACAGGTCACCCTGTTATGTTGACGTTCCACGCATCCGATATCGTCTCAATGATCCAGCGTTTCACAAGCGATCCGATCAACGTTCCAGAAACGTTCATGGATAACGCAGATGTAGCACTGTTCCAGAACCGTGTCAAGCAGGGTGATAAAGTGCTTCGCCGTGTGACAAGCGTGCAAGAAATCGAGGGGTACTCGAAAGAGATGGACGGTGTTGTTACCCGTGAAGTCTTTTCGTGGGATCCAGTCGAGGACGAGATTGTCTTCCAAGGAATGAACAACTCCTACGTGCTCGAAGAGCAGATCGCAACACTGCTTGGATACGCAGACACTCGAGACATCTACGATGATCTCCAGTTCCGTGCGGAGCTAACTGAGCGAATGATTCAGGAAGGTATACTGGGCTATCACGAAGTCAATGAAGCGATCAACGCATACCAACGCGATGGCGTTGAAGGATTACCATTCACCATGGCTCGATCACAATTTTAGCCGCCCGTTCTAACATCTATGTCTTCAGCACAGAAAATCACGTCACAGATCAACACTGCGCTCTCATTTCTTGGGGACCTCCTCGCTTCATACGACAAATTGGAGATCTCAAAGCGACGGTATGTGCTGTTGTTCCTGTTTCCCTCGCTGTTGTTCTTCATCGGGTCAGTTGCGCTTGCCGTAGTACTTCCAGTTCCGCTTGCGATTCAGCTCCCGATCCCGCTGCTTGGCTTGTTAATTTTCACAAGCGCAGTTATTTATCCAAAAATCTATGTAAGCCAGCGACGGATCCAGATCGAAAACCAGTACCATCTGGTGATGACACACATGACTGTCCTTTCGACAACAAATATCGATCGGATGGAAGTGTTTCGGACGCTTGCGCGCGAAGAAGAGTATGGTGTGCTCGCTGAGGAAATCGGCCGTGTTGTCCATCTGGTGGATACGTGGAACCAAAGTCTGGATGACGCACTTCGCCGCCGTGCTCAAGAGGTTCCGAGTAAAGCGCTTGCGGACTTTTTTGAGCGGCTTGGATACACCCTCGGTGCGGGACAGGAGCTTCGTGAGTTCCTGTTTAACGAACAGGAAGTAATGATCGAAAATTACATTACGATCTACGAGGGCGCGCTTCGGAATCTCGAAGTGATGAAGGAGCTATACATGTCGATGATTCTCTCGATGACGTTTGCGCTCGTGTTTGCGATCGTCCTTCCGATCCTTACGGGGGTCAATCCAACCCTGACAGTCGCCGGCGTGATTACGATGTTCGTCTTTGTTCAAACTGGCTTCTTTTTTGTTATTCGGACCATGTCACCGTACGATCCGGTGTGGTACTTCCCTGAGAACCGATTTTATGACAACCGTGGTCTGTGGGGTTCGCTGTTTATCGGCGCATTTGGGTCGATGGCGCTTATTATTTTCATGGGCCTCGGCTTTGTTGGAATCGGACCGGGACTTCCGGGGTTGTTGTTTTTCCTTGACAGCGTCCCACTCCCACTATACATTGCTGTGCCAGTGACACCCCTTCTTGTCACTGGTATTGTGATGCGCCGCGAGGAGCGGCTGATTCACGAACGTGACGATCAGTTCCCGAGTTTTATTCGTGCGCTGGGTGCTGCAGAGACCGCAAAACAGAGCACAACCTCAAACGTGCTCGAAACGCTTCGAACCAAAGACTTTGGCGGGTTGACGCCGGGAATCAACCGTCTGTACCGACGGCTAAAAATCCGGCTAAGCCCAGACCAAGCATGGTCGGAGTTCTCCACAGAGAGCAAGTCCTATCTGATGCAAAAGTTCAGCGAGATGTACCTTGTCGGCCGGCAGATGGGTGGAAGCCCAAAGCAGTTAGGTGAGCTGATTAGCCGAAATATGAACACCGTAAATCAGCTCCGACTCCAACGAAAACAAGCCACAACCACACTGATCGGATTGCTCTACGGTATCACTGCCGCTGCAACGTTCGCATTTTTCATCGGCTTGGAGGTCGTGAATATCCTTAAAGAACTCTCCAGTGATCTCACCGCAGAGCAGTTTGATTTTGGCCGGATTATCTATGCTGGTGTCTATGACATTCCGGTCATTGAGTACCTATTGCTCCTCGTGATTCTGTTTAACGCCGCACTTTCCGCACTCATGATCCGATCGATCGACGGTGGAAACAAAGCAACCGCATATATCCACTTTGTGCTCATGACATGGCTTGGCTGTCTAACCGCGATCGGTACCCGGATTGTGGTGGATGCAATCCTGTCTATCTAACGGTTTGCTGCTCGAATCAGCGGCTTTTAGCAATCGACTACCTATCTATCAGATATGACTCCCCACTTCCCAACATTTGAAGTGATTCCTGCAGTTGATGTGCAAGACGGAGAGGTTGTCCAACTGGTCCAGGGCGAACGTGGCACCGAAAAACGGTATGGAGATCCCGTTTCGGCGGCAACTGACTGGGTCGAACAGGGTGCAGCAACGCTCCATCTCGTCGACCTTGATGGAGCGTTCGAGGGTGAGCGGGTAAACAAAGCGGCGTTTGAGGCTGTTATCGACTCCGTTTCTGTTCCGGTACAGATCGGCGGTGGTATTCGTACTGCCGAAGATGCATTTGAACTGCTTGAACTTGGCGTCGATCGCGTTATTCTTGGGACGGCCGCGATCGAAAATCCGGATATTGTCGAAACAATAAGCGAAGAGTACCCAGACACGGTCACGGTGAGTCTTGACGCAAAAGACGGGGAAGTTGTCGTCTCCGGCTGGACCGAAAAAACAGGGCTTGATCCAGCAGCCGCAGCGAGCCGGTACGAAGCACTCGGTGCAGGTGCAATTCTGTTCACCGATGTCGATGTGGAAGGCCAACTTGAGGGAGTCAACACCGAACTTGTCTCTCGTGTCTGTGACGCGGTTTCGATCCCAGTAATCGCAAGCGGTGGTGTTGCAACGATCGACGACATCATCGCACTCAAAGATGCGGGTGCCGCAGCAGTCGTGGTTGGAACCGCACTGTATGAGGGTACATTCACATTGGAAGACGCGCTTTCAGCGGTCGAACGCGAGGCCGGTTCCGCATAGAGCGTAATCACCTTACGGTTTGGCTGTGTGAGTGTAGCCATGACCGATCGCAACGCGGCAGTCTCTCGAGAAACAGCAGAGACAACAATTGATGTGACATTGGTGATTGATGGTTCCGGTGAGTCGAACATCGACACCGGAATCGGCTTTTTTGATCACATGCTTACGGCGTTTGCCAAACACGGGCTGTTTGATCTCACAGTCCAGTGTGATGGCGACCTCCACATCGATGATCACCACACTGTCGAAGATGTGGCGATCGTGCTTGGTGAGGCGTTTGATGAGGCGCTCGGTGACAAACGCGGTATTGTTCGCTACGCCGATCGGCGAGTCCCGCTTGATGAGGCCGTTGCATCCGTTGTTGTGGATGTCAGCGCCCGCCCGTACTTTGTTTTCAACGGCGAGTTCTCTCAGTCATATGTCGGTGATTTCACGAGCGATATGGCGAGACACTTTGCGGAGTCGCTCGCGATGAATGCTGGACTCACGCTCCATGTTGATATCGTTGGTGAGAATGCCCACCACGAGATCGAAGCGATGTTTAAATCGCTCACGCGTGCGCTTGACGATGCAACACGGATTGACGATCGGCGAAGCGACACACCAAGTACGAAAGGTGCATTATAAACAGGCTACAACGTCTTTTCAAGCGTTGGGACGTCGTAGTCGTGGTCTTCGAGTTCATACACGTCAACAACCTCATAGCCGCGCTTTTCATACATTTCAAGCAGATACGGATGTCCCGTGTAGCTCCGGATCCGGAACCGATCCCAGCCCGCATCTTTGATCCACTGTTCGCCCTCCGCAAGCAACGCACTTCCAATTCCATTTCCTTTGTAGGAGTCGTGCACTGCGAGCCGACAGAGCTCAAGGACGTCCCAGTATGATTTTGTTTGGATCTTACACGCACCGACGATCGTCCCCTCGCACTCTGCCACAAGCATGACTTCAGCCGTCTCAAGCCACTCGCACATCTCCGCTGCGGTCACGTCGTATGCACCGGTTTCGTAGCCGAGTTCAACAATCTCCGTATAGGCACTGTGGTAGATCTCAGCAAGTCGATCGGCATCCGAAACAGTCGCCTCTCGGAATGTCACGTCGGAGGGGTCCATTACTGTCTACTCACTGTGGTGGCAAAAGATAACAACGGTTCCGGAACGATCGACCGCAGTAGCTGAGAGATCCGCAGAATTAAGCCACCGCCAGCACGAACAACGCCAACAGATGT
>SL_7KL_010_BRINEDRAFT_10001217_pt1 | contig 12384 bp, 14 predicted proteins | sample SodLak_010_BRINE_FD_10663 | JGI IMG/M metagenome (IMG submission 10663)
GAAACGGCGGGGATTATAATAACCGAACACTTTAGAAACCTAAAATAAAAAAGGCCTCAGTAAACTGAAGCCTTTTAGTATAATTTGTGATAAGGTTAAATGCCTAATTTCTTCTCTGGCTCACGCTGCTCTGGGCAAGTGCTTCAAGCTTGTTTACTTCGTTCCACAATTTCATAGCTTCTGAAAGTGACTCGTTCAGATAATCGTTTATGATTGGGTAGTAATATTCGGTTCCCCATACCTGTCGCGCAAGTTCAGCTTTCATGCTTCCGAAATTGATCCACTTAAGCTCATCATACATTTCCCTGGTGAGTTTTAGTTTATTGTCTTCAATTGTGGGCTCGTCAACATCATCTGTAATTTCGAGTCCTTGCTCTCTCATCATTGTGATGAACATAGCTTCATCTTTTTCGCTCCAGGAAAAGTCATTTCTGTATTCCTGGTAATCATCCTCCCAGCGTGCTCTGAACTCTTCACCGTTCTTATCGAGATATTCTCTTACAAAATTGAAATCAACGCGGTTCAGACGCATGAAATTGAATAAGTATGGTGATCTTGTGGTGTCTTCCTGTACAATAAAGTCAGGCACTATACCACCGCCTCCATAAACTGTACGACCCGCCTTGGTACTGAAAAGAAGGGAGTCAGGTACATTTTCTTTGAATTTACTAGCATCTGTGGCAGCATCAGTTGATCGTGTTCTGAGTTCATACGCATAATCTTCAGAACTTCCGTCAAATGGTTTTTGAATTAATCTGCCGGAGGGTGTGTAATACCTGGAAATGGTAACCCGTATGTTGCTTTTATCTACAAGTTCGTACTGTTGCTGTACCAATCCTTTTCCAAATGTTCTGCGTCCTACAACAAGGCCGCGATCATGATCCTGTATAGCGCCGCTGACAATTTCACTGGCTGAGGCGGAACCTTCATTTACCAAAGTAATAACCGGCATATCTTTCAGAATCCCGTCTCTGCGTGAATGCACTTCTGAATTGAAGCGGCTGTGCCTGCTTTGCGTTGATACCAGCTTGGTATTTCTTGGGAAGAATTCTTCCGAAATTGATATTGCCTGGCTTAAAAAGCCACCGGGATTATTTCTTAAATCGAGAATAATACGCTCCATTCCCTGTCCCTTTAAATCTTCTACTGAAGCAATAAATTCATCATGTGTGGTTGCTGCGAATCGGTTTATTTTTATGTAACCGGTGTTATCATCAATCATGTAATGAGAATCGATTGTAGTAATCGGAATATCATCACGGGTAATCTTAAAATTCAAAGGTTTTTCTGATCTTGGCCGTTTGATTGTAACATTTACATCAGTTCCTTTTTCACCTCTAAGTCTTCTTACCACGTCCTGATTGCTGAATCCAACCGCACTGGTATCATCAATTTCTATAATTCTGTCTCCAGACATAATTCCAAGCTGATCACTTGGACCGCCGGAAATTGGGGTAATAACCGTAATCGTATCTTGTATAATATTAAACTGAATTCCGATACCCTGAAATTTTCCCTCAAACTGTTCCTGAATTTCTTCACTGTCTTCAGCTTCTATATAAACTGAATGAGGATCGAGAGTTGAAAGCATATTTTTTATCGACTGCTCAACAACTTTTTTCATATCCTTGTCTGGATAATTGTTGGCTACATAAAGATAAGCTTCTTCATATTTGTTAAATGAATCTCTGAGGTTTTGAACCTTAAACTCAACAGTAGTGTCGATGGGGGTGCCTTCAATAGATGCTGTGCTGTCATCAAGCGCTTTCACAATTCCAAAAATACTTTGCTTAAACAGCTCATTAAGATCGGTTTCCCCGAAATAGTTATCCATTACTCTTCTTTGAACCTGCAGGTATTTATGCAGATTATCCTGATGTATTTCATTTTTTACGACAACTTTATCGACTCCGGCAAACCAAACTGCGGAAAGTATGAGCAAAATTACGAGCTGAGGGGCAATAAACTTTTTCAAAGACATCTGGATTTTATTTCATTTTTGAAAACTAACGCTGTTCAATGTCAAACATTATAAATGAATGAAGATTGAAATGCCATTTTATATACTTTTAACACAATTTTTAATAAAACGTTTCCAACTAATTTTATGTGATGATTAGTAAACGCTAATCTTACTTAATGTTGCCAAGAAATGTTAGCAAGTAAAAAGTACTATAAAATGTAGTGACTTAAATCTTTGTTTTTAACAAGATTATCGAGCTGTTTGTGGACGTAACTTTCATCAATATTGATACTGCCGCTTCCAATGTCATCAGGAACTGCAAAAAGAAGTTCTTCCAATAAAGACGACAGAATAGTGTGAAGTCGTCTTGCACCGATATTTTCAACTTCCTGATTAACTTCGGCTGCAATTCTTGCAATTTCTCTAATTGCATTTTCGGAGAAATTGACTTCAACACCTTCAGAGGCAAGCATAGCCTGATACTGTTTGGTCAGGGCGTTTTTAGGTTTCGTTAAAATATCGAAGAAATCTTTTTCTGTGAGTGAGTCAAGCTCTACGCGAATCGGAAATCGACCCTGAAGTTCCGGTATCAGGTCTGATGGTTTTGAAACGTGGAACGCGCCCGATCCTATAAAAAGAATATGATCTGTTTTTACAATTCCATGCTTTGTATTAACGGTACTACCTTCAACAATTGGGAGGAGGTCGCGCTGAACACCCTGCCTGCTTACATCAGCGCCGCCGCTTTTGCCACTGCCTGAAGAATCGCTGGCCACCTTGTCAATTTCATCAATAAAAACAATTCCCTGGTTTTGAACTCTTTCGAGTGCTTCCTGAACAGCGGCTTCGTGATCGATTAATTTTTCTGCTTCCTGTTCAGTTAAAACTTCACGAGCTTCACTGATTGGCAGCGTACGTTTCGATTTTCTTTTGCCTTTTGTAAGATTCCCCAGCATATCCTGCAGGTTAACACCCATTTCTTCCATTCCCTGGGGGCCAAAAACCTGCATCATGGGTGATTTTTTGGAATCTACTTCAATTTCAATTTTACGGTCTTCAAGGTCTCCGTTTTTCAGTTTTTCTCTGAACCGTTCACGGGTTCGCTCATTAAGTTCTGCATCAGACGCTTTTTCTGGACTGAAACCCACTTCGGGGGAAGTGGAGCTGGAACTATTGGTTTTATTTGTGCGAACAGGCGGAATCAGAATATCCAGAATTTTTTCTTCTGCTATGGATGCGGCTTTTTCTTTAACACGCTCCTGCATTTCAATTTTAACCATATTCAGGGCCAGGTCAGTAAGATCACGAATCATAGATTCTACATCGCGGCCAACATATCCGACTTCGGTGAATTTGGATGCCTCTACTTTTATAAACGGTGCACCTGCAAGTTTAGCCAGGCGCCTTGCAATTTCGGTTTTACCAACTCCCGTCGGGCCGATCATTAAAATATTATTCGGTATAATTTCATCCCTGATTTCAGGGTCTGCTTTTAGTCGTCTCCATCGGTTTCTGAGGGCAATGGATACGGATCTTTTCGCTTCTTTTTGCCCGATAATATATTTATCGAGTTCAGCAACAATTTGTCTTGGGGTTAATCCCTGTTGTGTAATTAATTTCATTGTGGTACTACTCAATTTCTAAAATGCTCAAATTATGATTTGTATAAATGCAAATATCGGCGGCAATGTTCAGCGATTTTTCAACAATCTCTCTTGCTGATAAATCAGGTGCATTTTCTTTTAGCGCTCTTGCTGCAGCCAGGGCAAAAGAGCCACCGCTCCCGATTGCCAGTATTTGATCGTCTGGTTCAATAACATCACCCTGTCCGGAGATTAGCAGGGAAGTGTCTTTGTCCATGACAACAAGCAGAGCTTCAAGTTTTTGCAAAAACTTATCTTTTCTCCATTCTTTCGCCATTTCAACGGCAGCTCTCTGCAAATTTCCGTTATAGGTATTCAGTTTTTCTTCAAACTTTTCAAATAGCGTAAAAGCGTCGGCAGTAGAACCTGCAAATCCGGCAAGTATCTTTCCTTCTTGAAGTTTACGCACTTTTTTAACAGTCGATTTCATCACGGTTTTGTCCAGGGTGGCTTGACCGTCGCCACCGAGTGCAACTTTTCCATTATGGATAATGCCCAAAACGGTAGTTGCATGTAGGTTTTTTAAATTCGTCATACTTGATTTAATCTTCTAAATGGTGCTATTTCAATTCTACTCTGTTATGAGGAAACAGGCATTAACTCTGTCTTGTTGGTCTCTTGGGCCTTGGTGGTCTTTTCGACTTACGGCTGCCATTTTTATCATCTTTAGAGAAATAGTCTAAATTTTTTGGTGGTTTCTCTTCAAGTTCAACCTCGGATATTTGATTTTGATGAGCTTCGATAATTTCATCCAGTGGCTGATCCTGAAGAACAACGTCTGTTATTTCAAGTTCGGAGCCAGAAAGTGTAGCTTTAAATTCATTAAGTGATATTGTTTCATCAGCAATAAATGCAATCTTAACCTTATACTTGATCATCCATTTTCTGCGCTGGCTAAAGAAGCCCTTGCAAAGGAAAGATCGGAGATACGGATTTACGTAAATATCAACAGACCTGTAGTCGGTACTGTATTTAAATTTACTAATCCAGCTTTCTATATCGGTAACAATTGTATCCTGGCTTACCACACTGCCGGTTCCGCCGCACATCGGGCAAACTTTAGATACTGAGTTTACAACACTCGGGCGTATTCTTTGACGTGTAATCTGTATGAGACCAAAATCACTCATCCCGATTATATTGGTTTTGGCCTGATCTTTTTTAAACTCTTTTTTCAGTTCATCGTAAATCTTTTTCCTGTTTTTATTGTCTCTCAGGTCTATAAAATCTACTACAATTATTCCGCCGATATCGCGCAGCCTTAGCTGTTTGGCGATTTCTCTTGCTGCTTCAAGATTGGTCTTCAGCGAATTATCTTCTTGTTTCTCTTTTGCTGCATACGGGCCTGAGTTAACATCAACCACGTACATGGCTTCGGTCTGTTCAAAAATAAGATATCCACCGGATGGCATTCTCACACGCGGACTGAATATGGAATTTACATCATGGCCAATATTCAGGTGATCAAAAATGTGATCTTTGCCTTTATAAAGCTGAACGCTGGGAAGTTTTTTAGGGGCAATTTGTGATACATAGCTCTTAACTGATTTATAAAGCTGATAATCATCAATCAGAACCCTGTCGTAATTTTTGGCAAACAGATCCCGGATAAGGCTTTCTGTAATATCAAGGTCTTTATAGAGCAGAGCAGGGGGCTTTGCCGTTTCAAGTTTATTGAGAATGCGTTCCCATTTTTTCAGTACCGTCCTCATATCTTCTTCAATAGCTTCCTTATCCTGGTTTTGAGTTACCGTTCTGATAATTACACCAAAACCTTCAGGAAGCATAGAGCCAACAATGCTCTTTAGACGTCGTCTTTCGCGCCCGTTACTAATTTTCTTGGATATGGCGATATATTGCCCCATCGGTATCAAGACAAGAAATCGGCCTGCAATGGTAATATCGGTTGAGACTCTGGGGCCTTTTGTACCGATAGGTTCTTTAACTATTTGAACCAGCAAATTTTGATTATTTCTGAGCAGTTTGCCGGCCAGAATTTGTTTGTCGTTATTGGAAAGCTTGTCGAAATTCTGGAGTTGCTTATCGGCCTGTTTGGTAATACTCTTTTCTCCATTCATCATCTTAATATATTGGCCGAGATGATCACCGGCATCAGAGAAGTGAAGAAAAGCATCTTTTTCCATGCCAACATCAATAAATGCTGCACGGATACCACTCATTACTTTGTGTACTCTTGCTAAATATATATCACCAACGGTACGCTGGTTGTCCTCAGATTCTATGAAAAGCTGTGCAAGCTCCCCGTTCTCTAAAAGCGCTACACGGGTTTGTTTGCCCGAGGAGTGAATAATTATTTGGTTCTTCATACGAGAGTTGAAATTTCATAAGTAACTCACTCAACATCTGTTTTGAAGTCAAATAGGTATAGCAATCTCGAATACAGAAACTAATACCTTTCAGGTATTGTAAATTTGTTAAGGAGGAGTGAGGTACTAAGTAGTTATAATTCTTGTTTAATGCATTTTCGGATATAAAATACTTCTGATCATCCGATAAATCAGAGCACACACCGCAGCGGGAGACCGCCGAGATGTTTAAAAAGAAATGATAAAGAAAAAATCTTATGTTACTGTAAATCAATATGTTAAGACTCTTATTTCGTAAGTTGATCTGTTTATTATCAATATTACTGTAATATAGCAGAAACTATACTAATTGTTAAATATTGAATGAATTAAATCTGCCGGAGAAATTTAGTGAATAATTTACTCCTGATTTGTGCGGGTAATACTGGCCCCAACGGCATTTAATTTCTTTTCCAGCTGTTCATATCCCCGGTCTAAGTGATAAACTCTCAAGATATCTGATTTGCCTTTGGCAACCATAGCAGCCATCACCAGGCTCACACTTGCGCGCAGATCGGTACTCATAACGGAAGTTCCCGATAACTGGTTTTTACCGTTAATTGTCACTTTGTTTTTATCAACAGAAAGATCCGCACCAAGCCTTCTCAATTCAGGAACATAGCTGAACCTGTCGTAATAAATGTTGTCGGTTACTGTGCTGGTTCCTTCAGCCTGTGTCATTAATGTAGCCCATTGTGCCTGCAGGTCGGTGGGGAAGCCCGGGTAAATTTCTGTTTCAATAGAAACCGGATTAATTCCTCCGTTAGGTGTAATCGATATTTCGGAGCCGTTAATTTCGAAATGGACACCAATTTTTTTGAATGAATCAGGAAATGTACCAAGATGCTCAGGTTTGCAGCCGGTAAGGGTTACATCCGATTCAGGATGCATGGCAGCTGCAATCATTAATGTGCCGGTTTCAATACGGTCGGGATCATTGGAGACTTCAATTCCGTGCAATTTATCAACTTTCTTAACAGTGATTGTCCGGTACCCGCACCTTTAATATTTGCTCCCATTTTGTTCAAAGTGTTACACAGGAGCACCACATCCGGCTCTTTGGCTGCATTTTTTATAACAAATTTTTTCGCTTTTTTAACAGCACCAAGTACAAGATTTATAGTGGCTCCCACACTGCTTGGTTCAAGAGTAAATTCTCCGCCCTCTACTGATTCGTTATCTACTGAGGCAATGACATAACCTTCCTCAAGTGAGATGTTAATACCCATTGCCTCAAATCCTTTCAAATGCAAATCAACGGGTCGAGGTCCCCAGGCGCATCCGCCCGGCAGAGAAACTTTTGCCTCACCGGCTCTGCCAATAAGTGCTCCCAGCATGTAAAATGATGCTCTCATTCGCCTGACCAGATCGTATGGTGCTTCCGGAAAATTAAGTTTAGAAGGATCTATAACCAGCTGGTTTTGATCTTCTTTAAATTCAACTTCTGTGCCCGTAACCCTGATCACGTTATTAAACGTGTAGATGTCTTTGAGCCTTGGCGTAAGATTAATGGTTGTTGGTGTTTCTGCGAGGAGGGAAGCAGCCATTAATGGAAGTGCTGCATTTTTTGATCCGCTTATGGGTATCACCCCTTTTAAGCGGAGTAGGTCCTTCAATAATAAATTTATCCACGTGGTTCTATTTCTAAAAGTGGTTGATTTTTTTCTACGTTATCACCGGTGCTTATATATACGGAAGTAACAACACCGGTTGTGGGTGATTTTAATTCATTTTCCATTTTCATGGCTTCAAGAATAATAACCGGTTCATTTTCTTCAATCTCATCGCCTTCGCTAACCATAAGGTCTAAAATTTTACCGGGCATTGGGGCATTGAGCTGACCGGCTGAACCGGTAAGATGGGTCTGGAAACCGAGTTTTTCGAGAAGCAATTCCTGCTCATCTTTTATTGTGGTTTCTACAAACCTTCCATTAATCGAAAATTCAATGGTTTCACCCTCTATGGAAATGTTATCAATTTTGTAAAGTTTTGTTCCGTTTCTGATGATTAACCTGTCTGCCGAATTCTTTTCAATTTTATACTGAAAACTCCGGCCATTAATTTCAGCTTTTGGCTCATTGTCATCAAGGGTAACCGTGTAGGTTTCTTCTTTAATTTTACATTCAAACTGCATATCGCTGAATTTTTTTCAATCCGGTTTTTGTGGCTTTAAAAGAAAACTGATCAATGTTATCAGAATCATAAAAAGGAGAAACAGAAGTTTCTGATTCCAAATCGTAAACTTCTACAAAACCGTGGTTAATCAGTTGAATTAAGTCATCTCTTATGGTTCCAAAATCGTATCCGGTTTCTGTTTGAATATGGTCAAAACTTTCAACGAATATCAGATGTCTGAGGATGTTTTTTTGTGATAAAATGAGTTTTAAATTCGACATGTTGAAAAGATAGAATCTTTATTGCAGTAATGACAACAGAAAGATTTATTCAATCTGAATATCTCCGTAGGTAATAACATTTCCCTGCGGGTCAAGCGCAATAATTCTGTAGAGTCCCTGAGGGTTTTCGCGGATTTCGGCTATGTCAAGCGGGTTGAGAGAAATGGAAAGCAGACCGGGTGGAAGAGGGCGTTGAAATTCCTGGTATAATGGTTGGCTTAGTGTAGACAAGTTTCTGAATACATGAACCCGAAGTCCGTTAACAGCATCAATTCCGGTAACACTTAGTTCAAAAGTTAATCTTTGATTAGTGAGTATGGGATTTGGATAGGGCGGGAAAACATCAATAAGCCCCTGGTAAAATGGGGCTACTCTCCAGTCATCAGGATCTTCGCGGCCTTCTACAATGGAACCATTATCAGCCGTTTCAGTAAACCCATTGGGTTCGGCAAAAGCCTCTCGTTCAAATTCACGCTGGTCATCGCTTTGGCTGCAGCCTAAAAACGTGAATAGCAGAAACAGAAGAATTATTAATTGATATAACTTAGGAGTCACAAATTTCAGGTCTTGTTGTCAGATACCATGGTAACCGGATTTGGACAAAATAATTGTGATTAAATCGGCTCACGAAAAAGTACTATTTTTCAGATACAGAAATATGCTAAACAATGTTATTTTAAGATGATGTTATAAAAGAGCATCTAATTGGTAAAATTAAATATCGTCCTGAATTTACAGATGTAAGATTTCTAATCCCTTAAAGAATGATTCAAGTATACGGAATTAAGAACTGCGACAAAGTAAAGAAAACCTTCAAATGGCTCAAAGAGAATGACGTGGAATATCATTTTTATGATTTAAAAAAAGAACCGCTCACACGTGAAGAATTAGAAGAATTTGTGCACAGAATTGGTCTGGATGTTCTGGTTAATAAACGCGGAATGAAATGGCGGCAACTCGGCTTGAAGGACAAAGATTTAAATGATGACGAACTGTTTGATGAATTGCTTAAACACCAGGTTATGATTAAAAGGCCTGTGCTTATTAAAGATGAAGCTATTTTAGTAGGATATGATGAGGATGCATTTGAATCGTTTGTTTAAAGCATTGTTTTTACTGGTATTCTTTTTTATGATAGCAGAAGTGCTGACCGGCACAGTCCATGCTAACTTACGACCGGGACGAGCAGCCTACAATGGAAATGCTTCTGGAAGCCCGCGAAGTTTTCGAATATGAAGTATCGTACGGATTTTTTACTCTCGGCTGGGTTGATGTAGAACTGCTGCCAGATACAACCTATAACGAAGAAGAAGTCTATCATTTGCGAACCACAATTCGATCGAACAGCAGAGTTCCTTTTGTTGGAACCCGGATTGTTAACTACGAGAATTTCTTTTCATTTAACCAGTTTTTCCCTTACAGCCATCTTTTTTGGAGAGATGACGTACATGATGAAATATTTGAAGTTGTAAAAGTTGTTTTTGACAGGGATGAAAACAAGGTGCATTTTTATGAGGAAGGAGAGTACACAAATTCTCTGGATCTCGTTGAACCGGCAAGTGGCGGAGACATCATTTTTTACTATTCCAGGATGTTTGCGGGTATTGAAACACCCTACAGAAAACCGGCATTTATTGAAGGAGATATGGGTATTGTATCAGCGAGCAGCAGCAAAAAAACAGAAATGAGGGAATATGATGCCTTTGATGAACCCATATCCACCTATTTAAGCGAAGGAAACGCAGATGTGGACGGCCCGTTTGGATTCAGGGGTAGTTTTAAATCATGGTTTTCAACGGACGATTTGAGAGTTCCGGTTGAAGCTCATGTTCGCGTTATATTCGGAAATGTTAAAGTTCGGCTAATCTCTTATGAAAGAAATGGACAAAATTAATATTCAATTTCTCAAATTACCCCACGCTGAAGATCTTCCATTGCCCGCATACAAAACAAAACATGCATCAGGTATGGATCTTAGAGCCGCTTTAGACAACCCTGTTGATCTTGAGCCGGGAAAACGAATTCTTATTCCTACCGGATTAAAAATGGCACTACCCGATGGTTATGAGGCTCAAATTCGGCCCAGAAGCGGCCTCGCTTTCCGAAATGGAATTACCATGCTAAATACTCCCGGCACAATCGATTCTGACTACAGGGGGGAAATTAAAGTATTGGCTGTAAATCTCGGGCAAGATACATTTCGCATAAATCATGGAGACCGGATTGCTCAGATGGTTATTGCTCCGGTCATCAGGGCAACTGTCCATTTAGTTGATGAAATTAACGAGACCGAAAGAGGAGATGGCGGCTTTGGAAGTACGGGAGTGAATTGATCGGGGGTTCTGTTATCTTCAAAATAAAAATGGAAGAATAACCACCGCGTGATTCAAAAATTTCAGCCCTATTTAGATTTAGTACGTAACAATCAGGATTATCGTAATCTCTGGATCGCTCAGATCATTTCCAACTTTGGTGACTGGTTTGGAATTTTAGCTGTCTATGCAATCATTCAGCTTTACAGCGGTTCTGAACTGCTTCTCGGTTTAATCATTGTTGTAAAAATGCTGAGTCTTGCATTTTTCTCACCTATAGCGGGCTACATAACCGATCGTTTTAACCGCCGCCGATTAATGATTTGGTGTGATATTTTTCGCGGAATAGTTGTGCTTGGGTTTATACTAATTACAACCGCAGAACTTTTATGGCTCGCTTATGTGCTCATAGCTCTGCAAATGGTTTTTTCCGCAATTTTTGAGCCGGCCAAAACATCATCCATACCCAATGTCACCACTTCCGGGGAGCTTGTAATTGCAAATATCCTTTCGGCTGCTTCATGGAGTATTATTTTTACAACGGGAATGGCACTCGGCGGATTTGCCACAGCTGCTCTCGGTACTGATATTGTATTCATAATCAATGGCTTCAGCTATGGTCTTTCAGCTGTTTTTATATTCAAAGCAGTAATTCCGCAAAAAGTTATGTCGAAAGAAGAGAAGGTCCGAACCCGGAATCCGCTGACGGGGATTTTTGAAGGGTTTCGGTTCTTACGGGATCACCCCGATGTACTCAGGCCAACGCTGGCAAAAGGCACATTTACTATGTGTATAGGAGCCTTGGTTTACATGCTTATTATAGTGGCAGAAGATATTTTGATGATGGGAAGTGTGGGGCTGGGACTGCTCTATGCGGCAAGAGGAGTCGGTACCGGTATTGGCCCGGTGTTGGGCAGGCGAATTTTTTACAGGGAATCGGGCTGGGTAAGAGCAATTGGGATTTTTATGATAGCATCCGGACTGATGTACAGTATTGTAAGCGGCCTTCAGTCAATTTTCTGGATGAGTGTTTTTGTAATGCTGGCGCACATGGCATCAGGGTCGAACTGGGTTATGAGTACGGTGTTGCTTCAACGAGGGCACCGGATACATATCGGGGAAGAGTATTCAGCACTGAGTGGTTATTATTCACACTTGCACAGTCAATATCTGTAACAATTGCAGCATTGATTCTTGAATTCAACTGGCTGACTATTCGTGAGACAATGCTGCTTTTTTCTGTTTTGCTGATGGTATCGGGTGTTACCTGGTTAATAAAAATTGCACCGGCTGAGGAGAATTTACCGGACCAGGTGTTTGACGGTGAACCGTTAAAACGCTTAATTAAATGGTAAATCAGGCAACGGCCGGCTGATTTTGTTTTTCTTTCTTTTCAGATGCTACGGTTTCACCGTAGTTGGCCCATATCATCCAGAGTACAAAAATAGCGATATAAAAAATTGTGGTTGTCGAGTATTCATGGGTGAAATCAAAACCTTGTGGCCAGTACAGCTGCGTGTAGGCTAAAACAACAATTCGGCTCACATTTACAAGATAAATGACGGCAATGCCAAAAATTGAAAACAGAATTCTGGGGCCCCACGCTCCGGGATATGCATAGATAAATCCAATAAATAGGCCTATTGCTGCAATACCGTTACATCCGTCAACAATTTCAATACCACCGGCACCTGCAATTCCAAG
>SL_7KL_010_BRINEDRAFT_10001219_pt1 | contig 12372 bp, 10 predicted proteins | sample SodLak_010_BRINE_FD_10663 | JGI IMG/M metagenome (IMG submission 10663)
CCACACGTAAATCACTTGATACATCCACATTCACCAACGAGACATCAGCCAGTGTAGTCTGTCCATCCACACGTAAATCACTGGATACATCCACATTCACCAACGAGACATCAGCCAGTGTGGTCTGTCCATCCACACGTAAATCACTTGATACATCCACATTCACTAAGGAGACATCAGCCAGTGTGGTCTGTCCATCCACACGTAAATCACTGGATACATCCAAATTGGTTATTGAAATATCGGTAATTGTAAAACCACCATTTACCACTAAATCACCATTTATTTCTACATTTCCAGAAGGGTCCACAAAAAGTCCTCTATCAGTAACAAACTTATCTATGGACCAAACAGCAACACCATTTTCGTCTGGAACATCTTCTCTTGTTGCTACTTGTTGTAAGTCACCAGATATACCAATACTGAACGTTGTCGTTAATTCATCATATAGTAATTGAAAAGGTGGTCTTACAATACCACCATCAACCTCTGGACCACGATAGATTTCGATACCACTTTGAAAATTGGTTGGATTTATTAATACACCACTATTATCAATGGTTCCATCTGCATTTAATACTTGGTTAATAGTAATTATCGGGTCGTTGACAAATAATTCTTCTGTTTTTATAGTGGTACCAAATACCTTCAAGTTTCCCATAATTCTAACAGTATCATTAAATGTCGTATTTCCATCTATAAGAACACTATCACTTGATTTTAAATGTAATGCTTCATTTGTTGAAATATCAAAACTATTTCCTGGTCCAATATATGTTCCATCACAAAAGTTTATAGCAGAAACATCATTAATTAAACCACAAGCCATACTTATATCTCCTAATAAATTGGTATTTCCTTCTACTATTAAATCTTGACCAATAAGCACATTCGCAGAAAATGTAGGGTCTCCTGTAAAATTGAGAGTTGAATTCTCCTGAATAAGTCTTATTGTACGTTCAAAATCAAACCTAGTATTTGTTATATTTCCAAATTGTTTCCATTTTTCATTACAAGATAAAGACATTATATAATAATAGAATACATTATTATATTATTATAACACCGAATGAAAATTTAATTTAATGTAAGCAAACTTATTGTTCTATTCAACTTTTTGAACTCAGATTTCATATACTCTATTTCTTTCATTAAAATACTATTCTGTTCTTCCAAATGTTTATATTTATCACTTGTATTTAAATCCTTCGTATCCATTCTATTTTCTACTTTCATATTTCCCTCTTTGTTTATCACTTCTATTGATGCTTCCTCATTTTTTAATCTTCTCTCTACTTCCATAAGTTTCTCTTCTTTTGTTGCAAAGTTATCATAAGGATTATCTATTTCATTATTTAATTCTTTTTTGAACTTATCTAAATTATATTTTATCATAAATGTTATCTGTTCAGTATTTAGACTTTTATCACTCTTTAAACTATTGATATCTTTTGTAATCTCTTTTAAAAGATAATGTATATTCTCAATATCTTTCTCTCTACCTCCATAGTCACTATGAAGAGGAACATTTGTCACATCCTCTGAAATTGTTTTCTGTTTACGAAAAAGTAAGTTAAATCTATTCTTTTTTTTGTTAGAAGTGTCCTCTTTATACGCATCTTTAATATGTTTTGGAATATCAATTTGTAATGAATGCTGAAGATTTTCAACACTTTCCTTAAGTGACTGGATGTCTTTCTCTATAAATTGATATTTCTTGATGTCATCATTTTTAAATCTCTCAAAATCACGTTTTATTTCATTTACAATATCCATTACATCATCATCTACACCACTCTTTAATGTTTCATATTTATGTACCTTAGAAGATAATTCACTTACACGAGTTTTTACATTTACATTATTCTCTTCAAGTAATTTTAACATACTCTTTACTCTATCCAATGTTGTCTCATCTTCTCTCTCTATCTCCTTTTCGTCAATTGTTTTCAAAATAGAACTTTCCAATGCATCAAACTCATTCTTATAATTATTCTTCAATTCTAATATCTCATTTGTTAAGAGAAGATAATTATTTGATAATGTAGAATATCTCTCACTAATCACATCTTCAAAATTATTCCACTTTATCTCCCACTCTTCAATATCTCTCTTGTTTTTCATAATTGTTTCTCTCATTCTATTCATTTTATTCTCGAGCCTATTTGAAATATCTTTCAATTCTTCCATTTTTTTATGTATATGTTCTACATTTATCTCACCTCTTCTATTTACATCATAATATTCATTCCCCTTATTTAAGTCATTGTCATTATTTTCCCTGAGTTTATTCAATTCGTTTTTAATCTCTTTCACCTTATTACTTAACAAGTCAATCAATTCTTTTGAACCACTATCATCTCTACTCTCTTTATCCAAATCACTTAGTAAAAAGACCTTTATTTTATCACTAATTGTTTGAACTCTCTCTTCTAGTGCATTCACATTTGAATATAATGTATTTAACGAAACATCACGTTTAAATAATGTTGTATTAATATCTTTAATCTCTATTTTTAATTTATCCATCTCACTATGCACAACATTTGTATCTACATTGTCACGTTTCTCTCTCTCTTGTGAATATTCTTTCATCTTCTCCTTGAAGTATGATAATTCAAACTTTATTTTCTCAACATCCTTGTAAACCATCTCACTTTTTTCTTTCTCTCCTGTTATATTTAAAAATCTCTCTTTTAATTCAGAAAAATAAGTATGACATAATTCTCTCACTTCACGCTTAATCCATATCATATCTTCTTCTACATTCTTACTCTCTTTAGTATCCTCTATGTTTTGGACCCTTTTACAAACAGATAAATATCTATGTTCAATCGTGTCCCAATTCTTTATCATTTCATCATAATCTGTTTCTAGTTTTTCCATTCTCTTCAAAATATTATCCTGAAATACATTAGTTTCTTTTATAGATGTCTTGACCTGATTTAACGAAGTATCATACTTGATTTCATTGTTTTTTACTCTATTATCTAATTTTTCGACATCATTATTATATCTTAGTAATTGTGTTTTCTGTTCTTCTATTTTACTATGCATATCGAGAGAAACATTATCCAAGGACTGCTTCACCAAACCAATATTATCTTTTATATTTTTAGTTTCTTTTTTTATTTTTACAATGTCTCCTTTTGTATTCTCCTGATTTGAACGTAACTCAATCACTTTAGAATGTATTTTATCTTGTTGTTTCTTCCAAATATCATTCATCATATCACTATTTTCTATTTTCTTTTCTAATGTATCTATCTTCTCACGAACACTATTATACTTCTTGTGTGTTGATATTCCTGTTTCCATCATCTTCTTCTTTATAGCTGTAAAATCTTCTACTATTTTTTTAATATCCTCCTCTCTTATTGTATGAATATCCATTTTTATATTCTTAAACTCGTGTTTCCATTCTTGTGATAAATGTAACGTTTTATCTGTTGTCTCTTTTAAAGTGACTTCTAGATTATACATTTTATTCTTTAAATTATCTATATCCTTCAGGTGATTGCTCATATTTTCAACATGCTTCTTCAACTGCACTTCTAGAGAGAAAGAACCATCCTCAACATTTAGTAAATTATCCATTTTTCTATCCAAAAGTTTTTCTTCTTTCGGTATATCCTGTATCGTTTCAACATTTCTACGTAATGAAGCATATAATTCATTATAAGTTTGTGTTACTTTATATATTGAATTAATCTTATTCTTCAAATCAAGTTTTTCATCTTCTTGTGACTCTTCTCTATTTTTAATTTCCAATATTGATTTTGTCAAAAGACTACACTTTTGTTTTAAAGTTTTCATCTCTGTAGAAAGAGACTCAAACTTTTTTAACTTATCTTCTATCTCTTTTTCCTTATCATTTACTTTATCAAAGAAAGCAAAAAACTCTATACTCTCTTTCCTTTGTTCTTGATTATAAGTATTTAGTTTTTCAATGTTGGAACCAAAATTATCTTGAAGATGCTCTATTTTTCTTCTTAAACTTGTATCATATAAATTAAGAAGGTTCGATAAATTATTATTTTCTTCTTGAATAAATTCTATTTTATCCATTATCATATTTATATTTTCATTCTTATATTCTAGATTACTTTTTGTATGTTGTGATAGTAACTCCAGCTTGTTCTCTATATGTTCTATCTTATCATTTAATTCAGACATTAAACACTTCATATCTTTTTCATTCTTCTTCACTTTCGGCTTATATAAAATCTCTATTTTATCACCTCTTGTTTTAATACACGTTTCATATTCACTCAATGGCATATATATATATTAAATATATTTATTATTATACTCTTTTTACACCTTTCATATCATTTGCAACTATATATAACCATTATGTTCCAATACGGCATTCAAATACTCAAAGGTGCAAATGAATACTGAGAAAATACCACATCCTCTACATTTGTATCTCGTATTTTTATACCCATCATATATTTTAAACCATCTTTAACTATACAAAACTCAATTCTATCTATCTCTTCATTATGATAATATATTTCATAATCATATATTGTAGGATCCTCATCTTTTTCTTTTTTCCACAATACATGAACTACACCAGAATATATCTTCTTCTTTGTCGCCATATTATATACCCAGTCTACACGCATCACCCATATCCCATTTCTATCTCGTTCAATATCCTCACGACATAAATACAAATCTTTTATACCAGTAGACGTATTCTTTTCTGAATACGTATGTGTATAACATATATCATCTTTCATAACATTATCCATTTCTATCTTTTCTATCCTAGAAACAACATCCTTCTCAATCAAACTAAAATTATTACTATGTTTTATATCCATTTTATTCATATCATTGATTAACTTTTTTGTAGTTTTATCGCTCTTTATATGCATTGTATTTAAATTACTTTTTATTTTTTCTAACTCACCTTCTGTTTTATTTATGATATTTTTCATACTAGTATCTATAGTATCTATTTTTCTCGTATGATATTTAGTATCTTGTTCTTGTTTTTCTTTGTACATTAAAAGTAAAGATTTCAATTCTTCTAACTTTTCTCTTTCTTCTCTCATACTTTTATTTCTATGTTGTAAACTGATTCTCTTATGATTTATACGATTATTCATGTATATCATAATAGATTATTAAAATATCAGAAAAAATAAAAATTAAATTTGTATTCATGATTTTTTAATCCATACTTTTCTTCAAGATAATCAAATATATGCATGGACATCTTACGAACAATCCACGTTGCTAACCAAGGAAGAACTGCAGTCCATTTTATATCAACAATATTCTCCTTATGTTTTTGGCTTATCTTGAAAATCAAAATAGGATATATTACCGAAGCAATTATTCCTTCAATAATTTCTTTTGTTGTAAGTATAGTAATCAGTCCCATATATAAATAGAGTAGAATAAAATATATATTTAAAACTCATATTCATATTTAATGACTGACTTTATATTACACTTTAAATAATTGTATACTTGATAATATATTCGTTGTAAGGCTTTCTCTCTTGTCATTGTCTTTTCATCACCCATAATTATTTTCGTATACTTTAAGTATAATGAATTGAAAACATCATCATTTTCTATCTTATCTTTATTCTCTTCAATCCAAACATTAAATAATTTTATTAACTTCCTATCAATCTTTAAAATAACCTTTTTAAATAATTCAAAACTTAACACTTCCCATTTTCTATCTGCGTTCAAATAATATATCGTATTTGTTTTTTGCTCAAAAGAACGTATTTGATGTTGTTCATGTGTATCCACTTTAAATATATTTGTAAATACATAATACACCGCACAACAATAATTATCCAAGGTAAATATCGTTTCCAACATATCCTTACTTATTTCAAAGTCTTTTATCTCACTCATCAAATCATTACAACCCTCTTGTGTAGTTGCGTTCAACCAGTCCATCACATTTATCTTTTGTTTTTCTCTCTTTGTATATTGTTTTATCTTCATCACTTCATTCTCTAATTTATTACACTTTACCATTAAATATTTTATTAATTCATACATATTCTCCTTACTAGGTATTCTCTCTTTATCAGTTTTTTTATCAAAATAATCATTCTTTTTTATAACCTCACAACACAATGTATGTGACTGATATTGTTTCTTATTTTTGAACTCTTGATTGCATAATCCACATCTCATAATATAAGTACTAATTAATATACTCCATAATATTCTATTTCATTTTTATTAAATATATACTATAAATATAGATGTCGAATACTTGTAATCCTTGTCGTTTAGGATGTCGCCCGATTTTTTTCATTCAAAAATCTACACGTTCATCATTCTATACAACAACCTATGCGTCTAAAATCGTTTTTCAAACCGAAAATCAACGTTTAAATAATCAAGGAAATAAAGTAAAAAGAGGAAGTGGTGGAAATAGTTATAATACCTTTATTAAAAACAAAGTCGGCTCTATAAATTTATGTAGTTGTTAATTCTTTAAACACAATAATATTTTCTTCCTTATATATATACAAACATGGATCCAGGACAGATGCAATTCTTATCTTTACTCACAGGCGCCCTATACGTTGGAGGAACAGGATGCTTCCATCTCTACAAAAAACGTAAACAAATCAAGAAAAAACGATTGTTTATAATTCTTGTTCCACGAAAAATTGGTCTTAGCACACAATTAAAAAAGATTGAACCAAATGACAAAATGGTTGTTGTTGATTCTGATAGTTCGATACTTAATAGTGTAGAGAGACCTAAACGTGCATTCTTAGAAGAAATGCGTGAAAAAGACAAAATGTATTTCAATACACATTACTACCCCCTCGTATCAAAATATATCGAAGATGTTAAAAATATTCATAAAAATAAAGTTGTTATGATGTTCACTTCTGACCCCGAATTAATCAGTTATTTAAATATTGAAGAACGTTGTTGTTCCATCTTATTCCCCTCTTTAACCATGGTAAACCAACTTGTTAAGGTATACGATGATAATGAAGTTTCACTATTAACTCAAACACGTGATAGTCTTATTACTCTACCTTATGCTAAATTCTTATTTAGCTCCTTCTCTGATTTATTATCTAAACTCGAGAAAATATTAAACCCCAAATCTTAACTACAAATACACCACGTAAACTAACATAATTATGTATACAAATACAAAGAATAACAAATATAGTCTCTCTCTCTCATACATAATACCATATTTAGTATGAACTCTATATCTACAATTAAAATACCTGTTACACTTGTATTTTAATCGGTCTACAAAATTAAACCTTTTTATCATAAAATCACCACAATATCTATCGTTTAAATCAGGGTAATCTTTTTTATAATCTTTATACCCATAACTCGATACTTGTGAATACCCTTGCTTCTTATAATACTCTACAACACCCATGCCTGATATAATTGATACTCCTTTCTTATCATGATAGAGAGAAATGTGTTCTGCAATTTCTATCATTGATTTTCCATATCCCTTATGTTGCTCCTTCTTCTCTCTTCGTATTCCCACTGGAACTACATTACCATACACATGTAATTCACGGATTAATCCATTATTATATAAACTATTGAATACTTGCATCTTACTTGTAATCGGTATACGAAGTCTCAAAAATCCAAATAATATCTTACTATCTTCACTTTCTACCGATATAAAATATTCTATTCCACCAATCGTCCTATATTTACGAACATAATATATCCGTTTTATATCACACTCGTTTATGTTAAAACGCCCACACTCACGAACTCGTATATCACAACATCTTTCTGATACATACTTTGATAAATCCTGTCTTAAATTACTACTTCTATTCCCTCCTTCTATATAAGATAATGGAATATCCCTCACAACCCTCGGTATTCGTATCCAAGGTGGACAATTCTCTATCCCATACCTTATTACATCTATTAAACTCTTTTTATCTATTTCTGAATAAGGTATATATTTATTACTATGATACCATTCTGATATTATAGTATAAGGTGTTATCTGACACGGATATATCTTTACTTGATCCGCTTGATAATAAGGTGTTTTATAAATCGTATCAAACATCTGCATATCTTTTAAAGGTGTTGAATAGGGTAAATCTGGCATTACATGAATATCTACTTTAAACCCATTATCTTTTAACAAACGTATTCCTAATTGCGACTCTCTACTTCCATGACCCCTATTTATCCTCTTTAATATCATATCATCTGTATGTTGAACACCAAGTTGAACTCGTGTGACACCATATTGTCGCATTCGTCTTATCCATTGCTTTCCTTCTTTCTCTAGTAACACATCTGGTCTTGTCTCGACACACACCCCTATAATTCTTGTCCTTCCCTTCGCATTTAGTTTAATCTCTGTTTCCAAATCATACATATCACGTATTCTCACCGAAAAATCAAAGAAACCTTTTCTTTTTATCTGTTCGAAATAATTGTCATAAAATGTATTTGCCGCATAAACAACATCACGATGAAACACTTCTAGATAGTCTGGTGGATATTCCGTATACGTACCACCCTCTATAATAATCTCTACTTTATCTATCTCATGTCCGTTTCTATATAAACAATTCATTCTATCATACATTTGAAGAATAGGATCAAACTTATTACGATTTGCACGTGCAACCGCTGGCTCTTTTTTCAAATAAGAACGAGGTTGTCCTGGCTCATTCGGACAATAATAGCAATTATGTTTACAACTGAATGTTTGACTATTTGGAAATGGACTTGTTAGAATTGTAATCACTATTACACCAGATAAATTTCTTGAAGGTTTCTTTTGTAAAAGTTGCAATAATACATAATCCATCTCCATTTCCTTCTCTTCTACCATCTTACGATAAACATATATTAATATGCTCTTTCTACAAAAGATACCATACTTACGCACTATCACTTGATAATATCTATTGAACTTATCTCTTGTATCTTTATTTACATCTTGAATATTATTTGAAACATACCAATCCACAATATCTACGATAATTTTTTTATATACATTCATACTCTCTCTTACTTGTTCTTGAAGCTCTTTGTTTTCTATATGTTTATATCCTACAATATCCTCTATTTCATATGTTCGCTTATTGGAACAACTCATTTCAATCAAAAGAAATAAGTTTAATTCTTATAAATATCATATAATCAATTTTATAGTTATTCTATGAAAATTTCCTCCCTTCAAGACAACCTTCAAGACAACCAATTCTATAAAAGTTTCTTTGTTGGGTCACTTGCTGGTGTTCTCTCTAGAACAATAACTGCACCCTTGGAACTCAATAAAATACAAAGACAAAACTATTTTATTCCAAATACATCTTTAACAAGTGTTATACAAAAAGAAGGCTTTTTATCTCTATGGAAAGGAAATCTTACGAATATAATACGCATATTTCCTCAAATGGGTATCAATTATTCTATTCTTACAACCTCAAGCAATGCATTGCAACAATATAATCTCAACTCACCTTTACAAATGCTCATTGCTGGAAGTTGTGGTGGAATCGTATCCACCATCTCTCTCTATCCTTTGGAAAATATAAGAACACGACTCTCTCTACAAACAAATAAACAATACTATAATGGTGTTATAGATGTATTCAGAAAAACACCAATACACCATTTATATCGTGGATTAAATGTTTCTCTCATGGGTTACGTTCCATACAATGCCCTCAATTTCTCCTTTAATGAACTCTATACAAATATTTTCGATATGCAGAGAAATAACAAAATAAACTCTCTTCTCTCAGGGGGTCTTTCTGGATTATCATCTATTATAATTACTTATCCAACAGATTTAATTCGCAGAAGACTTCAAATACAAGGATTTCAAAACGCACCTACTTATAATGGAGTTATTCATTGTGTAAAAGATATATACAAAACAGAACGTATTTATGGCTTTTATCGTGGTTTATCCCCGACAATATTAAAAATTATTCCTACTTCTTCTTTACAATTCTATTTTATTTCACTCTTTGACTCTCTATATACCAATTTATAAATCATATACAATATCCAATTCTAGAGAGAAAGAATAATCATTATGATTTAAATCAACTGCTCTTCCAAACTCATCTAATAATTTTATCTCTATTTTTTCAATATTCACTGGTCCAAAATATTCTCTCGTTTTATAAATCCGATCTGAATTATCATTAAACATGTATGCATATTCATACACTTCTTGATTTGAAGATGCCGTATTCGGTATCTTTGCTATAATATCTGACGAATTTAACATCCCTTGTTGAAAAGGTGAATCAAACAATACACTATGATTATTATTAAAATCATTAATATGAAGTAAGAAATATTTAGTAAATCCCAAATCATACGTCGACTCAGGAATAAATCCTTCTAATGATTTAGGATTTTCAGGAGATAAACCATTCATATGATAATCCTCATCATAAACATAACACTCTTTTCGATAACCTAAAATCCATCCCATATTTAATTGAACGTTCCTCTTCTTATTATCTTGAAGACGGAAATCTAAATCAAAGCCAAAATCAGCATCAGCAGAACTACTCTTCTTAAAAATAAACTTTCCTGTATATTCATCAATATAGCATTCTATATTTTCTAATTCAGTCCCATATGTTGAATTAATATCAAAAATATTATCATTTAAATACTCAACTAATTGTGATGATGAATAATACCCATTTAGTATTTTTATTACGTGTTCTTCTCTCGTATTCTCTGAGTCTGTTGTATCATACGTGATTATCGTAAACTCATTGGTTCCTAATTTAGAAGAAAAAGTATATAATACACAAGGAATTTCTGTACTTATCAATTTAAGTGATAATACATTACGTATCGGGTTTGGTAAAGTCATAATATAATCGGTGCTATCTGTTCTATGATAATCTTTTCTAAATCGTGTATTAATATTTAATACCATCTTTCTACTTTGTCGATTTAAATGATTGAGTGATCCAAACTTATATTTTTTAGGGAAAACTGACACATTTTCTTCTCTTGGTTCTTGAAGTATTAAGTCTCTTTTTTGGACTACATAATTATTTACGTCTGTTACATCCTTTTTTATAAATATATTTTCAATTTCATTTATGTCTTCTTTCGTATATGTCAATTTATTATGATAACATATCTTTCGAAATGCCTTTAATAAGAACATTGTTATTTTATCCTTGTTATTGTGACTCTCTTTTTCGTCTTTACTTAATTTCTCTATTAATTTAATAACATTCCTTTTCACATTTAATACATTTATGTCATCACTCGATAAACCGATTAATTCAATCAATTCATTATGCGTATAGTCATCAACATTTAAATTCATTCTATTATATAAATTTGATATATAATAACTTTAAACTTAAATAAATATAATAAAATAATATATGTTTTTAATAAATATTATTATATATATGTCTTCTTTCTTCGAAAAGAATAATGATAATCAAGTTCAACCTTCTACTTTTTTGAATAGAAAAAAAGCACTTACAATATATTGTGGTGCAGAGAGCAAAAATGAATGCTATAAAGATAATAATCTTAAATTAGATCATAACAAAAATCTTGTAAGTTCACGTAGCTATAGTCTATTCTCTCTATACAGAAAAGGTAAAAAACTAGTTCAATGTCCAAATATTAATGATGAAGATTGTCATTAAACATAACATCAGTATTGTATTAAAGTATTTAATTAAAAAGATTACTATTTAATTAAATATTTATGCTTTTCCATAAGCAGGAATATACCATTCTTGTCCTGAGCTATCCATTATAGTAAAGTATTTAAATTTATCGACTGGATTAGGTAATCCTCCATTAGCAGATGTATCACCTGCAGGTAAAAAATGGGTGATAGATATTGAACCCGAAAAACCTGGATCATAATTCGTAGGTGGTGGAACACTAAGTGGAGTTACTACTCCTCCAATGGCAAATGCTTGTTCATTAATCTTTAATTCAAATGTTCCACTACTCATTGTAGCAGATAACAAATCAATATTATTATCTTTAACTTGTAAATTACCTGATACATCCAAGTTGTTTGTGGAAACATCAACCAATGTCGTCTGTCCATCCACTTGTAAATTACCCGATACATCCAAGTTGTTTGTCGAGACATCAGCCAATGTCGTCTGTCCGTCCACTTGTAAATTACCCGATACATCCAAGTTGTTTGTGGAGACATCAACCAATGTCGTCTGTCCATCCACTTGTAAATTACCCGATACATCCAAATTATCTGTGGATACGTTAACCAATGTCGTCTGTCCATCCACTTGTAAATTACCCGATACATCCAAGTTGTTTGTGGAGACGTCAACCAATGTCGTCTGTCCATCCACTTGTAAATTACCC
>SL_7KL_010_BRINEDRAFT_10001220_pt1 | contig 12367 bp, 6 predicted proteins | sample SodLak_010_BRINE_FD_10663 | JGI IMG/M metagenome (IMG submission 10663)
TCTTTCAATTGACCGATTGTCATACGAGAAGGTATCGCATGTGGATTGATGATAATGTCGGGGCGAATACCTTCTTGGTTGAAAGGCATATCCTCTTCGGGGAGAATAACACCTACAGTTCCTTTCTGTCCTGCTCGACTAGAGAATTTATCTCCAATCACTGGTTTTCTAAAGGAACGCAATTTCACTTTACAGAATGTATATCCATCTCCATTCCGATCAATGTAATTATCATCCACATAAACTTCCTCATTCGTTCGATAGACCGTGCTTACATCTTGATATTTAATCGTCTTTGTATTATCATTCCGGTTTTCTTTAATGGGAATGACTTTACCTATAATCACATCTTTATTCTCAACAAGTGTATTCTTAGGAATTAATCCATTCTTATTTAGTTTCCCATAATTCGCAAACTTAATTCCTTTTGTTTTCGTCTTATCAGGATTACAACGGATTTCTTCGTCTCCATATACTTTCTTATCTTCATCTTTTTCAGTATGATAAATCGTTGCAGCAAACATTCCACGATCAATAGATGCCTTATTAAAGATAATAGAATCCTCCTGATTATATCCCGTATAAGTACAAATCGCAACAATGACCATCTCTCCAGAGGGAATATTATTTAATTGGAGCATATTCATAATTCGTGTATCTACTATAGGTCGCATTGGATAACTCAATACGTAACTCGTCTTATCCATTCTCTTGTCAAAATTGGTGACATACATCCCCATTGCTTGTTTTCCCATTGCACATTGATAGGTGTTTCTTGGTGCTTGATTATGTTCCGGATAAGGAACACACGACGCAAGAATACCAAAGATAGTACTAGGATGAATTTCACAATGAGTATAATTATATCTCATCTTATGAACTTTCAATAATTCTTGTGGTTTCATCGCAATCATAGAATGATTTTGTTCTTCTGGATCGATGTATTCGACAACACTATGCTCTATCTTATGATTGGTAGTAAGATCATCCCACATCAACCCCTTCTTGTTAATTCCATCAACAATATCCGTTGTCAGTAGAACGCTATTGTTCTTCACTTTCAGCACAGGACGGGTAAGACGACCCCCTTCCGTGCTAATAATGATTTCCTTCTTACGATAATGGAATGTAATACTGGTATATATGTTGAAAATACCCACATACTTCATTTCTTTCAAGTATTGATAGAGTTCATAAGGGGTTTCACTAACCCCGATCCAGTTTCCATTGAGGATGATTTTCACCTTGTTATAAACATGTAATGGCTCATCAATATCATTCAAGTAAGTAATTTTCTCTTTCAATACATCCTGAATAATGATACTCGAAGATGGAATTGTAATATGACACATATAACTGATATTTTTCACTACACCAATTGAGGCACCTTCAGGTGTTTCTACGGGACAATTAGAACACACAAATGATGATGCCACGAAGGAATGATTTTCACTATGGGTTGTAAAGTCATAGACCATCTCCGGTTCAACTTCTTGAATGGAATGAATAGGAACACATACACAACCGTTTTTTTCGTAGGTAATTTTCTCTATATTGGTTGATAGGTGATGATAATTCATAAACACTGTCTCAATACAATGTGCGAGACATTCCTTGAGAGAAGGGGTATATCCCATATGAATATGATTGAAATACGCATACATATTACCTACCGTATTCATGACATACATATGATATTCGGTGTATTCCATTCGTGTTTTTACAATTTGAACGTGAATACCTAAACTCTTGAATAAATCTTGAACGGAGTATAAATAACTGGAAATATCAAACTCCGACTTGTATTCATTTTCTGATGCCGCCATAATAGGAATATGAATACTGTCTTCCGTATATTCAATCTCAAGACCACTACATAACCCCGATAGATATTCTCGAGATATCTGACGATTAGAATACAATAACCAAGAAGGAAGAACAGTCTTATGATATTTATCAATCTTACTATCTGACAAGGATAGAAGGAAATATGCGATCTCCTCCTTCAAATGAAAGTAGAAATCATCTTCTTCAATTGCTTCTTGTGTAAATCCAAGGTCATATATATCATGAAGGAAAACAACCCAGTCGATCGAATCTATTTTCTCAATGGAAATAACATTATTCAAATCATTATATTGTCCTAATGTGTGAACTATACCTAATATTCTTGAAATGATTTTCAACGTATTCAATTGAAGAGGAATATCTAAGAAACCCAGAGAATGAAGTGTGTCTACGTAGATAGCAGGAATAGAACAAGACACCAATTCAACAAAAGGACAGTCAGTATCTTTGGATAGATTGGATAACATATGTTTAATAATCATTCCGTCACCTACTTGTAGATCCGTAACACATTTCATTTCATACGTTCCATTCTCTGTTTTTACAAGGAAAGGATGTTCTCCAGTTGCTTTTACTTTCCTCCCAGAAATGGTAGTAATTTCATACAAGTCATTCGACATCTTCTTGAAATAACGATATATTTTGGAAGGTTCACCATACAATTCCTTCCTATGAATTGTAACAACTTCTTGACCGTCTTCCATATACTGAATCTGGTTACTATCAATTCCATTTGATAAGAGAACATCTGTATCTCCTGCCAAACATAGAAATCCCCAAGAAGTGGGGTGTAATTTTCTAGGTGGAATAAGCTTCCCACTTTTATCAATGGGAGTATTCACGCGGCGAAGATGACTTAAACTAGATACATAAGTTAATCGATTAAGAACTTGTGCCACGCCCACTTTGTTACTGTTTGTATTTTTAATTCCAAAATCACCCGTTGCCAAAGCACGTTTGAGTGCGTTCTCAATAGTGGTGGATTTTATAATTTTATAAATGTTTGTGTTTGTAATAATATTGATGTAATTATCTGTAGAACGCCATGAACCATTATTAATTTCACGAATGATCTGTTTCTGCATATCCTTTACCAATTTATTGAAATAATTCCGGAAAAGATTATTCAGGAGAGCACCCGCAAGGTCAATTCGTTTATTCAAATAACTATCTCTCTCGTCGGGTTCCGTAATTCCCAAACTTGTTTCAATTAGTCGTTTTGTCATATACCCAAGGAAATAAATCTTTTCTTTTTTAGTATAACAATGTGGAAATAGATCATTTTCCAACACTTCATTCGCAAAATCATTCTTTTTAGACCGTCCCTCTTCCTCTGTCATATTCAATGGAGTATAAATAACATTCGAGACAATGTATTGAAACGCGGTTTCTTGATCGAGGTATTTGTTCGCATCTACTATCGAGCCTCTTAATTCTCTCAAATACGGTTCATTGTTTGGGTCTTCCAAATCAAGCAAGATATACGAACAAATTTCTTGATCGGAGAGAATACCTAGCGCGCGAAACAACACAAATAGAGGAATTGGTTGTTTCAAACGTGGAAGTTGTATATAAATACAATGCCCGAAACCATTATTTTTGTTGGAAATCATCATATTGATCTGTTTGGGAGAGATCACTTTATGATCGGGCACGGATTTAATCTCTGCCGTCCACGACCATTTACTATTACCTTTCGAGGTGTTAAAACAACAAATACGATTTTCTGCCGCACGTTCTTGGGCGAGAATAGTTTTTTCACTTCCATTAATAATGAAATAACCACCAGAATCATATTTACATTCTCCAATGTAAGAATTATTAATGTGATTATATTGATTTAATACACAGAGACATGATTTCAACATAATGGGGATTTTCCCAATATGAACTTTGGGAAGAACTTTATGCTTGATTTCACAATCATTCAACATATCTCCATACCTTCGAATGATTTTTATATTTAGATCAATTGTCATAACAGAAGCATACGTCATATTTCGCAATCGTGCTTCACATGGAAACATTGTCTTTGTGGCACCATTGTTTTCATATGTTTGAGGTCGATAAATATTAAAGTTTTCGAATGTAATCACCATTTCCAGACTATATTTTTTACTTGTTTCATCATAATCTTGTGGAGATTTTACATACACTGGATTAAACATATTTATTGTTTTCCGAATTTGTTCCGTAACAAAGTTATTATACGATTCAATATGATGTCGAACCATACGCTTCAAATGTTGACCGTCAAAATAACTTTCAATGAGCGACCAAGGCGCCTCAATGTATTTATCATACTGAACCGAGTTTTTAATCTCAACACCTTGTTTTACAATACTCATAGGGAAACGATAGTCGTAATTGATATATACCGGCGTTTATTTTATATATCAATTTTTTTTAATATTCTTTTCAATATTATTCAGTTTTTGTGTAAATCATTGAAATATAATATTTGAAATTCATTGAGATATAAATAAAGATGTAGAAGAGAGAAATATACACAACATTCGGTTTATACTCTTCTTCCGTATGCTGATAGATTAAATACACATTTCTCCATAATAAAAACGACATTAGCGAATTCAACACATAATAAATAAATACATTATAGATATTATACACGATGGTTTTATTATTTGTTCTCTCTTCTCGATCACTACACTTCATATACATCCATGTAGAGAAGGAAAGAATAAAAGAAGCAGATAATAATCCAATAATAAGATACATAAATAAATAGTTTCAACTGTTGTATTAAGTTAAGTTATTTTTATATTAATATAAAGTAATATACTGAACTTAGTATATGAGTTTATCCCATTATTCAAACTTTATTAAAAAGATGGATGAAATGGAAGAAGAAAAAAGGAAGAAGGAACAGAAGTTTCATAATACACTATTAAAGAATAAATATCTTTGTAAGCGATTTGTCGATTTGTCAAATGATAGATTTCTCTCTCAACACTCCATTGAGAATATAGAAGAGGAATCAAGATTGCCGATAAGAGAGAAGAAGTTTATTGATAAGAAGATTGTAAATTTATCTTCTCTTCTTGAAATTATTGAAGAAAATCCGTTCAATCCATATATAGAATACAATATCAATCTTCAACGATTACATAATATCAAACATGAATTACAAGAATTGAATTCGATGATAGGGTTGAGTGATTTAAAAACTTCAATTATGAACCAAGTGATTTACTATATTCAAGATTTACACGTGGATAGTAAAGGAGATTATATGCATACGTGTATTTATGGATCCCCAGGAACAGGTAAAACGGAGGTTGCTCGTATTATTGGAAGTATTTACAGCAAATTAGGTATTCTAAAAAAAGGAACGTTTAAAAAAGTGACACGACCTGATTTGATTGCGGGATACCTCGGACAAACAGCAATTAAAACAAAGAAATTAGTTCAAGAATGTCTTGGGGGTGTTCTCTTCATTGATGAAGCATATTCTCTCGGTAATCAAGAGAGAAGAGATAGTTTCTCGAAGGAGTGTATTGATACCTTGTGTGAATTACTGAGTTTTCATAAGGATGAATTAATGGTGATTATTGCGGGATATGAAAACGAATTAAAAGACTGCTTCTTTTCGTATAACAGTGGATTAAAATCACGCTTTACGTGGTGTTTTGATACACAAGAATACACCAGTAAGGAGATGATGGAGATATTCAAGAGGATCATTCGAGAGAATAAATGGGATATTGAAATTGGAGAGAAGAAATTATCGGGATGGTTTTCTAGACATCATAAATCCTTTACTTATTTTGGTCGGGATATGGAAGACTTGTTTTCTAAAGTGAAAATCGCACACAGTCGTCGTGTATTCACGATAGAAGATCCTACAAGAAAAAAGAAAATTCAAATGGAGGATTTAGAAGAAGGATTTCAATCTTTCTTGAAATATAAGACCGATCGAGAGAACTCTGGAAAAGACCGATATAAATCAATGTATATGTAAATCGTTATGTGTTTGTTTTTAATTTATGAGATAAATGTATGGGAGTTCAAAAAGTTATTGAGATCAATCCAGATTTTTTTACTGTATCGAATAAGAGTAAGACAGTTAAAAAGAAAAAGAATGTTGTAGCTCCAAAACAGAGCACATTGAAAAACAACATTAAAAAGAAACTTATTAAAAATATTCGGAATATAAATAAAGCGGTAAAGGAAAAACCTGCGAAAGAGGAAAAACCTAAAATTACACGCTTAAACGAAGCATTATCTTTTTTGGATAATTATTTAAAAGAGAAGAAGTCTTCCTCCCCTCCCAAGAAAGAAGAAGTTAATGAGGAACCTAAAAAAGAAGAACCTAGTTTGATTCTCGAACCCATTAGAAAACCTTTTAATTCTTTACTTGAACCTAAGAAAGATGATTTCATACCTTCGAAACAAAAACCAGATCCACCCTATGGATGTTTGAAAGGAGGTAAGAAAATTACTTATTCACAGTATAAACGTTCGTTAAAACGAACTCATCCACAAACAAAACAAGAATTATATTCTCCTCATAAAATAAAAATACAAAATCATATATTCCATAAACCAGAAGGAAGAGCAACTTTGCTTGAACGAATGAGAAAAGAACGACAAGAGAAAACAAAAAATATTGTTCGACAAAATCATTCCATCTCGTTGAAACATATGAAGGTACCACGAATAAAGAAATTCCGTGTAAAGACTATACGAAGAACATATCATTTAGGTAAAAAAAACAACAAAGTAAGTGTGTTGATTAAAAACAATAAAACCATTAAACAGATTAAAAAGGAGATTCAAATTCTTCATCACATTCCCTTGGATACTATGAAAAAACATCTACGAGAGAAAAATCTTATCCGCTTTGGTTCCAATGCTCCTCCTTCTCTGATTAAAGAGATTTATAAGAATTCTATTCTCAGTGGAGATGTTAAAAACAAGAATAGTAATTATCTCATTCATAACTACTTATATCAGACTGAGTAAAATATAATAGTAAAAATATATAAACGCATATGCTTCTATTTATATATTCTAATTATGGCACTTATACAAACCTATTTCGATTTAACACAAGAATATCAAGAGAAATATGGAGATAAAACCATTCTACTCATGCAAGTAGGAGCATTTTTCGAGGTGTATGGAAAAAAGTATAATGAACGTGTTTTTGGAAGTCATATTCATACATTCTCTCAAATATGTGAATTAAATGTAAGCACTAAATCTAAAGTATTTGTTGAAGAATATGATAAAGCACAGAATATGAAAATTAAATGTAATGTCTTAATGGCAGGATTCAGAGATTACATGATCAGTAAATATACGAAGAAGTTAACAAATGAGGGATATACAGTTATTGTATATAAACAAAATGATGAAAATCCAAGCGCAGAGAGAGAATTATTACACATTCTAAGCCCTGGAACAGATTTTGATAATACAAATGAAATGTCAAATATGATTATGTGTATAAAAATCTTTGTAACTAATCCTAATCTTATTACTCCTAAGAAATATATATATATATCATATTGTTTAATTGATATTATTACTGGAAATGTTATTATAAATGAAATCAAGAAAGAATATTTTCATAATCCAACTACATTTGATGATGTAGAACGTATTCATTCTATGTATAACCCCGTGGAATGTATTATTCTTTTCGATGAGGATCAAATCTCGAAACAATGTATTGAAGATATTATTCTTTTTATTGGAATTACAAGTAAGGTTATTCGTCGTATAAATAGCAATGAAAAGAATAATCCATTAAGTATCCGTTCTGTAAAATGTGAAAATGAAATATATCAACGGGAATTGCTTGAACATTTTTACGATATTAAAGATTATTCCACCTATATTTCCAGTTGTCATTTAAATCAATTTCCATGTGCCTTAAGCAGTTTTGTATTTCTTCTTGATTATATTTTTCAACATAATCCACATTTGATCCGTAAAATAAAAGAACCCATGATTCAAGAAGAAACATATCTTACCTTAGGAAATCATTCCTTGAAACAATTGAATATTATTAATAATTCTCAATATCGAGGAAAATATTCTAGTGTTCTTGACTTCTTAAATAATTGTGTAACTACCATTGGAAAACGAGAATTCAAAGAAGAACTATTAAATCCAATTCAATCAAAGGAAGTATTAGAGAGAAAGTATCAGATAATAGAAAATCTTCTTCAACATACATTAATTATAAAGGATATTCATCGAATGTTATCTAATACTGTTGATATTGAACGCGTCTATCGTAAAATTGTTCTCTCTCGAATAAAACCCAGTGAAATGAACTATATTTTAAATACATTAGATCTATTATTACAAATGAATACAGAATATATTGTTCCTCATAAGATGCTTGATATTGAAGAAGAAATGATTGCATCTCTTCATTCTCTCCGAACCTATATACATAAGCATATTAATGTGGAATTATGTAGAGAGAACCAAGAAGAATGCAATCATTATACACGGAATTTCTTTCAAAAAGGAATAAGTGAAGAGGTGGATATACTTCAGGAAGAATATTTAAACAACATCGATCAATTAAAATGTATTTCAGAATATTTTACAAGTTTAATCCAAGAGAAAGAGAGAAAAAATAATTCCGATCTATGTAAATTACATGAAACAGATAAAAGTGGGTTTTATTTAAAAACGACAAATAAACGCAGTCAAGTATTACTACAGATGCTGAAACAAATTCGCAAAGAACATGTTGAATTAGTGTATTGTTCGAGTTATGATAAAAGTCAGAAAATATTCTCTCTTCATATATCTTCAATTAAGAGAGAAACAAGAGGCAATGATACATATCTAATGAACGATCAAATTCATAGATTGAATATTACAATTCAAGAATTAAAAGAAGAATTAAAAGTTAAAATACATCAACTATACAAGAAATATCTAAATGAATTACAGGAACATCATAACGATTTTACACATGTTATCAGATATATTCGTCTTTTGGATGTAAATATTACCAAAGCTCTTTTGGCAGAGAAATATAATTATACACGTCCTATCCTAGAAGAACGTGATTCATCCTTCGTTGAAGCATATGGATTACGACATGTATTAATCGAACATATTAATCAAGAAGAATGTTATGTTCCAAATGATATTATCCTATCACACGATCATTATGGGTTTTTATTGTTTGGAACAAACGCAGTTGGGAAATCCAGTTTGATTAAATCATTAGGTATTGCAGTCATTATGGCACAAGCGGGAATGTATGTCCCTTGTTCTCGTTTTGTATTTCAACCATTTGAACGTATATTTACTAGAATTATTGGAAACGATAATATTTTCAAGGGATTATCAACATTTGCAGTAGAAATGTCAGAGTTGAGAACTATATTAAATTGTGCCACGAAAAACAGTCTTGTTCTAGGTGATGAACTATGTTCGGGAACTGAGAATGGATCTGCGGTAAGTATTTTCGCAGCAGGTCTTCTTCATCTTCATGCACTTCAATCGAAATTCATATTTGCCACTCACTTTCACGAAATTACCGAGATAGAGGAAATTCGTTCCTTGGATAAAATGAGTTTCAAGCATTTAAGTGTATTGTATGATCGTGAAAAAGATTGTCTCATATATAATCGTGTATTAAAGGATGGAGCAGGTGATAATATGTATGGTCTCGAAGTATGTAAATCCTTGAATTTACCCACGACATTTTTGGATACAGCGTCTTCGATACGAATTACATACTACGGTGAAAAACCTGTATCTGAGAGAAAAGTATCCGACTATAATCATAAGAAGATTATGGAAGGTGATTGTGAATTGTGTGGAAAAGAGAGTTCCGACATTCATCATCTTCAATATCAAAAATACGCCAATAAGAATGGATATATTAAACATATTCATAAAAATCATATGGGTAATCTAATTCGTATTTGTAAAGAATGTCATCATCTCGTTCATAAAGAGGAACAGGTGTATCGAAAGTATAAAACAACCGACGGAATTAAATTATTAAAGTCTTAATTTATATGTAGTAATATAATATAGATGAATTTTATGATGGCATTGAGACACTTTACTTTTACTACCTTATATAGTATGAAAAAACATTGGTATGAGATCATTATTTATTCTTTGATTGCTTTCTATTTTCTGTTATTTATAAGGATGAATTCACAAGAAGGTATGTCAGTGAATGAAAATAAGAAGGAACAAGCGAAATTGGAAGAAATGAAAACACAAAATTTTTGTGATGGATCCAGTGAAGAAATTAATGAAAAATGTAAGAATTTACAAGAATCTTCGTGTAAAATGACCTCGTGTTGTGTGTATCTTTCTAACACTCAAAAGGGGAAGTGTGTCGCAGGAGACGCATCGGGACCCACCTTTTTAGAAGAAGTAGAAAGACCTGATTTCAAGGCAGATTATTACTATTTTCAAAAAGAGAGACATAAATTATAAAATTGAAGTGATTTAAATAATATTATATTCAATAATATATAATATGATTATCCCCGTTAAGTGTTTTACGTGCGGTAATGTTCTCGCAAATAAGTATTTGTATTATCAAAGAGAAGTTAAAAAACTGAAAATTGAGAAGTCGATGGATACAAATAAAGTAATCTATTTTACAGAAGATAATATTGATAAGACACCTGAAGGTATTGTCTTGGATAAATTGAAATTGAATAAAATGTGTTGTCGAAGACATATGCTTACCCATGTTGATATTGAATAACTTCTCTTATTCTTCCGTCGTAATATATTCTATAATTTTTTCATATGCTTTATCCGCTGAATTGTAATAATTCAACAGATATTTATTCACTTCAGCCGGTGTGATCTTGCGGACATATTCAACCTCTTGGAATGTGTATTTCTTGGACGTTGAGAAGAAGTGATTAAACATATCTTGAATTAAATCAAGGTCACAATAATCCACGTGAATATTCAAATCAATTCGTCCAGGACGTATGAGTGCCTTATCCAATTTCTCGGGATGATTAGTTGTCATAATCAAGATACGTCCAGGAGTTTCTAGAATTCCATCCAATAAATTCAACAAGAAAGAAAGATTTAATCCATCACTGTATTCATCATCGTCGTCCTTGATAAATTCCATTGCATTTGAATTATTTTTCATATCCGATATAATATGATTTTTCTCTATATTTCCAGCATTTAATCCCATATCTCTTGAACCCAATAATCCACTTGAATTATAGAATTGATCCATATCACTTGAAGAAGAATACTTCTCCTTTAGATTATTTTGATTCTCCTTTCTCTCTTGAACGATGTCGGATAAACAATCAATATCTTCAATTAAATAAATTCGCTCATCTAGAGGGATCTCATACGCGTAATTGCGTTCATTATTCCCTACTACATTGACCTTCTTGTTAAAGAAGAGATTTTGTAATTGGGTTTTTGTGCTATATTTAGAAAGTTTAATATTGAATATATGACGTTTTGAATATTTTGCGATTGCCTTAATTAGGGATGTTTTTCCTGTTCCTGGCGGTCCGTGAAGAAGAATACCCAATGTATGAGGAATACCTTTATCACTATACCAAGAACTATTCTCTTCGAATAGACGAATACGATCCTTTACAATATTTAGATGATTACCAAAGACATTGGATAAATTCTTATTTGTATTAAATTCGGTCATTGTGAATGTTAGATTTTTCGGCATCATTTCATAACGTATTTCACCTGACGCACCCTTAGGTACTTTATTACTGATCTCATCAAAGAAATATTTTTTTGTTCCCAGCTTGTTATTTAGTTCATGTCTATATTTCTCATTTAATTTATCCACATATTCTCGAAGATATTCCAATTCGTATTTATAAGAATAAATCATAATTTTATAATTAACACCCTTTTCTTCACTCTTTTCATTCATTGGATGTTCTTCAATAACTTCCACATTACAATAAATATCCGGTGCGATTTCGAAATCCTCCTTGTTAGTTACATAATACTCATCATAGTAACTTAAACATTTTGATTCATTCAAGTTTGTAATGTGATTATTAATTGCTTGAATGATTGTCGATGATTTATTTTTCGTATAGACAATTTTGCTTTTAAGGGTTAATTTTTTATCTTTCATTATACGTTCAACTTTCTTATTATTCATAATTTTATCCTTTATTTTCTTCATATAGAGAGAACTAAATTGTTTAAAGAATGCTACAATAGCAGGGAAAAAGACAATTATTTGGTTCATAAAAATCATCGATACAATTTGATTAAATGTAATATCACGATTTAACATTGCCATTAACATCATTTGAGACGTCATACCGCCTCCCATATAAAGTTGTTCTTTCAACATTTTGATATACATAAATTCCATTTCTCTTTATGTATTTTTATTATAATTTATCGGTATAATATATAATGGGAACTAAGACAAGAAAACAAAGATCACGTTCTGTAAGTAGAAGAGGACGACGAACTAGGCCAAGAACAAGACAAGGAAGGCGACCAAGAACGAGACAAGGAAGGCGAC
>SL_7KL_010_BRINEDRAFT_10001221_pt1 | contig 12363 bp, 27 predicted proteins | sample SodLak_010_BRINE_FD_10663 | JGI IMG/M metagenome (IMG submission 10663)
CTGTCTGGGATCGCTGGACCTGCGCCTCGGCATTGGCTGCCCGCTCAAGGGCACCCTGCCAGAGCCAGGTCATGCCTCCGATGCCGGCAATCAACGCAGCGATAACGCCAGCAAAGAGCTTCGCGCCTTTAGCGTAGCGAAGGACGCCCAGCACTTCTTGCCTTTCGCCTTATCTGCATGACGCCGTAGCTAAGGGCGGGCAGGCCGTATACCGCGGCAAGCGCCGTCGCTGTTCCCGGCGGGATCTCGGGCGGGTCGTCGCCAAACACTCGCCATGTCACCCAGGTCACAAGCGTGACGGCATGCAGTGTCAGCACGCCAGCCGCAATGAGCTTGAGTGCTTCTTTTTTATCGCTCATAAAAGGCACGCACATCGAAGCAGGGACATTCCTTGCCAGGATCTAAATCACGATGCCCGCAAATGTCGAGGTATCCGAATTCATCCTGCAGCTCCGCCAGCAACTCACCCAGGGCATCCCATTGCCAAGCAGTGAAATTGCAATCTGCACTTGATTGATCCTCAGCCATGCCGCCGACCAAACAGATGCCGATTGAGTCGCGATTGTGCCCGCGAACATGCGCCCCTGGCCGCTCAATAGGGCGACCTTTTTCTATGGCGCCGCTGCGCCGAATAACGAAATGGTAGCCGATATCGCTCCACCCGTTTTCACCCACATGCCACTCCGTAATCGTATCTGCGCCGATATCCATTGACGGCGGGGTGTAGGCGCAATGCACCACAAGTTTATTGATCGCTCTCACTTGTCCGCTTTCCAGTCGATTTTATCAAGGATCTGACGGATTAGCGCTTTAAGCTCTACCATATCCGCGCGGTGATCGTCTCGACGCATATAGGTTTCGGACGCGTGCGAGGTATTGGTAATAATCTGACTTTCGATCTTCGTAATTTCGCCTTGCAGCCGCTCCTCAGCGGCCAGCCGCGCGTCGGACTCGGCCTGGATTGAGTCTTTGATCGACTGCATCGCCTGCCAGAGCAAAAACGCACTGCCACAAAGCAGCAGATTAACCGCGCCAGCAATCACCATAACGGCCGTTTCAAGCATCTCGGCAACCCGGCGATATTGTCACAACGTAATCGCCGTCGAATCCGCGGAAGGCGAATGTCGCGGAATTTCCGGTGCCACCCAGGCCGCAGACGTAGACGCGATTGACCGGGCCATCATCATGAATGACACACCTCGCCTCCCCTTGCAGGCAAGCTAACAAGGCGGCGGCAAATATGGCGTTCACTTATTCCTCCGTGGCGCGGTCCTGCATTGCTTTCGCAATAGTAAAAATCTGGTCAGTAGGCAGGTCGGGCAGCAAAACGCGCTCACTGACGTACTCAACGCCGTGGCGCTTAGCAAGCACTCCCCAGCACTCGTCTGCTGCCTCTGGGGAGATATTTTCCACCAGCCGAGCGTTAATAATCGCCCGGCGGCTTTCGATGAGAGCGCGCTCAATGTCGTGCCGCAGCTCAGCTGCTTGGTGCCGCGTCTCAAGCCGTCGACATTTGACTGTGACGACGCTCAAGCGGCTTGCACCATTTCGGGGGTAAGCCTCACCCGGCCGACCTCGCCGTAATCACGGTGGTAGGTGATGACCTGGGCGCTGCGCTGAGCACTGTAGCCATGCCGGCTTGCATAAGCGTCCTGAGCGGCAAGCGTTTCGTGCTGCTCGATATTCATCAGGCTTGATGATTCCGCTGTTTTGTGGTGCAAGTGCCCGACGTGGCCATAACTGTATTTTGTCCGGCCATAAATGGGCCGGAATTTTGAAATAAACGCCTTCTCGACCTCGGACATTTTTTTGAGATGCCCATGGTGAAAGTAAAGGCTTGTGTCCCCATGCTCGACGCAATAGTAGGGGTCGGCACTGATGTCGACGCTCACCCGCTCGTCGGTCTCGTAATGCGCCGCCAGCCACTCGCGCATGTAGGCGCTTGTAGCAAGATCGTGATTGCCTTCAGCGTAGATAACATGGATCTGTTCAAAGCGCTGAGAAAGCATGTCGATGATCCGTCTCATCACCCGAATGACGGTTCGGGCCAGCAGCTGCAATCGAGTATCACTATCTAGGACGTGGCCGTGCGATGGCGTGACCGCTTCGAGGGAATCGTAGTGGCAAGTGTCCCCAAGCATCGCCAGGACGACTTTTTTCGCTGGCGGCGCCGATGCAATGGCCTCAGAGAACCAGCCAATCAGGGTCTCCTCGGCGATTTGAATATCCCAATCATCGCCCCGGGTTTCTTCGCCCCAAGATAGCGACCCAAAGTGGTAGTCGGTCACCACAAAGCACGACAGCAGATTGGCATTAACGGTTTTCGGGCGGGTTTTTAGCGGTGTTCGCGGGATCTTGTCTTTGAACCCTTCAAACGCGCCTTTAAGCGCCTCTCTGACCGCGTCCTCATCTCGACTCGTTTTTATCCATTCGAGCTTCGCCTCGCCGGTTTCTGCATCGTAAAGCGTAGACCGGCCTTTGACAATTTCATCCGGCGATGCCTGGAACATCGTCTCTAACGTGTTCCCTTCTTGTATTCGCTTTAGCCGCCGCTGGTATCCGCGGAAGTCCATGCCAAGCAAAGCGGCCGCACCCCTTTGAGTGCCGGCGTTGTCCAATGCAGAAATAATCTGATCGTCCGTGAAACGTCTAACAGCCATAAAAAAACTCCAGCCCGTTACCGGACTAGAGCCTCATTTGGGGTGCAGTTTCCCAACCTATTTACCGTTATACTAGATATATTTTTGAAGTCAAGAAATTTGATGCAAATCATCGACTAACATCTCAATCCGGTATTCAATAACATCGGGCTCGTCGTGACTCCAATCGGGAAAATCTTCTCCATAAACTTTACGATACGAATCAGCCAGCCAATCGCTTTTTAACACCCTCCAAAGGTCTGGCCGGGTAGATTTCAATTCCAAGGCGCGTTTTTCTTGCTGAATGGCAAGCCTCTCAGCATGCTCCCGGCGNCGACGCTCACGAAAACGGCGCTGGCGTTCACGCTGTAGGCGACGATGATGGCTCATAAATCTCTGACTCCACCCTGTTGTGCATCCGAGCAATCATGTCGTCCATGATCTCGCGGCTCACGCGGTAATAGCGGCGCAGCGATGGCACGTCTTTTTTTTGTGCGTAGATCAAAATGGCCAGTCGTTTGTCTCGCGGAGGCACCCGGTTTAGCGCCGCCTCCACCGCCTCAATTTCCGCGGGCACCGGCTCACTGTCTTTTTTGGTCGGCGCACTAGCCGCCGGCCCCTCGACGATGCAGCGATGCAGCACCGTTCGCCGGGGGTAGCCCAGGCCGAAGTCTGCCGCCGTCTGCATATATCTCCCCCACCTCTCAAGACGCTGTTCTATACTCATCCAATATCTCCCGNGTGTAGTCACAGAAAGCCTCTAAACTTAATGCGGCTCGGTGATAATNAGGCGCTCCGGGGCGGCCTGTTAGCGAGTGCAGCGGGACAACAACGGTCCAGGGTTGACGTGATTGTCGGTAGGCGAGCGCGGGCCAAGCGTCTCCTGCCTGGTCACAGGCTTGCTCCCACCAGGCGGGGATGCAAAGCCTCTCTTGCCGCTTGACCTCGATGGCCCACGGCCCGACTCCGAGCAAATCCGCTCCACCGGATCGGGTCTGCTCTAAATTACGTCGGCACTCGATGTTGAGATATTCGCCAATCAATTTTGCGAACTCCCTCTCGCCTGCCGCGCCTTTTGTCCGCTGGCTTTTCCCCATCACGCAGCGCAGTTGTTCAGGTTCATAAGCGCGGATCTCACATGATGGGGGTGATTTTTGACCTGCTCCCTAAAAGGCTCAATTTCAAGGCCAAGCAGCTCCGCACACCACCGCGCACTAAACTCATGCGTGTCTTCCGAGAAAAGCCACTCCAGCGCTTCTTGCCTTACCTGCGGGGTGCATTTAGCGCTTTTTGCGTTAGAGTCTTTTCGCACACAGTCCATGAGGGAAAGCTGTAGTAGCGTAGCGACTAGGCGATACTCCGGCATATCAGCGAGAGCGTGATCGGCATCCGGGAGTATCAATAGGGTTTCATCATCCATAATTTACTAACTCCATTTCACGCCAGATTTCATTGGTTTCTGCCATGGCCCGCACCATGCACTCGTAAAGCTCCGTTTGGCTGACTTTTGGAAGCGCCCTTTTATCAATCGCGTCATGGCAGCCAGAGCAAGCAATGACCGCGTGACTATCGCTGACTTTGGTACCCGTGCCCCGACTTCCATGAGGCAGGTGGCAAAGGACGCTTGTTTGGGGGTCGCCATTGCAATGCCCGGGGATTCGGAGAGTGCAATCGCAGCCTCGCGCTGACTCCCGCAATTTCTTGCTTCGCACTGGGCTCGACTTGCGAATCATGCCGCCTCCCGATTTTCTGCAATGACCGCCTCGCTTTCTGCGGACCAGATCACACCCCATTCACTGCCGTATGCGTAAATCAACTCGATGAGTTCAGAGAGCTCCGCCTTTTTCATCCGGCTGGTTCGCATGCCCAGCAGCACCACCCCGCCGTCTAGCCCTTGGGCCATTCGGGTTTCTCTTCTGAGTGCTGCGGTAAAAACATCTTTCCAATCCTCAGGCTCCGCCATGATCGACTCGCCGTTAACTACTAGCGGACGCTGCCTGGCAACATCTCGCAGCAGCGCCCACATCTTCCGGTTCTGCTCTGTACTGCGCGTCGGACGGGTCAAAACCAGCAGCACGTCGCCGCCCTTCAGCGCCTTTCTCACCATGTCCCCGGCCCAGGTGAGGGCTCTAAAAGTGTCAGTCTCGGATCGAATTATTTGAGACACCTGGCTCACGGCTCCCTCCGGGCCGACTCGGCCGCCAGCGCGGAGTAAGCAATATCGTCGATATAGTCGTCCTCGCGGGACGCGCCCTGCGCGCCCCGGGCTTTTTTCAGCAGGCTCATGAACTGCCAGCCCTCGGTGACGGTAAGCGCTTGGTCATACAGCGCGTTAAACGCAGAAACCGCGCGCGCCATTGAGCGCTCACCATCCTGCGTATCCCGGCTTGCCGCCCGGTCGGCCATTTCATCGGCAGCCGCCTGAAGGTAGCGATCGGCGGTGCGATCAAGCGCCGCAGACTCTTTGATCGCTTGCTCGTTTATCCGGTCGAGCGCCTCAATGAACTTGCGATCGATATCCCTGTCCTCGGCATCCGGCTCGCGCCGACTAAGCTCATCCATTTCAATTTCCATGTGGTGCATGGCTGTCACCCCTTGTCTTTCAACTCGGTAACGCGCACGTCGCCAAAGTGCTTTCTCAGCTCATCGACGGCCTGCGCAATGTCGGGGTATTTCGCGCGGTTTTTCTGCTTCTCGCTCACGCTACTGCCTCCAAGTCACGCATATCAGGATCAATCCACTCGGCGGTTTCGCCTTTCCAGGCCATCGTGATTTTCCCGACCGGCCCTTGGCGGTTTTTCTCAATTAGAATCTCGGCAGCCCGCTCGTCGGCCATGTCGTTGTAAACGCTGTCCCGATATAGCATCAGAATGTCGTCTGCCTCCTGCTCGATTTCGCCCGAATCGCGCAAGTCCGACATACGCGGGCGCTTGTCATCACGCTGCTCAACGCTTCGAGAAAGCTGAGCGAGTAGCATCACCGGGATTGAGAGAGTCGCAGCGAGTGTCTTGGCTTCTTGGGCCATCTGGCCGATGGTGAGGTCTCGACGCTCGGCCGGGTGGTCCGCTTTGATCCGCTGGAGGTAGTCAATAATCACCATGTCGATGCCGGTGGTGTGCCAGGCATGGCACTGGCGAACGATCTGTCCCATCGTCCAGCCAGGGGCTTCGAGCAGTCGCAGCGGGAGGGCTGCAATGTCGTTGCTCGCCTTGGCAATCTTTCGCCATCCTTCATCGCTCACCCGGCCGCATCGCGCTTCATGGATCGGGATGCCAGCCACTGAAGAAGCAAGTCGCATCCCAATGGCCGTGGCGTCCATTTCCGTGGAAACCACCCCAACCCTGGCCCCGGCCCGAGCGGCGTTGAGAGCAGAAGTCAAAGCAAACGCCGACTTGCCCATGCTCGGCCTGGCTCCCACGACAATCAGGTCGCCGCGATGCCAGCCTCCGAGTTTGCGGTCGATCTGCGAATACCCAGCCCGCACACCCAGCTGCTCGCCCCCTGAGGCACGGTCAATGATCTCAAGCGTTTTGGCCATCAACCCCTGGGCGCTGTGGTCAACATTTTTCGCGCCAGCGGTAATCCCCACCAGCTGCGAGATCGCTTGACCGGCAACGGCGTCGACGTCACCGGACTCCGACTCCTTCAGCGTATCTTTAGCAATGGCCTGCACTTCCCGGCGGCGTGACGCCTCAATGATCTGGCTCGCATAAGCCTCGGCGTTGGCCGGTGATGCCGTCTCCGACATTGCTTCCCCCAAGGCATGCAGCGCCCGCGGGTTTTGCTTCAGGGTGTCTTGCAGCGTAACCCCGTCAATCGGGCTGCCCGCAGCCAGCAACTGGATCATTGCCTGCCAAATCGCGCCCCCTTGATCGCTGCCAAAGTTATCCGGGCGAACCGTCACTTGGGTCACCACCTGCGGGTCGATCAGTGCGCTGACGATCAGCGCCCTCTCTGATGCGTCCATGTCAGAGCTCCTTGCGTTTTTTAGTCGGTTGATCCGGCTGGTGCTTCGGCGCGAAAACGCCTTGCCAGCCATTGATGATGGATTCGCGCATTGCAGCCTCTGCCTGGTGGCCCGATGCCTGCATAGCGTTGAGCTTGGTGGCGAGCTGCTTCGCCGCCAGCGGGGTAAAAGGTTTTTTTATCTCTCGGCGGTGGGCAATCCAGTCTTCCCAAAGGTCTTCAGGGATGAACTCTGGCTTGGGTGTCCAGAGTGGATCTTCATCGGGATGCTGACCTATCTCTTTCTTATGGTTCCTATGACAGGTTCCTATGGGAGGTTCTCCGGGGGGAACGTCGTTCCCCCCCGGGGAGGAACCTCGTTCCCCCTCCCCCGGAACCTCGTTCCCCCCGGGAGGAACCTCGTTCCCCCTCCATATAGGGGGGTTGTCTAGATTGATTAGATAGCCGTTGGAGCACTGCCGGCTGTGGGAATATCGGGGTTTCTTGGCTACTAAACCCATATCGATGAGCGCGTTGATCTGATTGCGGACTGCCCGCTTGGTGATCTCGCAGTCATCGGCAATGTGCTGGAGCGAGGGCCAGCACTCACCGTTATCGTTTGCGTTGTCTGCGAGCTTAATCAGCACCAATTTCCGCGTGGAACTCCCAACTCGGGCGGCCATGGCCTGTACCATCAGTTGCGTGCTCACTGAAAACCCCAAGAGTCAAAGGCCGCCGGCGACGGCCGGTTGTAAAAAAGGCGCCGAAGCGCCAAACGGAGGAGAGAGCTAATCGATATCGAAAACATCGGGCCTGAGTTCTCTGGGGTCGAAGCCGCTGGCTTTTGCCAACATAACGACCCGCTCCGCCGGAATCCGCTTGTATGTCCACTTTAGAACCGCTTGCCTGCTAACACCGAACAGTCTTGCAACAGCGCTGCAGCCCCCGGCGCGATGAATGGCTTCGCGTGTTTTGTTTTTATCCATGGGCGGCAAGTATGAACACTTCAGGTGTCGTGTGTCAACCCTGAGTGGTCGTCCATGACCACCTCATGTCAAAAAAAAGTTGTCAAGGGGGCAAAACGTCGTAGATAATCGGCCGCATGGCATTCGGAGACACACTTCGGCGTTTGCGCGAGAGCGCAGACATTTCCCAGCGCAGCCTTGCGAGGCAACTGGGCATATCCCCCTCTGCGGTGCAGCGGTGGGAAAACAATGAAGTCCTGCCTCAATCTGGCCGAATCAAAGAGATTGCATCAGCACTTAGCGTCACACAAACGGAATTGCTTGGACTTGAGGCAGAGCTCTCAGATGTAAACAGGCCCGGCGGCAGGGTNCCGCTAATCTCTTGGGTCCAGGCTGGAAAATGGGNGGAAGCCGTGGATATCTATCAGCCTGGAGTCGCCGATGAATGGATACCCGTGCGTAAATCGCTCGGCCCGAATGCGTTTGCTCTCACCGTAAGCGGAGATAGCATGGTGTCCGCTTATGGGCCTCATAGCTACCCGCCCGGAACCGTTATCGTTGTTGACCCTGCCGTTCAGGCGTCTCCCGGTAGGCGCGTTGTCGCAAAGATAATCGACGGCGGCGAACACCAGGTCACATTCAAAGAGCTCCAGCAAGATGCTGGGCGCTACTACCTCAAGCCTCTTAATTCGCAGTACCCGACTATCGAAGTCGGCAGCCACTGCGAAATCGTTGGCACCGTAGTTGCCAGCTACCAAGAAGAAGGCTAACCAAGGCCGCCGCCAACCCGGCTGAAAATTTTTGCCTGATGCGACCACTTGGGGTTGACGCCACCACCTGAGAGGGTATTATGGCCTTAACGACTACTTCAGGTGGTCATTAACAGGAGGCCAAAATCATGCGGTGGTACGCATCCCCCATCCCAACCGAGCCAGACAGCAATGGCCTGGCTCCCGCTGATCGACCCGCAATGCTGGTGGACGCTTACGGGCAATACGTCGCGGACTTCCAGCGCCTAGCAGACGCCGAGGAAGTCGCGGATCTGCATAACTCGATTCAGGAGCCATGGGAATGACGAATGAAATCAGGAAATCGATTTCTCGTGAGTGGCGGGCCGGCAATGATGAAGCGGTCGAGATGCTGCGGATTCAGTTAATCGCCCAAAGCGCCCGGGAGGTGAGCTGATGGTCATCATCGCGCCGACCGGCAACCCGCTTAAAACCGCCCAGCAGCTGCATGAAAGGGGCTGGGAAATCTACTCGGAAGGACGCTACTTGCGGGCCTATCCGACAACAATCCCTGCGGAGGGCTGAGTGATGGACGAAGACGCCGCACAGCAGCTGCTCCATGAGAACCAGAGGAAGCTCTACGCAGAGCAGGAGGCCGAAATGAATTTACTTCCTAAAGCGCTAGTCAAGGCGCAGACGCAATTTGGACGGGCTCTAAAAAGCTCGGACAACCCGTATTTCAAAAGTAAATACGCGGATCTTGGGTCGGTAGTTGATGCGGTCATGGGGCCGCTCAACGAGAACGGCATTGCCGTGGTGCAGCTCACGCACCCATCGCACCAGGGCGTGACCGTGGAGACTTTGTTTGTCCACGAGTCAGGCGAGCAAATGTCCGCTGGACAGCTTTACCTCCCGGCTCCTCAGCAAGACCCGCAGAAGTTCGGTGGGGCGCTTACTTATGCGCGTCGCTACGCGCTCATGTCGGCCTGCGGAATCGCGCCGGAGGACGATGATGGCAACGCCGCGAGCAAGGCAGTGCACGAGGAGCAGGCAAAACCAATATCAGACGAGCAGGCCGCAGAAGTGCGGGCGCTGATTGACGAAGTGGGCGCCGACGAAACGCGATTCTGCACCTATTTCAAGATTGGCTCAGTCGAGGAGTTGCCCGCCGGCAAGTTCAAAGCGGCCGTATCCGGGCTGGAAAAAAAGCGTAAGGAGGCAGTGTGATGGCAGTCGCAGCACATGAAGTCCAGGGCAGTGAAGCCTGGCACAAGTGGCGGGCGACTCGGGGCGGGGCCAGCGAAGTCGCGGCCCTGTTCGCCAAGAGCCCGTTTGTTCCCAAAGACGCCCGGGAACTCTACGAGGTCAAAAAAGGCGAACGCGAGGTTTATGTCAATGACGCAATGCGTCACGGAAACCGGCATGAAGGCCCTGCCCGGGCAAAGCTGGAAGACCTACTGGGCGAGCCCCTGGAGCCACAGGTCGTCGAACACCCGAGCAATCCTCGGGTCATCGCATCGCTCGACGGGCAGACCATGGATGGCGACACGATTGTAGAGATTAAGTGCCCCCCGAAGGGCCGCGAATCGAAGGCTTGGAAGCAGGTCGAAGACAACGGCAAACCGGGTGACCACTACTGGCTCCAAATCCAGCAGCAGCTGGCATGCAGCGGCGCGGAGTATTGCCTGTTCGCCGTTTATGACGCCAGTGAGGATAGGTTGATTACAAGCCATGTCGAGGCCGACCCGGAGTGGCAGGAAAAGATCCTGTCCGCTTGGGAGTGGTTCTTTGGGCACCTGGATGCGGGCGAGCCGCCGGAGCAGGAGCGCAAGGACTCCGCTTGGAAGAAAGCGGCTACTGCATACCGCAAAGCGAAGGAAAAACTTGAAGCCGCCAAGCAGGCCGAGGCCGAGGCCAAAGCCGCCTTAGAGGATCTGGCTGGCGACGAGGGCGACAAGGGCTGCGGCGTGGCCGTTGCCAGGTATTTCGTCAAAGGGTCGGTGGACTACAAAAAAGCCATCCCGGCTGATATCGACCTTGAGCCGTTTCGCAAGCCGGGTCGCTGGCAGACCCGAGTCACAGTAGAGAAGGAGTCCGAGTAATGGCTGATTACGACAACACCAACAAGGGTGTGCTTTTCCGCGAGCAGGAGAAGAAGTCAGAGCGTCACCCCGACATGACCGGGACGATCAACATCGAGGGCGTGGAGTTTCGCCTGGCTGGCTGGACCAAGGAGTCCAAAAGCGGCAAGAAATTCTTGAGCTTGTCGGTCACGCCAAAGCAGGAGTCAGCCCCTCAGCAGGGCTCTGACACTGACTTTAACGACTCGATCCCTTTCTGAGGCTCAAATGAAAACCGTAGACGTACAACTGATTACTGAAACGGCAATGATGCCTTCCCANGCAAGCCCTGGGGCGGCGGGGTGGGATCTTTACGCCGATGAGTCGATGACCATCCCCGCCGGCGAGCGAGCCATGGTCGCAACCGGCCTGGCGCTGACTTTGCCCTTGGACACAGTGGGCCTAATTTGGCCCAGGTCTGGTCTGGCGCTCAAACACGGCATTGATGTGCTGGCCGGAGTCATTGACTCGGACTACCGAGGCTCCATTGGAGTCGTCCTTCAGAACCACGGGGAACGAGATTTCCTAATCCACGAAGGAGACCGGATCGCTCAGCTTCTCGTTCAGCCGATCATTCCAGTATGGCTAACGGCGGTTGATCAGCTGGGCGGTACCCACCGAGGCGGCCGGGGATTTGGCAGCACCGGGTAGGTCAGATCGGGGGTCGTCTAACGGTAGGACAACAGACTTTGAATCTGTGAATCGAGGTTCGATTCCTCGCCCCCGAACCATACATAGGAGGCCGAAATGACCAAGCAAGAAATGGATAGCTACTCATCCGTCGCAGATGACCTGCGCCGAGCCGCGGAATTTCTCAAGGGCGACGGCATACGCCCTGCCCGAATAGATTTCGCCCGCCGAAACATCCTGCGGGCCATTAGCGAATTGGAAGACGAGGTGTCCCGGCATGAGTGATGAAGAGAAATACAGAGCTGCTTTAGAGGAGTGCTGCGTCTCCCTTGCCATGGAGAAAATGCAGACCCAAGAGATGGAAATACTTATCGCCCAGGCACTTGCCAGCTTGATGCGAGACGAATCTCTGAGCGATGAGTGGAAAGATCGGGCTGGGCAGCTTCTTAGGATGAGGCTCGCCGACAGCAAAAGCGGAGTGGAGGCATAGCAATGGACAACCAGGCACTAAAAGAAAAAGCCAGCGCCCTGACCAATCGGGCAAGAGAGATCCGCGCTGCAGCCATCTATGCAGACCACCCGCAATACGGCATGGACATGGCGAAGGCAAGCAATCTCGAATCTGAAGCCCGCGCCATTGAGCGCCAGATCACGGAGGGTTGACCGATGTGCAGCGCTTTATCAATCGGTGTGGTCCTTTTGGCCGCCACTGCTGGGCTTCTATCCGGTGTATTTGCAGGCGTCTTTTTGTGGGCGGTGTGCAAATGACATGGGACGCGACGTTGTGGGCCGGGCGGAAGTTTCGGGACAACGCCACGGGAGAGACGCTGGTTATCCCGGACGACGTGCGGGCCAAGCAGTTTTTCTCATGGGGCGAGTCGTTCATCGACGTAGGCGATGGCGTCTACAGCCGCTGCGGCGGTGACTTTATCGAGCTCACCGGGCCGGTGGCCGAGGAAGACATAAACTGTTACGTCCCGGATGATTCTATTTCCCCGAGGAGCTCTCCTTTGTGGTCTGCACGCGAACTGCTGAACACTGTGCTCGAGGAGGCACGACGTTGAACATCCGGTTGCACGCCAACGCGACGACGACACCCAAGACGAGGGCGTACATTCAGTCATCCGACAAGAGCATCAGGGCGCTGGCTGATGAGCTCGGGGTGTCGGTGTCGACGGTACGCCACTGGCGCAATAGCGATACGATCCACGATGGCTCGCACACGCGGAAAAACCTTCTGGCAACCCTCAGTCCCGCTCAGGAGGCCATCGTCATCGAGCTGCGCCGCACACTGCTGCTGCCGCTCGATGACCTGCTGGCGGTGGTGCATGAGTTC
>SL_7KL_010_BRINEDRAFT_10001224_pt1 | contig 12345 bp, 10 predicted proteins | sample SodLak_010_BRINE_FD_10663 | JGI IMG/M metagenome (IMG submission 10663)
GCGCCCATGGTTCCCCCGTGCGTCGTAGTTGGTGGATAGCTGAGTTGGTGTCGTCCCGGTAAAGGTATACGAACATGTGTTCGATAGCAAGGGGGGCGCTGAGATTCTTTCGATCCGTGGTCAACCGGATGGATGGCACCACGCCCGACACGCACCGCAGCAGGCAGAGGCACCTCACACGGCAGAATCGCTGGCGTCCTCGACGTAGGACGACAACGACCGTGATGAGGATGCCGGACCGATCGGTGGCCGCCGCGGCGAGGGTGCGAAGGTCCGCACACGACTGCGGTCAACCAGAGAGGGCGGCGGCACGCACACAACACCGAACGATCGAACCATCACNCCACGCGGCGACTCACCCGGCGAACCGCACCCTCGAGTGGCAGTGTGGGCAAGCCAGCACCAGCCAATTCGAAACTACTAGCGCACGGCTGACCACTCTACGTTCGGAGGCCGCGCGCCGGGACGCGAGGCGCAGACTGTCGTGAGAAGATGAACAGGCACAGCCTGTAGAGCAACACAGCAACACGTCGAGCGACCCAGGCGCAGCCTGTAGGGCAACGTCGAGCGACGATGACTGGAACGGGGACAGCGCGACGTGGAGCCACACCGTGGCCACGTCAGGAGAGCACCCATGGGGCACGTCCGTTCCTACCTCACCTCTCGCGTCGTGGCCACGGGAGCCGCGGTCGCACTGCTCGGTGGTGGAGCAGCGCTCGCCGACCCCGCATCCCAAGCCTTCGAGGCCCAGACGACTGCCGACACCATCGGTGACGAAACCCTCGCGGAGGAGAGTCAGCACGACGACGGGGATGTCCCCGGTAGCGATGACGAGGGACCTGCGAGCACCGAGGTAGATGACTCCAGCGACGTTCCAGAGCAGGCACCGGACCCAGAGGAAGAGCTCGACCAGCAGACCCCCAGGGAGACCACCGCGGACGACGGTGAACGCTCCGACACCGCACGAGCGGTGCACAGGGCGTTGACAGGTAGCGCGGACCCCTCGCCCGGCGATCCCGGCTTCGGCGAGGCCGTCAGCGAGAACGCACGCACCAGCCGTGGACACGGTGCCGCGGTCTCCGAGGCCGCCCGTGGGTCGAGCGAGGACCGCGCTGAAGGTCGGGGCCGACCGGACGCTGTCGGCCCGCCGCCACATGCCGGGCCTCCCGCCCACGCCGGCCGTGATGGCGCTCCGGGCCAGGATCAGGGCCGCGAATCACCACCGAGCAACGCGAGCGACGAAGACCGTGTCGGTCCACCCGAACACGCCCCCGCGCGTGGTTTCCGCGCCAAGGGCAACGACGACGCGAACGGCACCGGGGACAACGACGCGAACGGGGCCGAGGGCAACGGCCAGTAGCCCCGCTGCGGGCAGACGGCCCCACCGACATCGGTGGGGCCGTTCCCCGTGCACCATGGCCGCGGGGCGCTTCGGGGTCGGAGGCGAGCGGCGCCGCCGCGCCGCCGCCCCCCGCCGCCTCAGGCGCCGGCGCTCTGCGCGATCAGTGGGTCCAAGCGCGCGAAGTTGGTCAGGTACGACGCCCGGTCCTCAGCGAGCTGGGAGACGATCCGCTCGTACTCCTCCGTGCGGCCCTGCCGCTCGTAGAGCTTGCGAGGCTGGAGCAGCTCATGATCGTCGAACTCAGGGATCGAACTCGCCACGAAGTAGCCGAAGTCCGGGTCTTCCTCCCACTCGATCGTGCCGTCGACGATGCCCTGCTGGACCGCTGCGGAGTGGCGGATCTTGACCTTCTTCGACCGCTCATCCGCCTCCGGGCCGCCGACCCGACCGGTGTTGAGGAGGTAGACCTCGAGGTCGGTGGTCGCGAGGAGCTCGAGGAACCGGTTCCCCATCGAGGATTCCTCCTCGAACCAGAAGGGGTTGGTTCCCGGCACCCGCAGGTTCTTGCCCGCTTCGTGCGCACCGCCCGCTGAGGTTCCCTGGGTCTCGCCCAGCATGAAGTAGTAGACCGCCTGTTCCGGCTTGAGCTTCGCAACGGCCGGGATGATGTTCTCGTTCCGGTTGAGGATGAACAGGTAGTGGGCCGTGGGCAGGCTCTTCGGATCACGGTGCCGGATGTTCGCGAGTGGGAAGGTGACGCGTCCGTTGGCGGTGTAGGAGTCGTCGAAGAAGTCGACCTTGCCGTTCTCATCCACCGCGACCGACTCGAGCCATGCATCGGGCCGCGTCGCACCGCCGTAGATGGTGGGTTCGTCATCCGGGTCGAGTCCGTAGGACTTGGCGAAGCACCCGTTCTCCGTGGTGAACACCTCACCACCCGGCATCAAGGCGATGAAGTCGTCCTGTACCGGCAGGGACCCTTTGACGTTGCGGAAGGTGGTCGTGGTCTTCCCCGTACCGGACAACCCGATGATGAGCGCGAGTTGCTCCTCACCGTCAGCAGTCTCTTCGGCGGGGAACGTCTTCGCCCCTGAGTGCATCGCGAGCCCCCCGAGTTCGTAGACCCGCTTGTTCCACATCCGCAAGCCACCCATCTTCGACTCGCCGAAGTAGTCGGAGCCGAACACACGGGTGGTCCAGGTGTCGTAATCCACCAGGATCAGACACTCTTCATGGTGCTCAGGGATGCGCAGTGTCGGGGTATAGATGACGGTGAAATCCGGATTCCAGCCCTCCTCTCTGGGGAAGAACAACTGCTGCTGCATCGCCGGGATGTTGGAGTGCGCCTTCTCCATGTACAGGCGCGCCGCGGTTCTGAACGCCGGGTCAGGACCGATGTAGCCCTCCATGAGGACCATGTCCTGCTCCGCGATGTGCGCATCCTGCTTCGCCGCGTACTCCGCAGCCTCCGCCCGCGACATCGTCGGCTTCGCGTTGGGTTCATCGCTGACGATGAACGTCGACGGCGTCAGCCGCGCGAGGATGCGCGCCGTGTAGTTGATGTTGTCGAACTCCGTGACCGTCGTGCGGTCCTTCGGCAGCAACTGGAGGACCCATTCGCGCAGCTGCGCTTGGCTCGGGTTCTCCTCCACGGACAGGGCGGTTGGCAGTTGTACGGGCACGGCGTACCTCCTGATTTCGGCTTCAGGGGCGCGACCCGACGCAGGGATCGGCGGTGCCGGCCACCTCGCCAGAACCGTACTCGCGGGATGGCAAGGGCCACGAATCGATGCGTCCACACGCGGGGGCAAGGGTGCGAGCGAAGCACCGTGGTCGATGGACCGTACGCGCCCGCCGGTACCGATCGAGGAAGCTGTTACCTTCGATGAGGCGCGCAGAAGGGCGTCGTTCGATGCACGATGATCTCCACGGGGCCAGATACGAACGGACACATAGTGGCACGGAAGATGAGCGACGAGCACAAAGCGGCCCTGGCCAAAGGACGCGAGCAAGGACGCGCTGTCCGGGAGTATCTCGCGGCCCTCGAACAAGAGCGCAAGCCGGGACGCCCAGTAGACCGCAGTGCGATCGAAGCGAAGCTGCCGGAGATCCAGGGCAGGATCGATGCGGAACCCGATCCGGCGAAGCGTGTGGAGTTGATCCAGAAGCGACTCGACCTCGAGGAGCGCCTCGTCGAACTCGGTGAGGCGCCCGATATGGAGGCGCTCAAGCAAAGGTTCATCGACGCCGCCGTGGAGTACTCCGAGCGCAAGGGCATCACCTACCCCGCGTGGCGAGAAGCAGGGGTCCCCGCCGCGGTGCTCAAGCAGGCCGGCATCAAGCGCACCCGACGCACCAACACCTGAGGCGCCCCGGCACCGTCGGGACGACCAGCACGACACCACACCAGCACGACACCACACCAGCACGACGCAACACCGGGGGAACACCCGACCTGCAGTGCAGCAGACGCCGAAGGTGAGCGCGGCCCTGTCCGCGCTCACCTGGTGTCCGGGGACGACCTCAGCCGACAGCGGCCAACGTGTCGGGATCGGTCACCGCCGAACGGGCGTTGGCCGCGCAGGCCTCGAAGGCCTCCACGAACCTCGCCGCATCTCGACGTTGCGCCACCAGCGCCTCAGGGTGCTCGCTGATCGCCTGCACCACCTCGAACTGCTTGTAGAGGTCGGCAGCGAAAGCGCGTCGCCGCCGGTCCACCGAGGAACGGACGGTGTCCACGGCGTTCTCGACCTGCTGATCGACGTCGCGCAGCAGCGCCGCGGCGATCTCGTCGAGTCGGGCCGCGATCGCCTCGCGGGCCTGCTCGAGACTGCGGTGCCCGGCCACCAGGCTGGCGAGCTTCCAGCCGACCAGTGCGCCGCCGAGCAACCCGAGGGGCCCGAGCATCGCACCCGCCGCGGCGACGGCCAACCCACCGCCGGACATCCCGCCCACCACCGCGGAGGTCCGCGAGGTCTGCCGTGAGCGACGCTGTGCGGCCTCGAGTTGCTGGAGTTGATCTGAGGTCACCAGCAGGGCGTTGGGTGAGAGGCGCACCTGTGGCAGGTTCGGTGCGAGGTCGGTCATGACGGCCTGGAAGCGCTCCTGCAGCTGGTTCTGCAGCCGTGCGACGATCTGCGCGAACCCCTCACTGAACTGTCGCGAGGCCAGCTCCCCGGCAACCTCGAGCTGGCGCCGGAAGCGGGAGGAGAACTGCTCGAGCTCCTCGATGGTCTCGAGCCCGGCGAGCTCCTGCTTGGCGCGGGTGAAGGGGTGCAGGACCAACCCTCGGATGCGGATACGCAGCGGCGCCACCTCGGCCAACGCCATGGAGACCGCGTTGTCGAACCGTCGCTCGAGGTCGAGGATGTTGCCGTCGAGCTGACGACGGAACTCGTGCAGCTTCTCCGGGTCCTCGAGCAACTGCTGACGGACCTGCACCTCGGCCTTGGCCATGTCAGCGGCCCGGGCGATGCGCTCAGCCGCCTCGTCGAGGACCTCCTGACCGGCGTGGTCGGAGAGGTAGTTCTCGATGTCACGCAGCAGCCGGTCGGCTCCCGAGCGCTTCCACTGATCGATATCGTCCTGCTGGCGTGCCTGCCACGCCTCGAGGGCACACACCGGGTAGACGCGTACCTCACCGGCACGCCCCGCGTTGCGCGAGGCCTCCACGATGCGCATCCCGACGTACTCGAGCACCGCGGTGCGGGTCTCCGGGTCGTGGAAGTGCTGCGGGTACATGTTGCACACCAGGAAGGTCTTCTTCAGGTCGCGGGCAACGACCTGTTCGAGGAACCCGAGCTCGGTGGCACCGACCGTGGGTGGGGAGAGGAACAGCACCACCCCGGCATCCACGATGTCGAGTTCCTGCAGGGTCCGCTCGGTATAGACCTCGTCGGCCTCGGCGTCGTCGAGCCCAGGGGTGTCGATCAGGCGCGTGCCGTTGCGCAGGAAGCCCACCGGCACCTGCTGCTCGACGAAGGTGACCCCGAGGTGATTCTGCGGGTTGGACTTCTGCGAGGTGTAGGCGTGCACGTCCTCGACGGCGACGTGCTTGACCGATCCGTTCGCGAAGTGGACCACTGCCTCCGGATCATCACCGAAGGACACGTAGACGGGCACCGCGGTCTCCGGCGTCACATGCATCGAGGAGACCTCGCGACCGATCAGACCGTTGAGCAGGGTCGACTTGCCCCGCTTGATCAGCCCGAAGATCCCGACCGTGAACTCGGTGGACTCGAGGTCACGTCGCACATGCGCCAGCTCACCAGCGATCAGCGAGTCGGTCTCCGCGGTGCCCTCGACCTCCAGCGCACGGCGCTCCTGGAAGCGGCTCCAGACCTCCTCGACCTGGGCCAGGGAGGACAGCAGCGCATCGCGTTCGACGTCGAAGCTGTCGAGGAACTCGGCCACGGTTCACCCACTCTCATCCATCGCCACCTAGGGCGCCGCCCCTCCCATCGGCCGGGTGACCGACCCGCTTGAGCGTCCACCGCGAGCCTGTGCGGTCAGCGCGACCACCTCGGCGCAGACGTCGAGGTCGCGCCCAGCCGAGCGCACCGCCACCACGCAGACGTCGAGGTCGCGCCCAGCCGAGCACAACGCGACCACTCAGACGTCGAGGTGACAGCGGCCGCCGCTGTCGGTGCGCACCTCCCCGCGGGAGGTGAGCGCCGCGACGGTCGCCGACAACGACGCCGTGGCGGCCGGCCACAGCCTCCGGTCGAGATCGGCGTAGAGCAGTGCGACCAGTTCCTCCACCGTGGCCGGGGCGACAGCCAACGCCGCGCGCAGCTGTGCTTCCCGGAATGCGCGGTGCGCGAGGTAGAACTCGAGCACGGCCGTGGGGTCCTCGGTCAGGCTCGGCCCGTGCCCGGGATACAGCGCCTGCGGCCCGAGGTCATGGAGGCGACGGAGCGAGGCCAGGTAGGCCTCGAGGTCGCCGTCGGGATGCACCACCACGCTGGTCCCCCGACCGAGCACATGATCGCCGGTCAGCACCGCACCATCGCTGAGCCGGAAGGCGAGGTGGTCCCCGGTGTGGCCCGGGGTCGCGACCACCTCGACGTCGGTCCCACCGACCGTCAGGCGTGCACCGTCGGTCAGGACACGGTCGGCCCCGGTCAGCGTGGGTGAGGCCGCCAGCACCGGGCTGCCGTGGGCCGCAGCGAAGCGTGCGGCGGATGCGGCGTGGTCGGCGTGGTGGTGGGTGAGCACGATGGCCCTCAGCTCCGCGTCGACCTCGGTGAGCACCGCCGACACCTGAGCCTCGTGGGACGGATCGACCGGTCCGGGGTCCACGATGAGGGCCTCACCCCGGCCGGGTGGCGCCAGCACGTAGGTGTTGGTGCCGTCCAGGGTCATCGGCGAGGGGTTCGGTGCCAGCACCCGGATCAGGCCCGGCGCCAGGGACGTCACCGTCGCCATCGCGCCGAAGGCCGGCAACACCCAGCGCTCGCGCGGATCCTCCGGCGGCTGCGGCGCGTGGCCTTCCCGGCTGCTCATCAGCGGCGCACGCGGCTCATGCGGGTGTCGCGGCGACCCGGTCCCGCCAGGCCGCGAGCCACGCGGCGGCCTCGCGGTAGGCGGCGTCGTCGGCGTGGATGCGATCGGCCTCATCGGTGCGTCGTGCACCGGACCGTCGGTAGGAACCGAGCACCTTGACATCGCGGTGGGTGCGCTTGACGGCAGCGAGGGCGTCGCCGACCCGCTCGTCGGTGAGGTGGCCCTCGACGTCGAGGAAGAAGCAGTACTCCCCGAGCTCGTCCTTGGTGGGGCGCGACTCGATCTTGGTGAGGTTCAGCTCGCGCTCGGCGAAGATCTCCAGCAGCTTCAGCAGTGCACCGGGTCGGTTGGCGTCGATGAACACCACCGTGGAGGTCTTGTCCCACCCCGTCGCGGGCGGCACATGGTCGCCGACCACCACGAAGCGGGTGAGGTTGCGGGCGCTGTCGGCGATGTCACGCGCCACGACCTCAAGCCCGTAGCGCTCCGCGGCCAGGGGGTTGACGATGGCGAGCCGTCCCGGCCCCTGCTCCGCGACCAGCTCCGCAGCCCGCGCCGTGGAGGCCACGGGGACCTGACCGGCGTGGGGCACGGTGGCCGACAGCCAGCGACGCGCGGATGCCAGTGCTACCGGGTGCGACACCACCTCCTCGACCTGTCCGAGGTCCGTGCCGGGCGGGGCGGCGGCGATCAGGGTGATCGGCAGCTCGAGCTCACCGTGGATCAACAGCTCAGTGTCGAAGGCGAGCGCGTCGAGGGTTGCGGTGACCGAGCCCTCGAGGGTGTTCTCGATCGGTACGACCCCACGGGCGACACGCCCCTCGGCCACGGTCCGCAGGACCTCGCCGATGTCCCCGCAGGCCAGCAGGTGCCGGTCGTCGGTGGCACCGGTGATCAGGCGCGCGGCCGTCTCCGTGAAGGTCCCCGCAGGTCCGAGGTAGGCGACCCCGTCGAGGTCCTGCGGGTCGGTGGAAGCCGTCATGAAGCCCTCCGGCGGCGGCGTCGGTTGGGTTGTGGGTCACCTGAGCGCTGGCCTGACATCGCGGCCTCGATCGCCTCGACCTCCTCGTCGCTGAGCGAGTGCTCACTGCGGCCTGCGGTGATCCCTTTGGCATAGGAGCGGGTCTCTGACCGGCCGTTGATCGCGGAGAGCACCACCCCGTCGCCGTGCTCGTTGAGCAGCGCCGCGGAGAACGACAGAGCGCCGCCCATGTCCTCGAAGGCGTCGTAGCGCACCACCGCGAAGCGGGCGAGGTCGTGGCTGATCCGCTCGCGGAGGTCGTCGGTGCGCGCTTCGAGGTGCCGGGTTGCACGGTCCACCTCGGCCAGGGCGGCGGCCTGCTCCCCCATGACCTCGAGGATGTCGCGCTCAGCACCACCGAACGCGCGGCGTTGCGCGCGACGCAGGACACGGATCCGCAGCGCCAGAAGGACGACCACGACGAGCAGGACCGCACCCACCGCGGTCGCGGTGACCGCGAGCACGGCCACGACATCAGGAGCCAGTTCCACGCTGCTGTCCTCATCCTGCAGGCGTCGCGACACCCGACGCACATCTGCGCCGACGGCAGCGGACGCCACCGACCAGCAGCCGCCGACTCTACCCCGCAGGAACACCGCGACAACGAACCTCCTGGCTGCGTCGCGCCGTCCACGGGCCCGTCGCGCAGGAGCGTCCGACGTCGTGCCGACGCAGTGCCGACGTCGCGCCGACGCCTCCGTGCGCGTGCAGCGCGCGCGTTTTGCGTTTCCTGCGCACCGCACTTGCACGTGAACAGCTTCACGATCGCCTGATCCGCCCGCTGTGAGGGCCGCTGCGGGCCCAACGGCCGGCTTCGACGCCCCAACGTGCCGGGTTTGGGGCCCTCCGTCGGGTGAACCTGGGACCCCCGCGACGCGAACCCTTTGTGCACCACACGCGCAACGCCGATCCCACTGCGGAGGCTCTACCCATGAAGAACAAGCTCTACGCCGCCCTTGCGGCCGCCGCTCTCGCGGTCATCCCCGCCACGGCCGCCATGGCCGACGGACACGTCAACGCCCAGGTGACCATCGTTCACGGTGTCCCCGGGGCCGACGGTGTCGACATCACCGCTGACGGCGACGCGCTCCTCGAAGGCGTCGACTTCACCGACGTCGCCACCACCGAGGTACCGGCCGGCACCTACTCCATCGCTGTCGAGGCAGACGGTGAAGCCGCCATCGGCCCCGTCGACCTGACCTTCTCCGAGGGCGGCAAGTACGCCGTCGTCGCCCACCTCACCGAGGACGGCGACCTCACGGCCTCACAGTTCTCCGTCAACGACGCCGAGGGTATCTCCGCCTTCCACACCGCCGCCTTCCCCGCCGTGGCGATCGTGGCCGGTGGCGAGATCCAGGCTGACGACCTCACCAATGGCAACGCCGCGCAGATCGACGCTCCTGCAGGCACTGAGCTGTCAGACGTCGGCGTCGCCGCCGCCGGGACCACCGAGCTCGCCCTCGAGGCCGGCGACGTGACCATCCCCGAGAACCAGCGCGTGCTCGCCTTCGCGGTCGGCTCGCCTGACGATGAGACCATCCAGCTCGTGGTCGAGGTCGTCGATGTGACTGCCGCTGAGGAGGCCACCGACGGCGACGAGGACGCGATGGAGGCCCCCTCCGAGGAGCACTCCCCCGGTGAAGCTGGTCTCGCCGCCACCGGCCTGCCTGGCTTCGTGCTCGCCCTGATGGCTGCCGGCGCCCTGCTGCTCGCCGCCCCCGCGGTCGCAACGGCCCGCAAGCGCCGCTGAGTTCGGCACCACGCGTCAACCGGTGGGGGAGGCCTTGTGGCCTCCCCCACCGCTGTCGCTGCACCCCGTGCCGCACACCGCCGCCTCCGCCACCGCAGCACCCCTGCCACCGCGCCGCCGCGCCACCGCGCCACCGCTGCCACCGCTGCCACCGCGCTACCTCGCACGCCATGACCTACCGTGCCACCCCTCGGAGGACCCACATGCCACGCATGCCGCGCTGGGCACTCGCGCTGATCGGCGCGGCGCTGCTCGTCGGCGCACCAGCGGTCTGGTGGCTCCAGCAGCCGGCCGAGTCGGCGGGCGAACTTCCCCCCGAGCTCGCCACCTCCGAGACGTCCTCGGCACAGGAGCCGTCGTCAGCCCCTGACGCCGAGGGCGACACCCCGACGACCGAGACGGATGATGCGGCGCAGGACGACGAGCTGCTGGAAGCGACGGCACCGCGTCCCGCTCCACCGGTAGCCGTCGACATCCCGTCGATCGGCGTCGAGGAGGCGACCGTGGTCGACGTCGCCCTCGACGAGCGTGGGGCGGTGGAGATCCCCGATGACGTCCGGGAGGTCGGCTGGTACCGGCGGGGTCCGAGGCCCGGGGAGGATGGCAACGCCTTCATGACCAGCCACGTCGACTCCCGCACCCAGGGACGGGGCGTGCTGTTCGATCTGCGCCGTACCGCCCCCGGCGATCCGATCACGGTGACCCACGCTGACGGCACGCGGACCGACTGGGAGGTGGTCCGCCGCGAACGCATCACCAAGGGCTCCTACCCGATGGAGCAGGTGTTCCGCTTCGACGGCCCACCCGGCCTGGTGATCGACACCTGTGGCGGCGCCTTCGATCCGTCCACCGGTTCCTACGAGCACATCGACATCATCTACGCGGTCCCCGCAACCCCATAGTCCGGACCGTGCGGCCCGAGCCGTCTACGCGAGGGCCTCCTGGGTCAGTTGGCCGTCCACCAGCCGCCATCGCCCGTGCGGGTTGTCATCGCGCAGCGGCGCAGGGAGCAGGGCTTGGGGCGCGTTCTGGAAGGTCACCGGCCGCACGAACCGCGCGATCGCCGCCGAGCCCACCGAGGTGTGCTGGACGAAGGTGCTCGCCGGGTACGGGCCGGCGTGGTGCATCGCGTGGGTCACGGCGACACCGGTGGGGAACTGGTTCCACACCACCCGGCCCACCTTGTGCTGCAGGGCGGCCACCAGGTCGTCGAGGTGGCCGACGTCAGCCCCCCCGGCGTGGATCGAGGCGGTCAAGGAACCGGGCAGGTCGGGGACCAGCGCCGCCATCTCCTCCAGTGAACCCACGCGCACCAGGATCGTGGCGGGACCGAAGCACTCCTCGCGCAGCACCGGCGTGCGCGCGAGGGTGTCCGCGTCGGTGACCAGCACCGTCGGGCCCGCCCAGGCGCCGACCTCGCTGCTCCGGCCGGCCAGCACCACCTCGACGCCGGTGAGGTCGGCCAACTCAACCAGCCGTGCCCGCAGCCCCGTCCCGATCCCGGCATCGAGCAGCGGGGTCGGCTCCACCTCGGCGGCTGCGGCGGTGATCGCCACCTCCAGCGCACGACCGGCCGCGCTGTCGGGCAGGAACACCAGCCCCGGCTTGGTGCAGAACTGTCCGGTCCCCAGGGTGACGGAGCCCACCAGCCCGGCGGCGAGCGCCTGCCCTCGCTCTGCGACGGCCCCCTCGGTGACGAACTGGGGGTTCAGGCTGCCCATCTCTGCGAACACCGGGATCGGGTCGGGCCGCGCGGCGGCCAGGTCGTACAGCGCCCGCCCCGCCGCCTGAGACCCGGTGAACCCGGCCGCGGCGATCCCGCTCGCCGTCACCAGTGCCTGGGAGACGCTCGGATCCCGGCCGTGCAGCAAGGCGAAGGTGCCCGCGGGCAGGCCCACTTCGGCGACCGCCGCCGCGATGACCCCCGCGCACAGCTCGGAGGTCGCGGGGTGGGCGGGGTGGGCCTTGACCACGACCGGGCAGCCGGCCGCCAGCGCCGAGGCGGTGTCGCCGCCCGGCACGCTGAAGGCCAGGGGGAAGTTGCTGGCGCCCCACACCGCCACCGGTCCGATCGGGATCTGCATCCGCCTCAGGTCGGGACGCGGCGGGACCGTGTCGGGGTCGGCGGGGTCGATCCGGATGTCGAGGTGGCTGCCGGCACGGGCCACCTCGGCGAAGGCGCGCAGCTGCCCGCAGGTCCGGCCTCGTTCACCGGTGATGCGGGCGGCGTCCAGCCCGGTCTCGGCCACTGCGGTGTCGATGAGCTCCTCACCCAAGGCCTCGAGCCCCTCGGCGATCGCCGCCAGCAGCCCCGCGATCGTCGCGGGGGCAGCGCGGCGGGTGACGGGGAAGGCCTCGGTCGCCGCCTCGACGGCAGCCGCCACCTCGACGGGCGTGGCGTCGCGGAACTCCGGCCCGAAGGCGGTACCGGTCCGTGGATCGACCGATCGGGTGACGGTGGTCTCGGTCGGCGGTGCCATCGGTTCGCTCCTACACGTCGGGGGTCGGGGGGAGCTCGTGCTGATCGTCGGTGGTCGGGCGCGCGTGCTGCGCGGTGGCGAGCTGGGCCAGCCGACGCAGGGGGACGGGCGCGAGCACCGTCGGGGTGGACAGGGCGCCGAGGTCGGTCGGCGGCTCGTCACGGTGATGGGCGACGAGGGTGGCCACGGCGTCGCCGCACATGCGAGCCTGGCACATCCCCATGCCGCACCGGGTGGTCAGCTTCAC